>Ga0129306_1003690_pt1 | contig 11014 bp, 7 predicted proteins | sample P827metagenome_FD_94438 | JGI IMG/M metagenome (GOLD analysis project Ga0129306, IMG submission 94438) | Capybara group fecal microbial communities from Wisconsin, USA - P827 metagenome | ecosystem: Host-associated > Mammals > Digestive system > Large intestine > Fecal | place: USA: Wisconsin...
CCCGTGCGCGTGCGGTTGAGGAAATAGCGCATGGCGATGGCCAGCGCGATGGCGAGATACGCCATGAACCCGTGCGCGAAGAACAGCTTGCCGAAGGTGCCCATGTAGCCGAGCTTCGTGTAGGCAATGTAGGCGCTGGAGGTGATGGGAACGCTGATCTGACCGACGCCGCCGGCGAGCGTGTTCAGGCTCGCGCCGAAGAAGTTGGCGACGCCGCCGCCGAATATCGTCAGCGTAAGACCGGTGACGTTCTGGTTGGCGCGCAGCGTTATGGTCAGGAAGGCGTAGATCAGACCGCCCAGCGCCGCGAAGATCATCGAGCAGATGAAGCTGAGGATCAGACCGACGACGGGGGATTGTCCGCCGCCGAGCTCATAGTAGAACGCGGCGATCATGCCGCCGATGCCGCCGAGGTACATAATGCCGGGGATACCGAGGTTGAGGTTGCCCGCCTTTTCGATCAGGATCTCGCCGCAGGCGCCGAGCATGATGACCGTACCGAACGCGATCGCAGAGTTGATGAGAGCAAGCAGCTGGTCTTGTGTCATCACTTGTTCGCCCCCTTTCCTTTGTTGAAGCGGATCGTGTAGTTGACGAAGAACTCGCTGCCGAGCAGGAAGAACAGGATGATGCCGGTGATCATCTCGCTGACCTCCTGCGAGAGGTTATAGGTCGAGGCGATCGCCTGCGCGCCCTTTTGCAGGAAAACCAGCAGGAACGAGAAGATGATCATGACCACGCTGTTGAACTGCGCCAGCCATGCGACGATGATCGCGGTGAAGCCGCGCCCGCCGGCGGTCGAGGTGGAGATGGTGTGGCTCGCGCCGGAAACGGCGACGAAGCCCGCCAGGCCGCAGATCGCGCCGGAGAACACGATGGTGCGCACATACGCCTTGTTGACACGGATGCCGGCGTAGCGCGCGGTGTTTTCGCTGTCGCCGATGACGGCGATCTCGTAGCCATGCTTCGAGTGGTTCATGTACAGGTACATGATGAGCGTCACGGTCAGCACGATGATGACGTTCCATCCGAAGTCCTTGTTATAGCCGTCGGAGAACAGGTTCGGCAGCCAGCCCTGCTTGCCCTGCGAGTTGATGACGCCGACCGTGTTCGAGCCGAACGGGTTTTCCCACAGCGCCACGAAGTAGCTCGTGAGCTGGATGGCGATGTAGTTCATCATCAGCGTGAAGAGCGTTTCGTTGGTGTTCCAGCGCGCCTTGAAGAGGCCGGGGAAGAAGCCCCACACGCCGCCCGCGATCAGGCTGGAGATGATCATCGTCAGCAGCAGGATGGGGGTGGGAAGGTTCTTGAAGTAGATCATGCACGCCGCGGACGCGATCGCGCCGACGAGGATCTGGCCCTCGGCGCCGATGTTCCAGAAGCGCATCTTGAACGCCGGAGCAAGTCCGACGGCGATGCACAGCAGGGTCATGGCGTCGCGCACCGTGACCCACGAGCGCTTCGACGTGCCGACCGCGCCGTCAACCATCGTGGCGAACACGGCGGCGGGGTTGAGACCGGATACCATCATGATGACGATACCGCTGACGATGAGGCTCAGGAAAAACGCAATGACGCGGATGCCCCATGCCTTCCACGCGGGCAGCATTTCGCCGCGCTTGGACATCAGGATCACGGGTTCGTGCGTCGTGTGTACTTTCGCCATCACGCGCCCTCCTTTCTGTGCTGGGTCATCAGCAGGCCGACTTCTTCCTTGGTGATCTTGCGCGCATCCACCACGCCGGACACCTGACCGCCGCAGAGCACGACCAGACGGTCGCACAGCTCCAGCAGCACGTCGAGATCCTCGCCGACGTAGATGACGGCGACGCCCTTCATCTTCTCGGCGGTCAGCAGATTGTAGATGGTGTAGGACGTGTTGATGTCCAGTCCGCGCACGGCGTAGGCGGACATCAGCACAGCGGGCTCCTGCGCGATCTCGCGCCCGACGAGCACCTTCTGCACGTTGCCGCCGGACATACGGCGGACGGGGAAGGAGGTGCTGGGTGTGACGACCTCAAGATCCTTCCAGATGGTGTTGGCAAGCTGTTCGGGCTCCTTCTTGTCCACGAACAGGCCCTTTCCCTTGCGCCAGGAGCGGAGCATCATGTTGCCGGTCATGCCCATCGTGCCGACCAGTCCCATGCCGAGGCGGTCCTCCGGCACGAACGCCATGCCGACGCCGGTTTTCTTGATGTCCAGCGGGTCCATGCCGACGAGGTCCTTCTGCGTCCCGCCTTCGGGGTCGTGGAAAAGGATCTCGCCGCTGCGGATGGGATACAGACCCGCGATGGATTCGAGCAGCTCCTTCTGACCGCTGCCCGCGACGCCGGCGATGCCGAGGATCTCGCCGCCCATGGCGGTGAAGGTCACGTCGTCGAGCCGCTTGACGCCCAGCTCGTCGTAAACCGTGAGGTTTTTGATCTCCAGGCGCGGCTTCGGATCCTTCGGCTCGGGGCGGTCGATGTTCAGCGTGACGCTGTGGCCGACCATCATGTCGGTGAGCGACTGCTGATTGGCGTCCTTTGTCAGCACGTCGCCGATGTACTCGCCCTTGCGCAGCACTGCCACGCGGTCGGACACGTCGAGCACCTCGTGCAGCTTGTGCGTGATGATGATGAGGCTCTTGCCGTCCTTCTTCATGGCGCGCATGATGTCGAACAGCTTGTCCGTCTCCTGCGGGGTCAGCACCGCGGTCGGCTCGTCGAGGATCAGAATGTCCGCGCCGCGGAAAAGGACCTTGACGATCTCGACGGTCTGCTTCTGCGAGACGGACATATCGTAGATCTTCTGATCCGGCTTGATGTCAAAGCCGTACTTCTCGCAGATCTCGCTGATCTTGGCGCTTGCCGCCTTGAGATCGAACTTGCCTTCGCCCTCCAGCCCCAGCACGATGTTCTCCGTTGCGGTGAACACGTCGACCAGCTTGAAATGCTGGTGGATCATGCCGATGCCGTTGTCGAACGCGTCCTTGGGGGAGGCGATCGTCACGGGCTTGTCGTGGACGTAGATCTGCCCTTCGTCGGGGAAGTAGATGCCGGATAGCTGGTTCATGAGCGTGGTCTTGCCGCTGCCGTTCTCGCCCAGCAGCGAGAGGATCTCACCCTCGCGCAGCTCCAGATTGATATGGGCGTTTGCAACGACCTTACCAAAGCGCTTGGTGACATTTTCCATCTTAATGGCACAGGAAGCCAAGGCAATCATCCTTTCTTTTCGGAATTCAAACAATGTGGGGCGGAAAGGGAAAGGCCCAATCTGTCTTTTATATTTTAACAGAGGATGCCTCTGTTGTAAACAAAATTTTTGATTTGTTGCCAAAAAAATCGTTAGATTTCGACAAAAAGGAAGGGCTGCCCCAATGGGGCAGCCCTTTCGGGATGAGATCAGTTGAGCTCGGTGATACCGTCGATGCGCAGGCCGAAGGACGGAGCGGAGATATACTCAGACTCGTGATAGTAACCGTCCGCAATGCCCTCGTTGGTGTCGTTGACCCAGTCTCCGTCGGAGTCAAAGGTCAGTGCGGTGGTGACTTCGGCGCCGCCGACCGTGAAGGTGCTGGTGTCGAAGACGTGCAGCGTGCCGGCCTTGATGGCGTCCTCAGCGGCCTTGACCGCCTCGGCGGTGCCGGGAGCGACCTCCGGTCCGAGCGGGGTGATGGCGACCGCGCCGGCCTCATAGCCCTTCGCCCAGTCGGTCGGCAGAGCCTTGCCGTCGAGCATGAGCTGGAACGCCTCGGTGTAGAACACGCTCCAGTCGTTGGTGGAAGAGGTCAGAGCGGCGGTCGGAGCCGCGGCAAGCATATCGATGTTGTAACCGACAGAGTAGACGGGCGTGCCGTTGTCCTTCGCGGTCTGAACAGCCTTGGGCGCGCCGGTGGAGTCGGCGTGCTGGCCGATGATGCAGCAGCCGCGCGCCATCAGAGCCTCGGCGGCCTTGCCTTCGGCCTGGATGTCAAACCAGGAGTTGGTGTACTGGACGTCCATGTGCGCCTCGGGGACGATGGACTTGATGCCGAGGAAGAAGCCGGTGTAACCGGAGACGACTTCGGCATAGGGATAAGCGCCGACGTAACCGATGTACGGATCGGAAACGAGGCCGGCGTCCATCATTTCCTTGAGCTTCATACCGGCGACGATACCGCTGACATAGCGGGACTCGAACGTCAGGTTGAAGGCGTTGTGGAAGTTGGCGAGGCCGGACTTCATGGCAGTGTCGCCGGTCATGGCGATGAACTGGACGTCGGGGTTCTCCTCGGCGGCCTGCTGGCAATAGGTCTGGTGACCGTAGGAGTTGGTGATGACGAGGGTGCAGCCCTGCTCGACGCACTCGATGCACTTGTCGTAGCAGTCTTCGGTCTCGCCGATGTTGTAGAACCAGACAATGTCGGAATCAGCCAGACCGACAGCGGCAGCGGCCTTGCGGATGCCGTCGATATGGGCGAAGGTGTAGCCTTCGTTCTCGTCGCCGACGAGTACGACGCCGACCTTCAGCGCGCTTGCTGCGGGCGCGGCGGTCTGGGCCTCGGCGGGTTTCGCCGTTTCAGCGCTCTGCGCGGGCTGAGCCGTGTCGGCGGGAGCGGCGGTCTTGCTGCCTCCGCAGGCGGCGAGGGACAGGGTCATGACAAGCGCGAGAGCCAGAGCAAGAAGCTTCTTCATGATGATCCTCCTTTTCTTTTGTCGCGGTTTGATTTTTGCATCGAAAGCGTACGCTTTCGATCACTACTTCACAAGTATAACCGAATTACCAGAAGAAAGCAAGGAAAAAAACGATAAAAATCCACAATATAACAGAAATTATCGTTGAAAAAATATGCAATCAGCCAATTATGCGGAGGAGCGCCGCTCAGAAGCGCTTGCGCAGGCTGTCGGCCGCGTCCATGGCCATCAGCGTACGGACGGGATCCTTGACGCGCGCGAGGAAGATCATCGCCGCGATGATGTAGGGCTTGAAGCTCGCCTGCTTGTACAGGGGGACGCGATAGCGGTCGAACACGGAGTCGTCGACCTCGCCCATCTCGCAGGAGAGGCCCGTGATGTCGGCGGGCAGGCAGTGCAGATACAGCGCCTTGCCGTCCTTCGTCAGCTTCATCATCTCCTCGGTGCAGGCCCAGTCCTTGTGCTCGGCGTTCTGGGCAAGGAGCCTCTTCTCCAGCGCGGAGATGCCATCCTTGTCGCCCGCCTGATAGAGCTTCGTGCGCTCCTCCATGGCGGCGAACGGCGCCCAGCTCTTGGGATAGACGATGTCGGCGTCGGCAAACGCCTCCTGCATGGAGTTGCACTTGCGGAAGCTGCCGCCGGTCGCGGCGGCGTTCTTGCGGGCGATCTCCTCGACCTCGGGCATGACCTCGTAGCCCTCGGGGTGGGCGAGCGTGACGTCCATGCCGAAGCGGGTGAACAGGCCGATGACGCCCTGCGGGACGGACAGCGGCTTGCCATAGGACGGGGAATACGCCCACGTCATGGCGACCTTCTTGCCCTTGAGGTTCTCCACGCCGCCGAACTCATGGATGATGTGCAGCATATCCGCCATGCACTGGGTCGGGTGGTCGACGTCGCACTGGAGGTTCACCAGCGTCGGGCGCTGCTCGAGGATGCCGTCACGGTAGCCCTCTTCCAGCGCGTCCATGAAGGTCTTCTGGTACTTGTGGCCCTCGCCGATGAACATATCGTCGCGGATGCCGATGACGTCCGCCATGAAGCTGACCATGTTCGCGGTCTCGCGCACGGTCTCGCCGTGGGCGATCTGGCTGACCTTCTCGTCAAGCACCTGCTCCTCGAGGCCGAGGAGGTTGCAGGCGGAGGCGAAGGAGAAACGGGTGCGGGTGGAGTTGTCGCGGAAGATGGAGATGCCGAGGCCGGAGTCGAACACGCGGGTGGACTTGTTGCGCTCGCGCAGGTCGCGCAGGGCGTCCGCGACGGCGAACACGGCGGCAAGCTCCTCGTCGGTCTTGTCCCACGTCCAGTAGAAGTCGTTCTTGTACATATTGTTGATGTGCAGCTTTTCGAGCCGCTGCGCAAGCTCCATTGCCTTGCTCATGGGGATCAACCTCCTGTAATGTATTTTGAAAAAGTGGGCGCTTCGCCGCTCCTGCGGCGAGGACTTGGGGAAGCCTCTCAGTCAGCTTCGCTTTCAGGGGGGGGCCGAAGAAACGCGCGTACCCCTTTGGCCTCCCCTGAAAGGGGAGGCGGCAAACGCGAAGCGTTTGACGGAGAGGCTGCGATGCTCTTAAATGATGTCGTTCCCCGTCAGCTCCTGACGGAAGCTGGTGGCGTTGCCGCTCTTGTTCTCGGGCTTGTACAGCGGGATGGCGGCGGCGTAGAGCGCGGCGCAGGTGACGAGGTCCTGCTTCCAGGTGATCTCGTTCGGCGCGTGCGCCTGAGACTCCGCGCCGGGGCCGAAGCCGACGCAGGGGATGCCATAGCGCCCCTGGATGCTGACGCAGTTGGTCGAGAACGTCCACTTGTCGCACAGCGGACGGCCCACGCGGGTCTTCTTCGCCGCGTCGTCCGCCCAGATGCGCTCTTCGCCGAACAGGGCGCGATAGGCGTCCACCAGCGCCTGCACATGAGGCGCGGTCTCCTTGTTGATCCAGGTCGGGAAGAAGCACTCGGTCTTGTAGACCTCGCCGGTCCACGCCGGACGGTCGTACCAGTACATACTGACCTTCACGTCGTCGCCGTACTTCTTCACGGCGGGCAGGTCCTCGATCTCCTTGATGCAGCTCTGGTAGGTCTCGCCCGCGGTCATGCGGCGGTCGATGGAGATCGCGCAGGAGTCCGCCACGGCGCAGCGGGACGGGGAGGTGAAAAAGATCTCGCTGGTAGTGCAGGTGCCGCGGCCGAGGAAGCGCGCGTCCTCGTAGTGCTCGGGGTTGTACTTCGGGTCGAGCATCTTGACGAGGCCCTTGATCTCCACGCTGTCGTCGGCGGGGTTCTCGTTGAGCGCGCGCACATCCTGCAGGATGTCCGCCATCTTGTAGATGGCGTTGTCGCCGCGCTCCGGCGCGGAGCCGTGGCAGGAGACGCCCTTGACGTCCACGCGGATCTCCATGCGGCCGCGGTGGCCGCGATAGATGCCGCCGTCGGTCGGCTCGGTGGAGATGACGAACTCGATCTTCTCCTGCGCCTCGGCGAGGGAGGCGAAATCCTTGTTGGCGATGTACTGCCAGCACATACCGTCGCAGTCCTCTTCCTGAACGCTGCCGACGACCATGATCTTGTAACCCGCGGGGATCAGGCCGAGGTCCTTCATGATCTTCGTGCCGTACACGGCGGAGGCGAGGCCGCCCTCCTGATCGGAGCCGCCGCGGCCGTAGATCTGGGTCTCGTTCTCCCAGCCCTGATACGGGTCGTCCGTCCAGTTTTTGATGTTGCCGATGCCGACGGTGTCGATGTGGCTGTCGATGGCGATGATCTTCTCGCCCTCGCCCATCCAGCCGATGACGTTGCCGAGACCGTCGATCTCCGCCTTGTCATAGCCGAGCTTTTCCATTTCCTGTTTGATGCGTTTGGCGACCTGCTCCTCGCCGCAGCTCTCGCTGGGGAGCGCGATCATATCGCGGAGAAAACGAGTCATATCGGGGCCGTAGGCCTGCGCCGCTTTTTTGATGGCTTCAAAATCCATAGGAATCGACCTCCTGCTTTTGAATAGATACCTATATCATAGCATAAGCCGCGTTATTGTCAAACAAAAATTTTGAAATGCTTAAAAAATTTTTGAAAAAGCATTGCATTTTTCGGGGTACTTGTATAAAATACAGAGGATGATAGGAAAGAGGGCGATAGAGCAAGGAGGCGAGACCAATCGAAACGACACAGCTCAATGAACTCCGCCAGATCGCAAAGGGAATTGCAACGACCTTCGGCAGGAACTGTGAGGTCGTCGTGCACGACCTGGTCGGCAAGGGGACAGACAGTACCATCGTTGCCATCGAGAACGGGCATGTCACCGGGCGCAAGGTGGGGGACGGCGCGTCCCAGGTCGCGCTGGAGCAGACGCTGATGGCGGATTCCCAGCCGCCTGACAGGCTCTGCTATCTGACCAAAACGCCGGACGGAAAGATCCTGAAGTCGTCGACCATGTATATCCGCGGCAAGCACGGCAAGGTCGCCGCCATTCTCGGCATCAATTACGACATCTCGGCGCTTCTGATGGTCGAGGGCGCGGTGCGCGAGCTGACCGCCGCCCATAACGACACCGGGACCTCCGAGCCGCAGAAGATCGTCAACGTCAACGACCTGCTCGACGAGCTGATCACCCAGTCCGTTTCGCTGGTGGGAAAGCCCGTCGCGTTGATGAACAAGGACGACAAAATGAAGGCGATCGGCTTCCTGAACCAGAGCGGGGCGTTCCTCGTCACGAAATCCGGCGACAAGATCGCAAAACACTTTGGAATATCCAAATATACACTTTATTCTTATATCGACAAGCAGGAGGACAAGAAAAATGGGTAAAATTGATCTGAGCATCAACAAGGAAGGCCTCAAGCACAATATCCAGAAGGCGAAGGAAAACAATATCATCATCCCGACCATCGCGCAGATGCAGAATCCCGACCTGATCCCCGGGAAGATCAAGGACAAGCTCTCGAAGACCGGGTTGTGGGACGTTGATCCCGTCAACCTCTTCCGCATCAACTGGCACAACGAGGCGAAGGAGAGCGGCGGCCTGTACCAGAAGATCCCCAACTACGTTGAGATCCCCAGCGCGCTGTCCGGCGTGAAGTGCCGTATCCTCGCCATGTCCGGCAAGTGGTTCCCCACGGGCTGCCACAAGGTCGGCGCGTCCTTCGGCTGCCTCGCTCCGCGTCTGGTCACCGGCCAGTTTGACGCCACCTATCACCACGCCGTATGGCCGTCCACCGGCAACTACTGCCGCGGCGGCGCGTTCAACTCCAAGCTCCTCGCCTGCGACAGCGTGGCGATCCTCCCGCAGGATATGTCCAAGGAGCGCTTCGACTGGCTCAAGAGCATCGCCGGACAGATCATCGCCACGCCCGGCTGCGAGTCCAACGTCAAGGAGATCTTCGACAAGACCTGGGAGCTCAAGCAGGATCCCAGCATGATGATCTTCAACCAGTTCGCCGAGATGGGCAACCCGCTGTGGCACTACAACGTCACCGGCTACGCCCTCGCCGAGCTGTATGAGGCGGTAAAGAAGCCCGGTCAGCGCTTCGCGGGCGCGTGCTTCACCTCCGGCAGCGCGGGCACCATGTCCGCCGGCGACCTGCTCAAGGAGCGCTATCCCAACTCCAAACTCGGCGTGGGCGAGGCGCTCCAGTGCCCGACCATCCTCGACAACGGCTTCGGCGGCCACCGCATCGAGGGCATCGGCGACAAGCATATCCCGTGGGTGCACAATGTCAAGAACACCGACATGGCGATCGCCATCGACGACGAGGACAGCCAGCGCCTGCTGCGCCTGTTCAACACGCCCGACGGCCAGAAGTACCTCAAGGAGGGCCTCGGCCTTGACGACGAGCTGATCGAGAAGCTGACGTGGATGGGCATTTCCGGCATCGCCAACGTGCTGTGCTGCATCAAGATGGCGAAGTACTACGAGCTGACCGAGGACGATATCCTCGTCACCGTGCTGACCGACTCCGCCGTGATGTACAAGTCCCGCGTGGAGGAGCTCAACGAGCTGCACGGCGCGTACAGCCCGTTCGAGGCGGAGAAGGATCATGCGCTGCATATGCTGGGCCTCAAGACCGACAGCCTGATCGAGCTGACCTACGCCGAGCGCAAGCGCGTCCACAACCTCAAGTACTACACCTGGGTCGAGCAGCAGGGCATGGACGTCGAAGACCTCAACGCCCAGTGGTACGACACGGCGAACACCTGGGACGCCGTCCACGCGCAGGCGAAGGAGCTTGACGAGCTGATCGAGGCGTTCAATGACGAGGTTGGTATTTTGAAAAATCTGTAAGTCATCCGAATCACGCGGAAGGGCGAGGCGGTCGCCTCGCCCTTCTTTGTTAAAAAAGGAAACACAATGAGTGGAAAGCTGTTTGGACAGGCGGTTGCTAAGTTCCTTGCGGGCGCTTTGCTGGTGGCGCTGCTGCTGTTTGTCCCTGCGGGGACGATCCGGTGGCGAAACGGCTGGCTGCTGATGGGGCTGCTGTTTGTCCCCATGTTTCTTGCAGGAGTTGTGATGATGGCGAAGAGCCCGCAGCTTTTGCGCAAGCGCTTGCGTGCGAAGGAGGCGGAGAGCGAGCAGAGGGCGGTCGTCGCGCTCAGCGGCGTGATGTTTCTCGTCGGCTTTGTGCTCGCGGGGCTCAATCATCGCTTCGCCTGGGCGATGCTGCCGCGCGGCGTTGTGATTGCCGCGTCGATCCTGTTTCTGCTGTCCTATCTGCTCTATGCCGAGGTGCTGCGGGAGAACGCCTATCTCTCCCGCACAATCGAGGTGCAGCAGGGGCAGAAGGTGATCGACACAGGGCTTTACGGCATCGTCCGCCACCCGATGTACGCTGCGACGATCGTTCTCTTTCTCTCGATGCCGCTGATCCTCGGCTCGCTGCTGTCGCTTGTGGTTTTTCTGGCCTATCCGGTCATCATTGCCCGGCGCATCCGCAACGAAGAGCAGGTGCTGACAGCGGGGCTGGAGGGTTACGCGGACTATACCCAGCGGGTCAATACCGGGTGTTTCCCGGCATCTGGTAAAGGAGCAAGTATGAAAAACGTCATCCACGCCAAGTGCGTCAAATGCGGCAAGACCTATGACGCGACGCCGAACCTCACCAACTGCGAATGCGGCGGCATCCTCGATATCGTGTACGATTACGACTACATCAAAAAGAACCTCACCAAAGAAAAGCTCGCCGCGCGTCCCCATACCATGTGGCGCTACCGCGAGCTGCTGCCCGTCGAGGAGAATACGCCCGACACGCCGCTGCGCGTCGGCTGGAGCCCGCTGTATGAGGCGGACCGCCTCTGCGCGCTGCTGGGCGTCAAGAAGCTCTGGATCAAGGACGACGGGCAGAACCCCACCGCATCGCTCAAGGACCGCGCCA
>Ga0129306_1003691_pt1 | contig 11012 bp, 10 predicted proteins | sample P827metagenome_FD_94438 | JGI IMG/M metagenome (GOLD analysis project Ga0129306, IMG submission 94438) | Capybara group fecal microbial communities from Wisconsin, USA - P827 metagenome | ecosystem: Host-associated > Mammals > Digestive system > Large intestine > Fecal | place: USA: Wisconsin...
AGGACCTTTTTCCACTCCTCGGGAGTGCGGTATTTGACGTTGGGACCAAGGACCGCTTCGGACTTGATGAACTCGGGATCCTCGCAGATCTCCTTCATGACAGCGGCAAAGTAGTCGAGGATCTCTTTCGGCGTATCCTTGGGGAAGTGGAAGCCAAAATCATAGATCGACTCGATGGGACACCCCTGCTCTGTCAGCGTGGGCACTTCCGGACGACTTGTGCTGCGCTCGGCCGCGATGGCGCCCATGAGGACAAAATCGCCGTGCTCGATGTAATCCTTCAGCACATTGTAATTGCCGTAAAGGATCTCCTGTTCGCCGCTCAGGCAGCTGACAATGCGGTCGGTAACGGAGGAACCGCCTTCGACCTTTTTGAACTCGATGCCCGCGCTGCGTTCAATGGAGCGAATGATGTTCCACGAGTTGGAAGCGGCTGCGGCAACAGTCCTCAGCTCACCGGGGTGCGCCTTGGCATAGGCGACCATCTCGGCAAAGTTCTTGAAGCCCGTCTTCTTATTTGCGACAAGCACATAGGTGGAGTCAACCAGGACGCCGCAGGATGTTTCAAGGTCGTCCACAAGGCTGAGAGGCGAGCCGCCGTAAGCTTCGGTAGCAAGCTGACCGTTGTGCTTGAACAGCACCATGTAGCCGTCCGGGTTGGCATCGGAAACTTCGATCGTCGCGTTGACGCCGGAAGCGCCGGTCGTGTTCTGTACCGCCACGTTGACGCCCAGTTTAGGCGCGAGGAATCGGGCGATATTGCGCGCGTTGAGGTCAACGTCACCGCCGGCACGGTAACCGACGACAATAGTCAGATCACGTTTGGGCCAGTCTTTGGGCTTGACAGCTTCGGCGCAGGCAGCGCCGGCCAGCAGGGCAAACACGGCAAAAAGAGCGGCTGAGAGAGACATACTTCTTTTCATAACAGAAAACCTCCTCTAGTAATGATTACTGCTCTGATACTTTGAACAGAACACAGGCCGGCGCGCTGGCGCGCATGACCGTATCCACAAAAGTAAGGGCGCCGGTACTCTCGTCGATGTCGTAGAGCGTGACTGAATGACTTTCTTCGTTGGCGCAGTAAAGCTGCTTTCCGTCGGGAGAAAGCGTGAAGAACCTGGGTTTGGCGACTCCTTCCGTGGTCCAGGAAACGCTTTCCAGCCCGCCGTCCTCAGTCACTTTGAAGACGGCGATACTGCTGTATCCGCGATTTGACGTGTAAACAAACCTTCCCGAAGGATGCACGGCGATCTCTGCCCCAACGTTGCGCAGCCCGACAAAAGTCTTGGGCGTGGTGGGCAGGATCTCAAACGGAGTGAAACTCCCGTTTTCGTACCGGCACGAGATGACGCGGCCGATCCATTCAGTCAGCAGATAGGCAACAGGCAGCGTCGGATGGAAGGCAATGTGCCGCGGACAGCAGCTTTGCGGCATTTTCGCGCTGGCGACCTGTGTCATGCAGCCGGTGCGCTGATCGACTTCGTAGGTGTTGAGCTGGTCGAAACCTTTGTTCGGTTCGATCAGGTAACGGCCCTCGCGGTCGAAGCAGATCTGGTGCGAACAGCCGCGGCGCTGGCCGGGGCCCAGAGGGCCAAGGTCGCCTTTGGGCACGACGATATCGCACAGTTCGCCAAGCGAGCCGTCGTCGTTCAGCCGGATAGAGACGACGCCCCCGGGCGACGCGACAAAAAGGAAACGCGACTGTGCGTCGGCGGTAACGAAAACGCCGTTATCAAAGCCGATGTGCTTTTCGTTGAGGTACGCCAGGCGTCCCGTCTTTTCGTCGACGGCAAAAGCCGTGACAATGTCGCCGTCGGCGCGAACGGCATAAAGATTGCGCTTGCCGCGCGCAAAGCACAGAAACGACGGATTCATGATCTCGAAAATCTGCTCTTCCTTCCACGGTTCCTCCGCACTGGTGCGCGAAAAGACGCTGATCCCGCCGCTTCCCAATCCGCCGCGTTTTGGCGTGGTGTAGCTGCCAACGTATGCAAATTCCATTTTCGGGCACTATTTTTTGCGAGTGTCGCGCATGACCATCTCGACCGTCTGACGCAGATCAGGCTCGGCATCGCCGATTCGCTCCTTGTAGTTCTGAGCGGCCAGGATGCAGAGTTTGTCGTGTGTGGCGTGGCTGATGGAGGCGTCGTACCCCAGCCGCTCCACCGTGCGCGCGCAAGCAGCGGCTTCAGCCGAACGGCGCTCTGCATGGATCAGCGTGCGGAACAGCGTCTCGTTGGCAAACTCCTCGATGTTGCGCTTTTTGAACGTGTCCTTCGTCAGATCGATGATCTGGTCAAGCACGCCGTAAGCGGCAGCAGGCACATAAGTTTCCAACAGCAACTGCGGAAGCCCCTTGCTGAACACGCTTTTGAACATCTTGATGGCGGAAGCGCCGCCGGCGGGGGCATCAAGCAGCGTGGGCAGCGTGTTCCACTCCTTGATCATATCATAATATTTCTGCGCGCCGTCGCCGGAAATGTACATCTTGGTCCGATGCTTTCCCTTGGGAACAGAGCCAAGCAGCGCCACGTCGGCGAAAAGCACCCCTTCGGGACGGGGCAGCTTGTCGATCGCCGTCATATCGACGGGATCGGCCGAGTTCAGGTCGCAGAACACCTGGCCGGAAACGAGGAACGGCAGCGCCTGCCTGGCCACTTCAACACAGATGGCGGGGCTCGTCAATGACACAATAAAATCGGCACTCCTGCAAAGCTCTTCCAGCGATGAGGCCAGAACGACCCCCGTCTCCTGCGCGCGGGCACGGATCTTCGCGCCGCGCTCGGGATCGTCCTGCATCACGTCGAAGGCGGTCATATTCTTCAGTCCCTCAGAAGCCAGGCCGAGCGAGATGTTGTAGGCGGCCTCGCCGTAACCGATAAACCCGATCAGATACTTCATTTCTTTCTACCTCTTTTTATTTAAAATTAGGTTCAGATAACGCCTTGATCTTTCAGGGCGGCAAGCTCTTCATCGCTCTTGCCGAGCAGCCCCTTGTACACTTCTTCATTGGCCGAGCCAACTGGCTGGCCGATCCATTTGATCTCGCCCGGCGTCTCGCTGAGCACGGGACACACAGACGGAATGTGGACTTTCCCGAAATCCGGCGAGTCGAATTCCACCAGGTTGTGACGCGCTTGGTACTGCGGATCACGCCAGATGTCGGCAATGCTGTAGATAGGACTCAACGCCACTTTGTGCTCTTTGCAGACGCGTGTGATCTCGACTGAATCGTGCGTGGCGAACCAGTCAGTCGTCTCCTTGAGGATGTAGGCTTCGTTCGCGAAGCGGTCGGCCATGGTGGGGAAACGTTCGATCAGGTCGGGACGCTCCATCGCCTCGGCAAGGTATTTAAACGCGTTGTCGGTGGCGCAGGTGACCATCATCCACTTATTATCTTTAGTAATATACTTGCCGCTGGGCACAGACGACCCTTCCATGCGGAATTTTCGTTCGCGCACGCGGCCGTTGATGTCGTAATCGGCGATCATCGAATCCTGCATGCGGAACAGGCACTCATACAATGCCACGTCGATCTCCTGCGGACGCCCGCCTTTAACGTCATCACGGTGATAGAGGGCGAGCAGCGTGCCAATCACAGCGTTGAGGCCGGCCACGTAGTCGGCCAGCGAGAAGCTCGGACTGACGGGCGGCCGATCGGGAAAGCCTGTCGTGTAGATGATGCCGGAAAAAGCCGTACATGGGCCGCCAAAGCCCGACATCTCCTTGTTGGGTCCCGTCTGTCCGTAACCGGTGATGTGCGTGACGATGATGCGGGGGTTTGCCTTGCGAAGGGTCTCGATATCCAGTCCCCACTTGTCGAACGTGCCCGTGCGGAAGTTCTCGATGACCACATCAGATTTAGCAACGAGTTCGAGGAAGAGTTTCTTTCCCTCCTCGTGGTGAAAGTCAAGGGTAACGCAACGTTTGTTGCGCCCCATCGAGGGCCAGCGAATACTCTTGCCGTCTTTGCTGCGCGGGCCCATGGAGCGGAAATTGTCACCCTTGCCCGGCATTTCGACTTTGATCACGTCAGCGCCAAACTCCGAGAGGATGCTGGCCGCGAACGGCCCGGCGATGACGTTGGCCGCGTCGATGATGCGAAGTCCTTCAAGTGCGTGCATATTTTTTCCTCCCGTCACATTTTCCGTCACTTTTGGGCCGCCACCCGGGCCATTAAGTCCTTCGACGTGCCGGCACGCAGCACGGCACTGCTTCCGGTATGACCGACGAGTGCCTCAACTTTGCGTCCCAGTTCGATCGTCCTGGCGATATCGACGCCGGTTTCCAGGCCAAGCTCGTTAAACATGTTGAGCAAATCCTCTGTAGAAATATTGCCCGCAGCCTCCGGCACGAAGGGACAGCCGCCCAGACCGGCAAACGATGCGTCAAACTCGGTCAGCCCCGCTTCCATGGCGGCCAAAACGTTGCTGAGACCAAGGCCGCGCGCGTTATGAAAATGGGCTTTGAAATGGATGTGAGGAAAAGTTTCGCGCAATGTGGAGCACAGGCGCAAGACCGTGGCAGGGCTAGCCATGCTCGCCGTGTCGCCGAGGCCGACTTTGGCGATACCGTTTTCGGCGTAGATCTTCACGATCGAGACAATATCGCGCACCGGGATCTCGCCGTCCCACGGCGAGCCAAAGGCCATCTGCACGGTACCGATCACGCTGACGCCGTTTTCGGCAGCTTTGGCAAAGATCGACTCGAAGGCGGCAATGCTCTCTTCGGGCGTGCGGTTGTAATTTTTCTTGTTGTGCGTGGGGCTGGCCGAAACGCCGATCTTGACGCTTTTACAGCCGCTGGCGATAGCGTTTTCAAGTCCACGCATGTTGGGGACAAGGGCTCGGAATTCGCAGCCGACGTAACCTCTGCGGGCAATGCGGGCAAACAGCTCGCCCGTATCCGCCATTTGAGGCACCCTGTCCGGGCGCACGAACGAGCCTGCTTCGACGACTTTGATCCCGGTTTCGATGATACCGTCAAGCAGTTCCATCTTTTGCTCCGTTGACAGCAGCGTCTTTTCGTTCTGCAGACCGTCGCGCAGGCCGACTTCGACGAGTGTGACTTTTTTCGGTAGTTGCATGATCTCCGTCCTTTCCGTTTGAGAACATGCCGTCACGGCTGACGGCGTCCGAAAAAACAAACGTTATTTGCGCAGGCCTGCAGATGGAAATGTCTCTTTCAATTTTCCAGCTTGACTTTACAATAAACGCTTTTACTACTAAAATCTAGCAGAAAAATCCCGATTAGTTGACAATTTTTTTTTGTCATGAAGGAGCGAATGACGTAATGAACTTGACCAGTCTGCGCTACTTTCTGGTCCTTACCGAGGAGCTCAACTTCCGCAGGGCAGCGGCAAAACTTTTTCTCTCGGAACAAACGCTGAGCGCGACCATCCGCAAGATGGAAAAAGAACTCGACGTGCCGCTGTTCGAACGCCGGCCGCACACGCGTCTGACACTTGGAGGCGAGAGCCTGCTCCGTCACGCCAGAGAGATGCTGCGTATCGAGTCGCACCTGATCTCGGAGCTGGCCGATATTTCGGAGCACGCTTCTGGAGCGTTGCGCGTGGGGATCAATCAGGTAGTGGCGCACTCGTTTTTTCCGGGCATCTGGGAACGTTTTCATACGCAGTATCCCAACATCCACCTGACGCTGATCGAGGATTCAACGATCCACCTGGACGAACGACTGCGCAAGGGCGACGTAGATCTGTACATCGGCATCAACGCACAGCCGCGCAACGATACGGAAACACTGCCGCTGGCCAAGGAAAGCATCTGCTGCATTTACAGCAACAGTTTCCTGCAAAGGGCCAGCGCGGCTCAAAGAGCGGTCCTGCTGGAATCGCAGCGTCAGCATTGCTTCGATTTGACGGATATCGAACTTTTCCCGCTGGTGACGTTCACGCCGGTGAGCGGCTTGCGGCAGATGTTCGAAAGTTTTTTCATGAAGCATGACCTGCACCCGCGCATCATCCTGGAAACCGACAAACACAACCTGATCAGCAAGGTCTGCCGCATGGGGGCCGGCATCGCCATCATCTACCGTATGGTGTTCCACGACCTTGCCGAGCAGCCCGACACCCCGTCGAAACTCAACATTATCCCCGTCAAGAACAAAATGCCGCTGCGAAGGACCAGCCTCGTCTACCGCAAAGACAGCTATGTGCCTCGCTTCATGCGCGGCTTTATCGAGATCGCCAAAGAGGTCGTGCAGGAGTGTTCCCAAACGGCAGTTGACGCCCCGCTTTTAGAAGAAGATTGAATGTCGAAAGAGCTCACTGCCGGGCCGATGCAGAACAAACCATCCCCGGCATGAGCCCTTTCAGATCACGACAACTCGCCTGCCAGCAGCAAAAAGGGCGCGGAACTCGCCACGGCCCCCTCAAAGGATACGAAGGGGCATCCGTGCTCGGACGGCTCATTCAAAGGCGGGCGGCCGCAAGGTGCCGCGCCTGCAAAATTTTACAGATCTCACACGAAAGAAGGTCTTCTCATGCTGGACGCATCTTCTCCCATCGGTGTCATGGACGCAGGGCTGGGCGGTTTCACGGTGGTACGGCATTTGCAGTCGTTGCTGCCGCACGAAAACATCATCTATTTTGGTGAAGGGGTCAATCAACCCTACGGCAACCGCACAGAAGCCGACATTTTGCACCTGTCGCGGCAGATTTTGCGCTTTTTGCGCGATGAGGGCGTCAAAGTCGTCGCCGTGGCGTGCAACACGATCTCGACGCTGGCTGACCGCTTGCAGCCGGATTTCGGCTTCAAGATTTTCAGCATCGTGCAGGCCGGCGCCGACGACGTGGTATCGCTCGGCCTGTCCGAGGCGGGCGTGCTTTCCACTGTGTTTACGGCGCAGACGGGCGCCTACGCCCGTCTGATCCGCGAACAGTCCCCGAACACGCGCGTGTGGGCGCAGGGCTGCCCGTGGCTTGCGCGCATCATCGAAGACGGCGAATTGTCGGGCCCTCGCCTGGAAGCCGAGTTAAAATCCACATTGGGCAAGCTGGCGGCCGCGCACCCGTCGCTTGATTCGCTGGTGCTGGGCTGCACGCACTACCCGCTCATCCAAAACGCCATTCGGGCGCTGTACCCGCAATTTTCGCGCCTGATCGACCCGGCCGCCTCGCAGGCACGCATGGTGGCCGAATACCTGACCGGGCAAAATGCACTTAACGAACACGGGGAAGGCCGCCTGCGGGTGTGCGCTACGGCGGGTGTGGACGTGTACCGCCGCATGGCCGGTCTGCTCGACCTCAAAAACGCCACGTTCGAGCTGGCTCCTGCGCCGGTGCCGCTGGGCAAATAGCGCATAATATAAACGGACCGAATGCCGATTACAGCATCCGATCCGTTTTTTTAGCTTGTATTTTTTGCGCGCCGAGAGGTTTGCGCTTTTGCGTTACAGCGACAGCGTGCGGTGGCCCAGCAGCGCCGAGGCGATCTCGAACATGTTGGACACCACGCCCGCGCCGAGCTGATCGGTCAGGCCGAAGTGCTTGAGGCAAGTGCCGCACACCAGCAGCGTGCCGCCGGCGGCCACGTACTCGGCCAGCGTTTCGGCGCTGGAGGTGCCCTTCACGGCCAGCTTCACGCCCTCGTTCATCAAGGCGATCACTTCGGGGCGCTCGGCCTCGCCGTACTGCGTCAGCGTGCCCAAAAAGGCCTTCATCAGCACTTCGCCAAGCTGCGCGTCGTTGCCGCCTATTGTGGCATGCGAGATGAACACGGCCGTTTTGGCGCTGTCCCCCGTGCAGCCGGCCTCCGCGGCAGCCGCAGCCAGCACCGCCGCGCCCGTTTTGGCGCCGGTGACGACGTAATCCTTGCCGTTTTGCGTGACAGCCGCGCTGAAGCCGGCCTTGCTCAAAAAGCGCGACACGTTGCCGCTGGCTGGCGCATTGTCTACGATCACTTTCACGGCGTCGGCGCCGCCCTCAATGGCCTTTTTTGTTTCCAGCACCGGCTGCGGACAAGCCAGGCCTCTTGCGTCGATCTCGATCATCTTTGTTGCCTCCCGATAATAATGTTTGTGTGGTTCTTTTAAATAATTATAGCAGTTGCGACCGAAAAGAAAACCCTCCCATTGTTTGTCGGCGGCAGATAAATTCATTCTGTTACAAAAAAATCGCACGCCGTTTACGATATATAAGATTTTTTTGATACAAATCGAACAAAATTCGTGATGCATCTTGCGTTTTTCACATTAAAAATATAAAATACATGTAATGGCTGCTCATCTTCGATCGACGGGCCGCTGTCCGCGCAACCTTACAGACGCGCGGAGAATTTTTCATAGCGAAAGGGAGAGATACACTATGCTGGAAGTTCTGAAGTACAACTTTATGGCCGCGTTCGTGCTCTGCGCGCTGCTGTACGTGGCCGGCGAATGGGTGTCCACGATCACCAAGGCGTGGATCCCCTCGGTGTTCGTCACCGCCTGCCTTATGCTGGTCTGCTACTGGAACGGCCTGCCCAAAGAAGTGGTCACCAACGCCATGCTCATGCCCTGGGGCGGCGCGATGGCCATTTTCCTGCTCATCGTGCACATGGGCACGATCATCAGCTTCAAGCAGCTGATGGAGCAGTGGAAGGTCGTCGTCGTGGCGCTGGCCGGTCTGGCCGGCATGTGCGTGGTGGGCTACTTCGTCTGCCCCTTGTTCATGGACCGCTCCTACATGATCGCCGGTCTGCCTCCGCTCACGGGCGGCATCGTGGCCGCCAAGCTGATGCGTGACGCCGCTGTCGCCAAAGGCCTCACCGCCGTGGGCGTGTACGCTATCGCCGTGTACTGCGTCCAGGGCTTCGCGGGCTACCCGCTGACGGCCATTTTCCTTCAGAACGAAGGCCGCCGCCTGATCAACGACTTCCGCTCCGGCAAGACTTCGGCCGCCGAAGAGGAAAAGGCCGTCAAGGCTGCCGCCGCGACCAAGCGCAAGCTGCTGCCTCCTCTGCCCAAGAAGTTCGATTCTGCCGTCGTCATCCTGCTCAAGCTGGGGCTGGTGGGCTACATGGCCACGCTGCTTGGCGGCGTGTCGTTCGGCCCCATCGGCAAGATCTCGGGCGCTATCTGGTGCCTGCTGCTTGGCGTGTTCTTCACGTCGATCGGCTTCCTTGACGAGAACTCGCTGGGCAAGGCCAACTCGTCCGGCATCCTCATGTTCGCGCTGATGATGTACATCTTCGACGGCCTCATGACTGCACGCCCGAGATGCTGCGCACGATCATCACGCCTCTGGCCGTGCTCATCGTCGTGGGCGTTTCCGGTATGCTCATCGCCTCGTTCTTCGCCGCCAAGGTCGTGGGACTGTCGTGGCCGCTGGCTCTGTCCACGTCGCTGACGGCGCTTTACGGCTTCCCGCCCAACGCCGTGCTCACCGAGTCGATCTGCAAGGCCCTGGCCGAGAACGACGAGGAGATGGATTTCCTCATGGGCGAGCTGATGCCTCCCATGCTGGTGGGCGGCTTCACCACAGTGACGATCGCCTCTGTGTTCATCGCCGGCGTGTTCGTCAACTTCTTCTAGGTTTATTAACCCTGATGTCGCGGCCTTTGCGCCGCGGCATTTTTTACACATATTTTTCAGAAAGGTCGTAATCACAATGGACATCAAAGCTCTTGCCGAAAAATACGAATCCTACATCATCGAGCGCCGCCGCTTTTATCACACCTGCCCGGAGCTTTCCGGCGAAGAGGTGCAGACGTGCGCCTCGATGAAGGCCGACCTTGAGGCCATGGGCATCACCGACTTCACGATGATGAAGACCTGCCACGGCTTCACCGCCACCATCCACGGAGGCAAACCGGGCAAGACCGTGGCCCTTCGCAGCGACATCGACGCGCTGCCCGTCAACGAGCAGACCGGGCTGCCTTTTGCCTCGCACAACGAGGGCAAGATGCACGCCTGCGGACACGACAATCACATGGCGATGCTGCTCGGCGCGGCAAAAATACTCAACGAGGTCAAAGACGAACTGCACGGTGACGTGCGGCTGATCGTGCAGCCTGCCGAGGAGTCGGCCACGGGCGCGCTGGCGATGGTGAAGGAAGGCGCCGTTGACGGCGTGGAGGCCATCTACGGCGCGCACATCTGGGGCACGGTGGAAAGCGGCCTGATGGACGTGACGCCGGGCAACCGCATGGCCTGCTGCCACAAGTTCAAGATCACCGTGACGGGCGTTTCGGCGCACGGCTCGGCGCCGCACCTGGGCATCGACGCTATCACCGCCGCAGCCGAGATCGTCAGCAGCCTGCAGCAGTGCGTTTCGCGCATGAACGATCCGCTCAACCCGCTTGTCGTCACCATCGGCACGATCTCCGGCGGCGACCGCTGGAACTGCACGCCGCGCGAAGTGGTCATGGAAGGCACGGTGCGCACGTTCGCTTCCGGCACGTTCGTGGAAGACAAGATGCGGCAGATCATCACCAACGTCGCTTCCGCGTTCGGCGCCAAGGCCGAGCTTGAGTACTGGTATCTGACCGAGCCGGTCATCAACAGCGACGAGCAGCTCAACCGCATCGCGCACGACGCCGTCGTCAAACTGTACGGCGAGGAGGGCGTGGGGCACATGCCCACGATCATGGGCAGCGAAGACTTCTCGTGGTTCGGCCAGAAGGCGCGCTACATCTTCGGCTTCCTCGGCAGCCGCGACGAGAAGAAGGGCTATGTCGCCACCAACCATCAGGAAAAGTACGACGTTGACGAGAGCATCCTCAAGCGCGGCGCGGCCGTGATGGCACAGTTTGCCGCCGACTTTTTGGCAGAGTCGGCCAAGTAGCAGATCTCAATTAAAAAAGCACGGAACAGGCCTGGCATTGCGGCTTGTTCCGTGCTTTTTTTCGTTATTTTTCGCGGCGGGGCTCACAAACTCTTTGACATAAAGCTGTCAAACCCCGCGTCCAAGTGCGACACATCGCCCATCAGCCCCAACCGCGGTCCGTCCGCGCTAAACTCGATAAATGATACCGAGCAGTTTGGGATCGTCAGCCTCTGCGCGACCGGCAGCG
>Ga0129306_1003693_pt1 | contig 11003 bp, 17 predicted proteins | sample P827metagenome_FD_94438 | JGI IMG/M metagenome (GOLD analysis project Ga0129306, IMG submission 94438) | Capybara group fecal microbial communities from Wisconsin, USA - P827 metagenome | ecosystem: Host-associated > Mammals > Digestive system > Large intestine > Fecal | place: USA: Wisconsin...
ACATTTTGATACCTGACCGCAAAGGTAGCAAAATAAATGTACACGTAACTCAAAACGTTCAAAAGTCTACTATTTATTGATGTTTCAGAGATTTGTTAACGGATTTAAGTGGACACTAGTGATTTGAAAAAAAGTGGCGGTGGAGGTGTAACATTTTTGGAATTTGCATACTATAAGGGTAGAAAGGTTTAAATTAAAAGGATTATAGTATGGCGAAAAGAATTAGGAAGAGTGATGACTTTTATCAGGAGTCGCTGATTTGGATGGGGTACCGATTTGCGATTGGAATTAGCAATTGCGGGAGTGAGAGGTGTCGGGAGCTGGTGGAGAGTTTGAAAGCGTTCCAAGGCATTGAGTATGACACACCTGAGTTTCATGCATTGGCAGAGGAGATTGCGAAGTATCTGAAGCGGAAGAAGATCAAGGATGTGGTGGACCTGAGCAACCGGTGGATGGAGCGGGACATGATGTGGTATTCGGTGCATTACAGTGTGGGGAGCCACTCGTATGCGGGGGCGCATTGTCACGACATCGTGAGGTATGGGCGTGAGGTGATGTCGCAGGAGCGGAAGGAGTTCATGGCGTATGATATCAGGAAGATGATCTCTAATCAGCTGAACTATCCGTTTAACTTCCATCTGCCGGTTGAGGCGGAAAGGAGGCTCGATCCTATTGATCTGCTGATGAGATTTATGACAGAGAATAACATCCAGACGGCGGAACAGTTGGCAAAGTACAGGTGGATTGAGGTGAAGGAGTGTCGCGACGGGAGTATCAGTTATGAGACGAGGCTTGAAGAGGACGAGACGAAAAAGGTTTCACCGCACACTTTCAGCTGGACGATTGACGACCTGCTGGCTTGGGATGATTTGGCGAAGTATTTTGACCCCAGGATGCATAAGCGTTGCAGGGTTCGCTTCAAGGGCGAGGAGCAGATTGTTGAGTATTTTGATTCGTGGCGGCGGAAGTATGGCTGTGAGGATGAGTTTCCGTATGAGAAGTTGAAGCGTCCGGTGGACAGCTATGAGAGGAATCCGCAGATATGTACGAGTATTTGTGAGGAGTATATTGTGGAGGATGATATTTGATTATGGGCTACTATTCACGACATTCGATATTTCTGAAGGACAACGACAGGCAGAAGCTGGCGCTTATTCAGAAGTTGCTGGAAGAGGAGGACGTGGCATTTGACGTACGGGAGGAGATGGTTTATCTGTATGATGGGGAGGCTGCACTGGGGCTTGAACCGATTAGCCTCGATAATTAATGGATCAAAAGAATAACAATTTAAAAAGGATTATAATATGGCGAAAAGAATTAGGAAGAATGGTACAGCGATGATGGGGCGGGTGCCGATGTTGAGATACAGTGATCTCGGGGAGATAATGTGTTTGGAGCATAGGAACCATTTGAATGGGGTAGTGGTGGATGATGCGGCACTGGAGGTGATGTTGCGCATAGAGAAGACGATGCAGCGGCTGGAGGTGATGGGGGATGACGAGCAGCGGTGGCTGTGGGTTGAGATGAAGGCTCCCGCAAAGCGATACCGGATGGAGGAGGCTGACAAGAATGGCAACTATTGGTATCAGGTTTATACGGCACATTATGAGGACTTCCACTATATGATTATCAGGAACCGGCAATGGAAGTATATCGACCTGAGGAGTGCAAGGTACGTTCGGGGCGAGAGGAAACCGGATGTGTGGCATGGGAATGTGTCGAAGCCGTTGCTGAAGCTCGAAGCGTACATAACGGCTTTGGTTAACAGCATTTGTGAAAATCCTGATGAGTACAACACGTATGTGGAGAAGAACCTGCCTTACTCGAAGCGGGATGGCATCATTAAACGGGCAGACCTGAACCGTATTTGTCCTGTGTATAGGACGTTCGAAAATCCGGAGCGGGTGGTGGAGATCGTGAAAGAGATGAATGCCTTGCCCTTGTGGACGGCAGAGAAGATGACGCTCAGGACGTATATGCACTTCTGGCGGTTGTTGTATGAAGCATACAGGACAAAGGATAGATATCGTCCAGACCCGAAGTCTGATTTCGCGGATATGACGGATGAGGAGATTTTCCGAGAGTATAATAACAAAGGAGATGAGATAGAAGGACTGGATGTGGACAGTGAGCAGGACTTCCAAAAGTGGGACGATGAGAACGGGAGTTACCACAATATGGATGTAGCCTACGCAAGGATTCATCTCTGGCCTCGGAAGAAAGGCTGTGGATGGGGCGATGAGGGTGTGGATGTGCCAGATGGGCGGTGGTATTTCACCTTGAGTTTCAGTGTGTATGGCTATGCTGTGGACGTGGTTAATATGCTGGAGGCGCTGTGCGATGCAGGGGTAGGTGTGGTGTGCAGAGAAACAGCACGGTTGCAACGAATAGCAGAAGAGACGGACTATGTCGGTATAACGCCCGGGGCGGACAAGTACTCGCACGATGATAAGGTGGGGAATGAGATAACGCTACCGTATGTGCAAGAGGGTATCACGGCTCAACAAATTGAGGATGTGATAGCGGCAACGGAATGGGAGCCGGTGAGGAAAGTGAGAGTGAGGAGAGATTGTGAAAAAGGTACAAACAACAAACAAGAAGAGATATGAGTGGAGGTGCATTTGATTATAAACAGTCTCATATCGGGATGATAGCTGATGAGATAGAACATACTATTATCGAGGCTGGGAGAGAATTGCCAAAGGGAATCTTGGAAAGGAGTTATTGGTATAGTAGTCCCTTTGGGAATTCAAACAAGACCTATCCAACGTATGAACGCAAGACGATGGAGATCATGAAGCGGGCAGTTTATGTGCTTCGGATGGCCCACATCTATGTGCAACGTGTGGATTGGATGCTCTCTGGCGATGATGGGGAAGAGACTTTGGCTGAGCGTTTGGAGGAGGAACTTCGGGCGCTCAAAGCGAAGTATCCTGGCGGTAGGTTTACGTTTAAGGAGCGAGATGTCTACTATGACGATGAGTGTGAGTGTTATATGCTGAAGGAGAAGTAAAAAACGAAGTAGAATGAAATCAATATTCAGACTAGAAGAAATTCGGAGCTATGATTCCGAAGGGCATTGGTATCGGGATGCCAGTATCGGTATCGTTGGACATTATTCATCGCTTGAAAAAGTGATGGAGGCGATGTTGAAGAATGGCTCCGAGGCTTGGGATGCAGAGGAGATTATGGCTTACATGGTGAAAGAGATTGCTGTGGATGGGGAAATCGGAGAGGTTAGTTGGCTGAGCGTGCGGACATATGATACGCAAGGGACGCTGATTGATGAATGTTTGCAAGATTATAACTTGTGCAACCAGTTTGAAGGGCGAAATCGTGAGGCGATACGGTTTAAGATTGGTGACATTGTGGAGGCTCTGGAGGGGCGCCGGCTTTATACGGCTATTGTTTCAGCACTGCCGCCAACACCTGATGACCATTTCCCGATTCTCGATGCCCTAGACGACTGCTACTTGGTGCTGCCGTTGGATGCAACTGGCTTGGATCACCTGCATATTGCTCCGACTCACACATTCACTCTGCAACATCTGATAGAAAAAGAGGGGCTCGATTATCTTCGGAACCGCCTGCTTATCTATCAAGGTAGGCAAGATGAGACTGACATGTGGAGCATCTGTGCCATAGAGGGGCATCAGTATCTTTATAACTTCGCATCAATGCCCTCGAAGTGTATCTGTAGTCGTTGCCATCAAAAATGGAAGGCCGACTATAGGGGTGACCTCATTCAAGGAGAAATCTGGCATGAAGTGGATGCTTTCGAGGGGGATACACGTACTAATGAAAAGATTATCAAAGTGTGGAGCGGTCATTAGATGATTGGTTATTCTCCTTCTTCTCCAATGCCTCAATAAACGCCTTCAGTTTCTCCATGCTCATGTGCGAGTCCGCTTGACGAGCCTTGGAAGTTGTAATAGACTATGTCTTCGATTCTGTTCATAATTGTTCTTCTTTTAGTTGTACTATGTGTTGAGTCCCCGAGAGGATGGTGAGGGCATCGAAGGCGTGGGCGAAGATGTCATCACTCTCGCCTTGGTATTTGGGCTGATGCCGCATGAACTCCTCGGTGGTGACCCATCGACTGAAGGGTGGCTCGCCCTCCAAATCCTCTGGACCCAATAGGAAGCCAAGCTTGTATTTGGGATGGTAATAATCCCGGGCGTCTTCGGTGATGACGACCACCATCGCGCCATTGTTGTTGTCACAATGGCTCAGGGCTTCTTGGCACTCGTTCAGGAGGTTGAAGTCGAATTTGTTCCAGTCGCGTTCAATCATGTCAAGACTGTCAAGGTCGAGGCCTTGCGTGAAGAACTCGAAGATGTCCGTTTTCTCGGGCTTGAAATAACGGCTGGAGAGAAGTCGCAAGAATGCCATCGGCAGGTATTTGCGATAACCCCACTGGAGGTGATATACGCGGTTGAGTCGGGCACCACTGCGGCCCTCGACTTGAAGTAAAAGGTTTGTTCGTTGTCCCATAATTATTATTCGGTTTTGTTATTTGATTCGTTTGACATTTCTACAAGGTAATCGTAAAAGGCATCGATGTCGCTTACGTTGTATTCTTTCTCATCAATCCGGTACTTGGCCTCTCCTTTGGGAGATTCGTCCAGCCACCAAGAGAGTTCGTTCCCAATGACATCGTCGTCTTGCAGTCCGAACATGATGTTGAATGCAGTATATACAGCATCCTATAGTGGAGAGATGTAAAAAGGTGTGTATTGCCCTTGGTCATCGTCCCAAATGAGTTCGAATGCTTTGTCCAAGTTTTCTTCTTTTTCTTGCGCATTTTTGATGGCAGCAATGAAGTCTTTAAATTGTTCGCGGGTTGGTGTCATAATTGTTTCTTTTTTTGTTCGACTTTCTACTCTTATAGTATGGAAAAATGGGAATTGTTACATGGAAAATGAAGAAAAAAGTTTTTTTTTGAGTATTTTTGTATAAAATTGAAATAAAAATTGTAATTTTGCAGTAAAAGAAGGTGATATGTCATTAACGTATAGATTGTACACCGTCGGGCATTCAAATCAGTCGCAAGAGGAGTTTTTGGAACTGCTGGAAAAACATGATGTTAATTGCATTGTGGATGTGAGAAGTGTGCCTGCCAGTAAGTATACGCCACAGTTCAACATGGAGCCTTTGAAGTGGTTTCTCAAAAGTCACGATATTCAATATTTGCATTTTGGAGATGAGTTTGGTGCCAGAAGGACTGACTGTCTAGATGCCGACGAACAAGTGAATTTCGAGATGGCTGTAGAAACTCCGAATTTTAAACGTGGTGTGGAGCGATTGATGAAAGGACTGGAGAAAGGTTTCCGCATCTCGCTGATGTGCTCAGAGTCTAATCCGCTGGAATGTCATCGGTTTTCTCTTGTTTCTCGCTATTTCTATGACAATGGTATGGATGTTCAGCATATTTTAAAGGGGGCAGAACTGGCTTCCCATAAGATTTTGGAGGACGAGATGATCCAGGAATTTCTTCGCTCAAAAAAGTATCATGTGCCCGAGATTGATGAGTTGTTTGGGTCGTATACTATAGAAGATCAGCGGCGTGATGCCTATCGTCAAAAGAACCGGGAAATAGGGTTCCGCTTGTCGCAGTCAAACGAAGAGGATTAGATAATGGACGTCTATTTCATTTGTCTGGCAAATTCGTTGAAGCGCGGTGGGCGTTGTATCGCAGGTGTTGAGGTAACGCTGGATGATAAACGGTACTGGACGGTTGTACGGAAAAGTGATGGAGCACCGAAATGGATCCGACCAATTGACAAGACAACAGAGTTCGGTGAGATTTTATTAGGAGAGGCACAGTTTATTCCGTTATTATCTGTAGTGAGGTTAACTGATGTCGTACCGATTCCCTGTCAGGCACACCAGGAGGATGCTCACTACTCAACGATGACTATTGTTGGACGAGTTTCTGCATCAGAGGCTGTTCTCAGTCAATTTGTCGATAAGGTTCACCCTGTCATCTTTTATGGTACTGACCGAGCTATTGGTATTCCGACTTATGCTGCAGCTGACCATTCACTGATGCTTGTACATGCTGATTCGGCAGAAATCGTGAGCGAGGTCAAGGAAGATAAAACACGCTATCGATTGTTACTGGGTTATAACGATGTGACATACGATCTCTCTGTAACAGATCCGGATTACATTGATGCGCTTAATACCGGTCGTGCAAGTATTGGCTTTATACCCGATGTATATGTTACACTCTCACTCGGTCTTGTTTATGAGGAACGGCATCATAAACTGGTGGCTGCTCTGCTACTCCCTAATTGTGAAAAAGATGGTAATATCATCATTGTGGATGATGTTGAGACTGTCGAGGTAGATACTCGTCCTTTCACGAAAACAGAGCTTAGGAGCGTTAAACGGGCATTCATCGTTCCGAGTAAGGATGGTCTTGCCGTTTGTTTACGTCGGAAGAACGGTGGTGAAGACTTTATGGTGCTTGATGAAAAAAGTTCTGGATGGGCTTGGGAGGAAGTAAACCTAAAGCAGTCTGTCGTAGTGACGTATAAAGACGGTGTGCAGAAACTGAGGATTCTGAATCAGAAATCATGGTCGGTACTCGATTTCTTACGTAAGATATTGTCAAATGGATTTCACTAAGTGGATGTTACTTGACATTTCTAAAACTGGTTTTCTTGTCGAATCCTGCAGATTCGAGTTTCTGAACGTCAGAGCGGGTGTCGGAAAAGGGTTTGCCCCTGAGTGAGGATAGGTACTCGTAGAGTGAATGCCAGATGTCGTTCGGTGAAATCATCTTGGGGATGAATGTGCCAGCGAGAATGGGATTCTCAACACGATGCGTCAGGGAACTCTTGATTTCTTCCCACTTTTCTTCATGATGCCACCGCCAGTATTCTGCTTGGCAAGGAATGATGCACATTGGTACTTCCGAGTAGCGTTGATGGACATCCTTTATGGTGTCTAATGGAGTTGATTTTACTTGAGTGGAATCGGGCTTGCTATCTTCAATCCATCGTTCTACCTCAAAGCGGTAGTGAGTGTAGCCAACCTCCAAAACGAAGTGATAGATGTCTCCCTCTTTCCAAGTTTTGCCGTATTTGTGCTTTACGTCCTTGGCCTCACGTTGCTTGGCAATACTCCTTAGATTCCAATATTGTTTGTCGGACAATGGCTTGTCTTGGAATAGGATCCTGTTGCTGAAGTAGTACTCCATACCATGTAACAGGACCTTATCCGAGTTCAACGGCACCGAGCCCCTGCGGCCGTAAACCACCAACTCGTCAATGCCGTAGATGCTTGCGAGGTAATCGTAATAGTCTTTCTTGTTATCAATGATTTTCATTTTTGTTTGGTGTTAGCGAAGGTTATAAAGTTCCATCACACTGGCGAAGTTTTCTTTGGTGAAGGGCATGTTAATGTCGTGGCCTTCCTTGAGGGAATGAATTTCGTCCCATGAAAGCAATATTATGCTATTGCCGCGTGTCATCTTGAGATCTCCATCGTTGGAGACTGAGAGTTGCCAGTCTTTGAGGAGGAAATCTGGTACGTAACCGATGTGATGTAGGAAACGGCGGACTAAGCGTTCGGGCATACCTTTCGAGCCATCGCCATTCCAACTGTCTTGGAGCCAGGTGATTTTCTTGAGTGAGCCGTACAGACGGTGATGGTAAAGGTGGTCGGGAGAGATAAGGCTTTCGTCTGCATCAGGAATGGTATGGAAGATATCACAGAACTCACCAAGACTCATTACTACGCTACCGTCAAGGATGGTTTGAAGGCGAGGAAGGTCCTTGCGTGTGTACATCGCCACTTGCTCGGGTGTGACACGGAAGTTCGTCATACGCTTCTTTAACCGCTCTGCAGCAATTTGGGAACGCTCAAGTGGAGGCTTGTTCCAGAACTCTCTGGTTCGGAACTGCTGTAAACGTTCAGCGGGTTGGGCCATGTGGATTTCTTCGGGTTGGCATGTTGAGCCTTTAAGAATTTTGGTCATACTATATTCGTTTTGAATGATTACTTTTCACCCTTATAGTATGGAAAAATGAGAAATGTTACATGGCGAAAGAAGATTTTTATATATTTTTGATGAGATTTGCAGGAAAATGCCTATCTTTACCGCGGAATATTAAAACCTATGTGATATGAAGAAATTAGACCTGATGGCATTGCCATACGCACCGGAGGCTTTGGAACCGGTGATTAGCAAAGAGACAATTGCGTTCCATCACGGAAAGCATTTGGCGGGATATGTGAATAATCTGAATGGGCTGCTTGAGGGGAGTCCGTTGGCTGGATTGTCTTTGGAGAAAATCGTGCTGAAAGCTGAGGGTGATGTGCTCAATAATGCGGGGCAGATTCTGAACCATGAACTGTATTTTAAGCAGTTTTGCGTACCAAAGGCTGATAGTAAGCCAGTTGGCAAGATTGCTGAAGCTATAGCTCGGGACTTTGGCTCATTTGAGGCATTCAAAGAGGAGTTCGTGAAGAAGGGAACTACGCTGTTTGGTTCTGGTTGGGTATGGTTGTCTGCTGATAAAGATGGCAAGCTAGTGATTACGCAGGAGGCGAATGCGGCCAATCCGATTCAGAAGGGATTGAAGCCACTGCTGACCTTCGATGTCTGGGAGCATGCCTACTATTTGGACTATCAGAACCGTCGTGCTGACCATCTGGCAACTTTGTGGCAGATTATTGATTGGTCTGTTATTGAAAACCGATATAATCAGTAGGCTATGGCAAGTAACGCGGACTTTGTGCAGTATATCGCTGACCAGTGTAGTGGGGCAGGAGAGATAGTCACCAAGAAGATGTTTGGGGACTATGGGATATATTGCGATGGCAAGATATTCGGACTGATTTGCGATGACTGCTTCTACCTAAAACCGACGGAGGCTGGGAGGAAACTGCTCAGAGTGGTGGATATGCGTCCACCATACGAAGGCGCGAAAGACTACTTCTATATCGCGGATGTCGATGACCGTGACTATCTGTCGGAACTTGTTCGTGAGACGTGCAAAGAACTGCCGGAACCTAAACCGAAGAAAAAGAAATGAAGGACTATCCCGATAGGATGACGGCGGAGCAGGCGAGGGCGTTTGGTGAAGATGTGCTGAACATCGTCAGTCAGATACCTCGCGGAATGGTGACGACCTACGGGCATATTGCGGCATTGGCAGGTTGGCCCAGTCATGCGAGGATGGTGGGAAGGACACTCCGTTATACACCAGGAGCAGAGAAGCTGCCTTGTCATCGGGTGGTGAATCAAGTAGGACGCACTGCTCCTGGGTGGTCTCGACAGCGAACGCTTTTGGAAGAAGAGGGCGTGGCGTTTAAGGCCAATGGGCATGTGGATATGCATAAGCACCTTTGGAAACCGATGTTAAGTGAAGAGTGAAAAATGAAGAATGAAGAGTGAAGAATGAAAAGATGAGTTCGTATCTGAATATAGAGAATATTGATCGTAGCAAGGATGGGGTGGAGTATCATCCTCTCATGCCTTTCTTGCCGGAGAATGCCAAGGTGCTGTTCTTGGGCAGTTTTCCTCCTCAGCGCAAGCGATGGTGCATGGACTTCTATTACCCGAACTATATCAACGACCACTGGAGGATTGAGGGCCAGATATTCTTTGGCGATAAGAATCATTTCGTGGATGTCGAAAACAAATGCTTCAAGATTGATGAGATTGTGGCTTTTTGCCAAGAGAAAGGGCTTGCCTTCTTTGATACCTCTACCGCTATCCGCCGTCTGCAGGATAATGCTTCGGATAAGTTTTTAGAGGTGGTTGAGCCCACAGATATCCATGCTTTGATTCAACAGTTGCCCCATCTGAAAGCCATCGTTACGACGGGCGAGAAGGCTACCGAGACTATCTGTGCATACTTTGGCATTTCTGTCATTCCTAAAGTCAATAGTTCTGTTACCATTCAAGAGTTGTTTAATAATGATGGTCAGCAGGTCAGGCTATATCGCCTGCCGTCTTCTTCACGCGCTTATCCGCTGTCTTTCGACAAGAAGGTAGAGGCATACAGTAGTTGTTTAAATCAGTTTTTGGATTAATGCACTTTGCAATTAAGAGTTACGAATCAATGAAAGATAACGAGCAAGAGATATTTCCGATAGTAGATGAAGAAGGAAGGGTAGTGGGAAAGGCTGCGCGTGGCGAATGTCATAGCGGGACGAAACTGCTGCATCCTGTGGTTCATCTGCATGTGTTCAATGCTCAAGGTGACGTGTACCTGCAGAAACGGCCAGAGTGGAAGGATATTCAGCCAGAAAAGTGGGATACGGCTGTTGGGGGACATATTGACTATGGCGAGACGCCGGAGGTGGCCTTGCAACGTGAGGTGCGCGAGGAACTGGGCATCACGGATTTTACGCCTGAGTTCGTAGGCAAGTATGTGTTTGAGAGCCAGCGCGAGCGTGAGCTGGTGTATGTTCATCGCACGACCTACGAGGGTGAAATACGTCCCTCGAAGGATGAACTCGATGGCGGTCGGTTCTGGAGCATTGAGGAGATTCGAGAGGTCATGGGTCAGGGAGTGCTGACGCCAAATTTTGAGAGTGAATTCTTGCGGTTTTTCCTAAAAAATTGATGATGAGCAGAGAGAAAGAAATATATAAGGTGACGCTGATAGGCAGTGCGGGTAATGCGGCATTGCTGACCTTTAAGTTTATTGCTGGCGTGATGGGACACAGTTCGGCCATGATTGCCGATGCTGTCCACTCGCTGTCAGATTTCGTCACCGACCTGCTGGTACTGGTGTTTGTCAGTATCAGTGCCAAACCGCAAGACCAGTCGCACGACTACGGACATGGTAAGTTTGAGACCATTGCCTCGTTCCTGATCGGTCTGGCATTGGTGGCTGCTGCAACAGGTATCGTGGTGTCGGGCTCAACGAAACTGTGGGACTGGTGGTGTGGCGAGCAACTCGAGACTCCCGGTTGGATAGCGTTGTGGGCAGCTCTCTTGTCGATACTCATCAAGGAGTTGCTCTATCAGTATACCGCTC
>Ga0129306_1003694_pt1 | contig 10997 bp, 8 predicted proteins | sample P827metagenome_FD_94438 | JGI IMG/M metagenome (GOLD analysis project Ga0129306, IMG submission 94438) | Capybara group fecal microbial communities from Wisconsin, USA - P827 metagenome | ecosystem: Host-associated > Mammals > Digestive system > Large intestine > Fecal | place: USA: Wisconsin...
CGTCTCCGGATTCATATCCTTTATCCCGGAGTCACTCTCACATATTCGGGCAGACTCACGATCCCTGAGCACAGCCCATAAGCACATGAGCACATCTGAGAGAACATCTCCAAGTACGAGGCTTAAGATCAGAGAAGGAACCAGCCACCCGGATACTGAGCCGTACCGGTCCAGCCTGAAACCCCAAATAAAGCTCAGACACAAGCAAAATCCGAACCCCTCCGATAACAGAAGGGTTCGGATAAAATCTGATCTGTCGGTGTTAATCCAGTTCTTCAGACTGTTCGGTAGTCTCTTCATGATATTCTTCTTCTGTATTGACGCTCCATATATTGTCCTTGGACGTCACACCGGAGAGGATATTCTTAACAGCCTCAAAAGAGGTACACATACTGTGATCGATATTGTTATATCTGTGCTGTCCGTTTCGGCCTACACAGTACAGATTATCTATTCCCTTCAGATAATCTACCAGCTCATCAATGCGGTCATAGGTATCAAAGTATGCCGGGTATGCTTTCTTGACACGCTCCACGTGAGTATCTATCACATCGTCGGGAGAATCTATCAGCCCGATCTCCACCATCTCCTTAACAGCGAACTCGGAGAACTGCTCATCGGGCATGGTCCAGTATTCATCCCCCTCGTTAACGAAGTACTCCAGACCTACCCATACCGTGTTCTCAATATCCTTGATCATATAGGGAGACCAGTTGTTGTAAATCTGGAACCTGCCCAGCTTAACCTTACGCTCCTGCACGTATACCCAGCAGTCCGGCACAATGTCGGATATTGTCTTGATGTCGGTCTTGTTAACCAGATTCAGCTTTGGAACGAGCACTCCAAGTGTCATATAGTCTCTGTAGGGAAGACCTGCTGCTATCTCAGCCTGCGCCGCCGGAACATCATTCATACCGCCCACGAGATCCTTCAGAGGCATGGAGGATATGATGATATCTCCGTCAAGTTCGTGCTCAGAACCGTCGGCAACGTATGTCAGGCCGGTCATATGGTTGTTTGCATCCTTATGTACCCGGGTCACCTGAGCGTTCATCAATATGGTTCCGCCGAGCTTGCGTACCTCATCAGCAGTTACATCCCACAGCTGGCCGGGACCGAGCTTGGGATACTTAAATTCTTCTATCAGTGAGGTATTGACCTTACGGTTCTTAACCTTGAACAGTCTGCCGAGGTAATCCTTGATTATGCCGAATATCGAGAGCCCCTTGGTCCTCTGCTTGCCCCAGGATGCATCTATCTCGCTGGGATGTCTGCCCCACAGGTTCTCTGTGTAGTACTCAAAGAACATTGCATAGAGCTTACGTCCGAAATTGTTGATATACAGATTCTCGAGATTATCTTCCGGTCTCTTATGGAATACCGAAGCCATATATGAGAATCCGACTTTCATCGTAGTGACGAATCCGAAGTTCTTAAACGTCTCGGGCTTAAGCGATATCGGATAATCATAAAACTTGGAGTCAAACAGGATCCTGGACACTCTGTGTCTGGTCAGCATGACACGGTCCTCTTTCTCCGGATCCGGTCCGCCGGCCTTAACCGGCATCTCACGTCCGAGCTTGATATCATCCCAGGTGGGTGATCCCTGCAGCGGGAGCATATTATCCCACCACGCATTGACTTCCGGGATCTTTGAGAAGAACCTGTGGCCGCCCATATCCATACGGTTACCCTTATACTCGACCGTCTTGGATATACCGCCGAATGACGAGGATTCCTCGAGAACGATCACCTCGTATCCCTTATCTGCCTTGAGCAGTTCATAAGCGGCGGTCAGTCCGGCAGGTCCGGCACCTATGATCAATGCTTTACTCATCTGTGAATTTATCCTCCGTTGGTACTGATACTATTTCTGACTGAGCGACTGCTTGGCTCCGTGCAATACCGTCGAATGATTAAGTTCATCCTGAACTGCCACCATCCTGAGTCCGGCATCTATGAAGTCACAGTGCTTGCAGAAAGGATAATTCTGTCTTCCACTCCTTAAGTCCTCTCGAAGCTTCCTGTACTTCTCGGAATTCCAGCCTGCCTTAACTCCGACTTCCCTGATGTCGGCCAGGTCGGTCACCTCGAAGTTATCACAGCAGCATATGCCCATCTTACCGTTAGGCATGATCCACATGTCAGTATAAGGCATCAGACATGTCTCTGTGATAACCTTCTCTGTGGCCTGCTTATTGGGAGCAGAGCCTGCGCGGTTGGTAAGGACCTCCTGCAGGTATCTCATCTGGATCAGGATCTCGACATCGTCGAACTCCTCCGGATGAGCCTTGACATAATCATATATCTCCTGAATGTTGTCATGCAGCTTCATATCCATGCAGTAGTTATTGATTATGAGCTGATCGACATACTTCTTCACTTCCTTAACGGTCTCAAGCTTCAGTATCAGGCCGTTGGTCGACATGAATATGAAAGCATCGGGAAGTTTCTCTCTTGCATATTTGTGGAACTCAACTATACGGGGATCGAGCAGAGGCTCATTATTGCCGTACAGGGTCAGATGGCCCTTATATCCCCAGTCGGCAAGCTGATCAATGATCGAATAATAGAGATCGTCCTCAATCTTCATAAGCGGTCTCTTCTCCGCATAGATATTGGCCGTACAGAATGCGCATGTCGAATTACACCTGTTGACTGTCTCTATATTGACCACGAGCGGTTTCGGGGGTTCCTCGGAACTCAGGAAATAGTCGATATACTGATCCTGTAATTTGCGTCTGCGTGTGAACTGAAGCTTCAGATAAGCGTTGGAAGACAGCTGGGGGAAGTACTTACGCATGTTCCATCCGAGTCTGCCCATGAAATTGTGTATCTTGATAGACATAGTTACCTCTCCGGATATGATCTATGGTACGCGAAGGACGCGCACTCACAACATATAGTATAACTCAAAACAATGATAAAGTACACTCGTCACCGATCAGTGCCTGCGCATGCGTGAGCGCACGATCGACGATACGCTCCGGCAGATGAATACCCATATAAAGCTGAGCCCGAACATGGAAAGTGTGGCAGCCGCAAAGTCACCCGGAATATCAAACCGGCTCCACAGACCGAATATCATCAGCGGCATGGTGTGCCATATGAATATCCCGAGAGAGCATCCCCCGACTGCCGATATCACGCGGCCCACAGTTTCCGATCCGATGCGGATGCGCGTAAATGCAAGTGTGAGCATGACGGCTTCAAGCACGACGGTAACCGAAGAATAGTTCCAGATGCTCTCCGTGAACCGGCTTAATGCCGCTGTCAGGCAGGAGGCCAGAACATACATTACCAGATAGAACCATGCCGGAAATCTGTCCCAGTAATCGCGGCCTGCCCGAAGCACATATCCGAGGCAGTACATATATACGAAAAGGGCAATATTGAATCCGCTCAGATCACCTTTCCAGGTAACCGTAGCCAGTCCCGATATATTCACTCCTCCCAGATCCCCGGCCAGAGATACGATAGTCGGAAGTACCGAAAAAAGAACGGTCATCAGACAAACAAGCCGGTATGTATTCACACCCCCGAGCACTTTATCGATATACGGAGACAGAAGGAGCAGAGTCACAAAAAGACACACAAACCAGTTATTCGGGATCATATACCCTATGAGAACCCTAGGACTGAAGTCATGAGTGATCCATGCCACATACAGGATATATCCGACCGTCCTGTAAAAAGAGCATGTGACAAGAAGCCATATCGCCTTACGCCAGGGGATCGTTATTCTACCTGCATCAATATCAATACCTGCAGAAACCTCTCTCTTTCTGGCTGCGAAGTAACCGCTCGAGATCACAAACGCATCCACGGCGCAGATAGCCAGCGACTGCGTGATACGAATAAATACCTCCGAACCGATCCCGGATGAGACGGCATTAAGTGCACCGCCCATATCACGATTATTGTAGTGTAAAACTATTACGAGAAAGATGAGCAGAACCCGCTCAAGATCCATATTATACAAGCGGCCGGAGCCGCGGGATGTATCACTCATAATCCACCTGCATCAGACACAGCCCTCTCGCCGGGGCGGTAGGGCCGGCCAGGGATCTGTCACGCGCTTCGAGTAAACCGGGTATCGAATCGGCATCGCGTTCTCCCATGCCCACTTCCAGCAGCGTACCGGTCATGATCCTGACCATGTGCTGCAGAAAGCCCGTTCCGTGATAAGTCAGATTAATGTATCCTCCACGTTCCTGGATATCTATGGAATCAACTATCCGAACCGTGGATTTCTTCATATGTTTGTTTCCGCAGAACGATGCATAATCATGCTTTCCCGTCAGATATTCCGCGGCGCAGCGCATGGCTTCCAGATCGGGGTGTCTGTCCAGTGCCAGGACGAAACGCCTGTTAAACACGGGCTTCCCGGGGCCTGCGTAACATGTATAGCAGTAGGTCTTGCCCGTGGCATTGTATCTGGAATGGAATCTGTCTGAAGCAATACGTGTTTCCAGAATACATATATCCTCCGGCAGATGCTCATTCATATAAGAGGTTATCTCTTCGGGAGTAAGCGAAGTATCAAGTCTTGCGTTACATACCATTCCCTTGGCATGCACTCCGGCATCGGTCCTGCCGGCTCCCAGTACCTCAATATCGGTACCCGTCATTTCCTTCAGATGGTATTCCATCTTGCCCTGTATGGTGTTGTCTATACCGGGCTGATGCTCCCATCCCTTATAACGGGTACCGTCGTAACACAGGATAAACTTGTAGTTCTTAGGTTCCCCCATAATACTATTTCTTAAATGCCTGCCACCTGAATCTGAATTCCATATGCCCGGACACATCCAGCAGATACTCCGGATGAACTCTTGCACCCCATGAGTCATCTCCGCCGATGCCCATCTGCCCGAGGCTTACACGGACTACTGTATGATATATCGGCGGCAGTTCATGCGGATGGGCGGCATCCTCAAGTTCATGAGGCGTATAAGGCAGTGCACTGAAGCACATCGGTGCTCCGAGCGAGGTAAACCTGAGCCCGTATCCGTCATCTCCGAACACCTCGCCCCATCTGACATCGGTATGATTACCACACTCCTGAGGCACCAGATATGATGCCAGATTATCCGTCACATCATTCTCCCAGATGCCCATTTTTCCGCCGCCCTTACGGTCGGCGTAGGTCTCTTCGGGACCTCTTCCGTACCATCTGACATGATCCAGACTGGCATCCAATACGAACATCATGCCGAACTCGGGCATATCTCCGAGGCCTTCCGCCGGATCATACATGATCGTCGTATCCACCGCACCATCCGGGTGCACTTCGTATCTGACCTTCACCTCGGCTGAAGGAGAAGTAGGTATGGTATGTGTATACTCGGTAGTCAATCCGTCTGCCGACGGCATGATCTCCGGTGCCACGATGTCATAGTTCGCAGACTTCTTATTCGTCAGATACATGCTGGCGATCTTCCACTGGGCATATCTCTGAGGGCCTATGCTGCCCATGTCATTGTCCACCGGTGCACGCCAGAAATTAGGTGCCGGTATCCTGTATCCGTATATGAATTCACGGCCTTCGTATACATATGATGCTACGCCGCCGCGGCCGGGAGTAAACATGATCTGGAAGTCATCCGATTTAAGCCCGTAGTTCTGCTGACCGCGGATGAATTCACATTTTCCGTTCCCGGATCCTGCCGTGCTCACACCTCCGTCACCGACAGTATATGTATACTGGTCAAATGCAACCTCATGCCCTGCCGGAGCATAGTCCGTATCATCCTTCAGATGGAATGATACTATCACGGTATACTCACCCGGCTCGGTCGGTGGATCTATAGGGAGATCGTATTTCTTATCGGTCAGAGGATGTACTGCTGTTACAAGCTGAGTGCGGCTCACTTCTTCTCCGTCTCTTAACAGAGTGACATACGAGTCATATTCGGCAGTAGAAGTAAACAGGTGTCTGTTGATCACACGTACACTCTTCTCTTCGACCACGCACTCTATCGGACGATAGTTATACTTAACTTCCTGCATCTTGGGGCTGGGCGTACGGTCACCGTACATAATGCCGTTACCGGAGAAATTATACTCACTCGGTCTGTCTCCGAAATCTCCGCCATATGCCTGATACTCATCTCCGTACCGGTCGGTCGTCACTATGGACTGGTCTATGTAATCCCATATGAAGCCTCCCTGGAATCTGGGTTCGGTGTGCATGAGCTCGATATACTTATGCATGGCCCCGCACGAGTTGCCCATCGCATGCGAGTACTCGCACATTATAAATGGCTTGTCCGGATGCTCCGAAAGAAAGGCTTTGACACCCTCCACGGGGGTATACATCTGGGACTCCATATCGGATGATTCGGGACGTCTGCGATCATTGAATACGCCCTCATAGTGAACCAGTCTGTCCGGATCGAGTTCATGGAACAGATCGGTCATATGGGCTATCACATCGCCGCCGAATGATTCATTACCGTCAGACCATATCAGTATCGACGGATGGTTCTTATGTATCTCGTACAGACTGCGCACACGGTCCAGCAGAAGCGGTTCATATTCCGCATGTTCGGAGGGAAGGATCATGTCAGGGTTTTCCTGTGCATCGGGAGTGCACCAGGTGCCGTGAGTTTCCATGTTGTTCTCGGCGATCAGATAGATGCCGTACCTGTCACACAGATCGTAGAGCGGCTGATCATCGGGATAATGGGATGTACGTATGGCATTTATGTTATATGCCTTCATGTTGAGGACATCCGCAAGCGTCTCCTCATATGAGACCGCGCGACCGGTATAGCATGAGAACTCGTGGCGGTTAACGCCGTTAAACTCTATACGTTTTCCGTTGATGCACATGATACCGTCCTTCATCTCGAAGCGGCGGAATCCGACATTGATCCGTACTCTCTCGATCTCCGTCCCCAGCGTATCTCTGATAGTAAGCGTGAGTGTATACAGATAAGGCTTCTCTGCGCTCCACAGCAGAGGGTTCGATACGGGATATACCATCTCCTCACCGAGCGCCAGAAGTACCGTATCACGAAGGACCGCAGCTCCGTCGGCATCAGCCAGCAGAAGCTCCATGCTCCCATCACCGGTTGCTCTGGTCTTGACCACCAGCTCGGCATCCAGGTAGTCATCGTCAAGAAGTGTCCTGACACCGACATCCTCCAGATGCACGGGAGGAACGGAATATATCCACACGGCTCTGTATATACCTGAGAATCTGAAGAAATCCTGGTCTTCGAACCAGCTTCCTACCGTCCACTTGAACACCTGTACGGCCAGTTTATTCACTCCGGGGATCAGATGGTCCGTGATGTCATACTCTCCGGCATCAAAACTGTCCTCCTTATATCCGAGGAAATGACCGTTCAGCCAGATCGCTGCTCCGGATTCGATACCACCGAAATATATCCTGGCTCTGTATCCGTCCGGGATATCGGGAGCGTCAAAGTATTTCACATAGCTTCCGACCGGATTAAATTCCTCCGGAACATCTCCGACCGTCACATTCTCCATTCCGTCCCAGGGATAGGCGGTATTAGTGTAGTGGGGGCGATCATATCCCTGCATCTGAATATGACCGGGAACCTGTATGGTATCCCAGCCGCTGCAATCAATGTCCGCTTTATAAAATTCTTTCGGAGAAGAATCATAATTCTCCGCATAATCAAAATTCCAGTCACCGTTTAAGTCAAGTACAACGGAGGAACGGTGGCCTCCGCTGCCGTCAGGCTGCATGGCGTCAAAAAAAGCCCGGGCGGGCAGTCTGCCTTCGGCAAAACACTTCGGATCTCTGATCATGCTGATATCAAATTCCATACTACCTCCTAATGATGAGCACCGGTTATTCACACTACCTGTCTGTAACAGAGTCCCTGATCACCAGTTCAACTTCGAGAACCGTCCGGCCGGGTATACCGGTTGCTTCGCTGTCAGGAGTTTCGTCGCCGCCGGCTTCCAGAAGCCGGAGCATCAGCTCAGAAGCTACTCTGGCCTTCTCACGCATATCCTGTCTGACGGTAGTAAGTCTCGGAGTGATCATACGGCTGAGCGGACTGTCGTTGAAGCCTACAAAAGAAACGGCATCCGGCAGGCTCATACCCATATCCTTGAATGCGGCCATCAGTCCTGCCGCCATTATATCCGTAGTGGACAATACCGCTGTCACATCCTTATGAAACACGATGCTCTCAGCGGTCTTCCTGCATGAATCGGGATCGAGGCCCAGTTCATAAGCCAGATCGGGGTCTGCCTCAAGGCCTGCTTCTGCGAGTGCATCCAGATAACCCCTGTACCTCTGCTCCATATAGCGCCCGTCCCTGATCACCGACGAAGCAAATGCGATGCGGGTATGTCCCCTGGAGATCAGATGTGCAGTCGCCATTCGTCCGCCTTCATAGTCATCATGGCCGACCTCGATGACACCGTCTCCGGCGTAGCTGTCTATATAGATGATCGGTGTGCGGACTTCCTTTAACTCGTCAATGAACTCCTGATCACATGCTCCGGTCACGAATATCCCGTCAAGATTCCAGTTCTGAAGAAACTCCTTGAGCTCATCAACCATCTCAACGCGTCTGAACATCAGATAGTATCCGCTCTTTTTGAGTGTGGATTCCATCGTGCTCAGAAAGCCCATCTGAAACGCCTCATCTGAGAAGGCTGCCTCGGCCAGCGTCGGTACAAAGTTGATGAGGGCTATAACCTTTGACGAAGAAGACACCAGACTTCTCGCAAACAGATTCGGTACATAACCGAGCTCGTCTATGGCCTTCTGAATACGTGATACGGTCTCCTCGGAAACGCGGTTTCTGCGTCCGTGTATCACGTTTGACACGGTGGTAGCGGATACCCCCGTATACTCTGCTATATCCTTGATCGTTGTCATTCTTTTTCCTCCATCACGCTCATATATGCGGGACGGATGATCTTATTCATACCTATCAGTTCCTCAATACGATGGGCACTCCAGCCCACTATCCTCGCTATCGCAAATATCGGTGTGTAGAGTTCCATCGGAATCCCGAGCATGTCATATACAAATCCGCTGTAGAAATCGACATTGGGACATACTCCCTTGAATATACGCCGCTTCTCACAGATAAGCTTAATAGCCTCCTCGCTCACGATCTCATAGAACTCCATGTCACGACTTCTGCCCTTCGCATCTGCGAGCTTATCAACAAAGCCATGGAATATCCTCTCTCTCGGATCGGATAATGAGTAGATCGCATGCCCGAGGCCGTATACCAGCCCCTGATGATCAAACACATCGCCGTTGAGTATTCTGGCAACATATGCATTGATCTCATCACGGTCGGTTATATCACTGACATGAGCACGTATATCAGCCATCATCTCCATGACCTTGATGTTGGCTCCGCCGTGCTTCGCACCCTTGAGCGAACTCATCGCCGCTGCGATGGCAGAGTATGTGTCCGTTCCGGCGGAGGTTACGACTCTGGTGGTAAAGGTGGAATTATTACCTCCTCCGTGTTCCATATGCAGTATCATGGCCACATCCAGGACACGCGCCTCCAGTTCGGTATATTTCCTGTCCGGACGGATCATGCGCAGGAAGTTCTCTGCGGTGGACAGGGTTTTGTCCGGGCGGTGGATATACATACTGTCATCATGCTCGTAATGGTTGTATGCGTGATAAGCATAGCATGCAAGCATAGGGAACTCGGCGATCAGCTGTATACACTGGCGAAGACAATTCTCTATCGACAGATCCGATGAATTCTTGTCATAACTTGCAAGAGTCAGTATGGATCTGGTCATGCTGTTCATGATGTCCCTGGACGGGGCTTTCATGATGACATCGCGCGTGAAGTTGGTCGGAAGTCTTCTGCACAATGCGAGGGCAGTACAAAACTCCGACAGTTTCTCCTCATCGGGCTTTTCTCCGAAGATGAGCAGATATGCGGTCTTCTCGAATCCAAGCTGACCCTGAGTCAGTTCATCGACCAGGGAATTGACCTTATATCCGCGATACCACAGTTCTCCGTCCACCGGAGTGCGCTTACCGTCTATATCCTTAAACGATATGATCTCCGAAATATTGGTAAGGCCTGTCAGAACGCCCTTACCGTTTACATCACGCAGTCCGCGGTTTACACCGTACTTAACAAACAGGTCATCGGAAATAGTGTCATGGAGACGGCACAGTTCGGACTGCCTGGCGGCATAATCTCTGATAGTTTCTTGCATGATGTCCTCCTTAAACTTCGAGGGGGATGTTACTTTGTTACCTTCTCAAAATCACTGGCCGGATGCTTGCAGATCGGGCAGATGAAATCATCGGGAAGCTCCTCGCCGACATATTCATATCCGCATATCTTGCATCTCCATACGGTCTGTCCGTCCGGAGTAGTGCCTACCGCTTCGGGCTTGGGTTTGATGTTGTCAAAATAGTATGCATAGGTGGCACTGGGCGCTTCATCCAGTACATCCATATCCGTGATCGTACCCACAAACATGGTATGCGATCCCAGATCGCAGGTCTGAGTCACCTTCACGGATATATAAGCGTTGGTACCCTCAGTGATGTATCTGATACCGTTTGATCCGGTCTCGTACGCAGTATATGATTCGAACTTATCAGTATCTCTTCCGGAAGCAAAACCGAATCTCTTGAACAGGTCAAAAGTGGCCTTTTCACTGATGACAGATACAGTGAATTCTCCACTCTTAAGAACCATATCATGAGTATGGTTCGACTTGTTCACGCATATGCTTATCTGACCGGGTTCGGATGCGGCCTGAATGGCCGTGTTGATGATACAGCCGTTGTCCTGACCGTCGGCATGCGCAGTCAGAACAAACAGTCCGTAAGACAGTTTATAAAATGCTTTGTTATTCATTTTTTAACCCCCCAATATTGTTTGGTAGTGTCCAATTGGACACTCCTTTTTTATTTCTGAACCTTTATTTTCGGGAGATTAAATAGAAAATGAGCATTGACCTCCCTTTTTGGTATAATGTCGTCGACCAAAACCACATCTCCA
>Ga0129306_1003695_pt1 | contig 10996 bp, 14 predicted proteins | sample P827metagenome_FD_94438 | JGI IMG/M metagenome (GOLD analysis project Ga0129306, IMG submission 94438) | Capybara group fecal microbial communities from Wisconsin, USA - P827 metagenome | ecosystem: Host-associated > Mammals > Digestive system > Large intestine > Fecal | place: USA: Wisconsin...
AGAAAGCCCGGCTGTCTTTGAGCGAAGACGAAGCCAGGTACGCTTCGGCTATGCGATAAAAAAAATCAAATTCGCCAACGTTGGCGAATTTGAAAAAAATCTGAGGAAAAATATGGGAAGAAGAAAACTTGAAGATACAGATAAAACAACACAGATTCTTGATGCAATGTCGCAGTCGGCAGAACAGAAAGAACTGGCAGTGCAGAATGATGATGCACGATTCTTGGAAAAGGACGAAACCTACAACCTGCATATCTGCATGGAAAAAGCAAGGATGTATCAGGAACAGATGGCTAACGGTCTGCTCGGTCTTGGTGCACAGCTGATTCTGATAAAAAACCACGAGGAGCATGGCAACTTTATGGCTGCCGTTGAAGAACTCGGACTTGCATCAAGAAGTGCTAACTATGCAATGGCGGCGGCTCGTAAGTTCGGAAATTCGCCAACGTTGGCGAATTTGGGAAATTCAAAACTCAAGGCTCTTACGGTTCTTGATGATGAAGATGTCGTGAAACTTTCTGAAGGAGAAGAAATAGACGGTCTTGGAACAGCAGACGATATTGCACAAATGTCAATCCGTGAACTTCGTGCCGCTCTCAGAAAAGAGAAGCAGGAACGCGGAGAAGAGAGAGCTTCACTTGAAAAGGTTATCTCGGAAAAGAACAAGAAAGCCGACGAACTTGAAGCCCAGCTCCGCTATCAGCAGCCGCCGACAAAAGAAGAACTCGCAAAAGTACGGCTTGACGAAATGAGGAAACTTCTTGTCGGTTCGCTTTCTGTTGCAAAAGACAACTTGCAGAGTGCTTTGAATCATATTGCAAACGCACAGGAAATAGAGGGTGTTACGGTTGAACAGCTGGACGACTGGGTTCAAGAAACGGACTGGCTGACATCGCTTCTTAATGACACCTACAGTCAGCTTGTGGATGACATGGAAAATATCCGCCCTGCAAAACAGGAGGAGTAACGTGTACGAGGATTTTGTTCTGCAAATGAAAGCGGCGCAAACGGCAAAAGAGCGGAGCGCAATAATTGCCGAAATGTGCAGGCTGTTTGGCTTCGGCAAAGACAGTGCGTACAGAGTTCTGAAGGAAGGCGGTTGGGAAAGTAACCGAAAGAAACGGAGCGACAAGGGAACATCAAGTATCAGCGATGCAAACCTTAGTACGGTCGCAGCCCTCTTGCAGAACTCAGTCCGCAAGAACGGAAAAAAGACAATGAGCATAGAGAATGCCAGAAGCATAATGCTTCAGAACGGTTTTGATATTCCTATCGGAAACAGGCAGCTGAGCGGTCTTCTGAAAGACAGGACGCTTGCCACCGAGACGACATCAAAGCCAAGCCCGCACCAGAGAATGTGGAGCGAGTATCCGAACCAGGTACATTTTGCCGACCCTTCGGTTGCGCTGATGTACTTTGCTCCGAACGGAAAGCAGAAGTTCTTGAAGGACGACGAGGTCTACAAGAACAAGCCTTTTCTTGAAGGCAGGGAGAACTTGAAATGCTGGCGGTATGTCCTGACTGACCACTATTCTGGAACAATCTGTGTCCGCTACTATGCGGCTGCCGGAGAGAACTCGGCTAATATGTATGACTTCCTTCTGTATGCGTGGGGAAAGAAAAAAGACCCGCTCTTCAACTTTCACGGCTTGCCGGAACTTCTTATCTGGGACTGCGGAAGTGCCAATATTTCAAAGCCTGTTACAAATGCACTTAAAGCCCTGCGTGTGGAAACAAAACCGCACCTTCCGGGCAATCCGAGGGCAAAAGGACAGGTTGAAAAAGCAAACGACATCGTGGAACGGCAGTTCGAGAGCCTTCTTCATTTGGAAGAAGTAGGCTCGATGGAAGAGCTGAACGATGCGGCAGAAAGATGGTGTGCGGCGTTCAATGCGAATCAGCTGGAACACAGGGACACAAGAATCATGCGAGCCGGACGAAAAATCGGCTCACGAACAATGATTTGGAACTGGATTTCACAAGAACAGCTTCGCGAACTTCCCGACGAGGAAATATGTAGGCAGATTTTCACGACGGGCGTACAGGTTCGCTCGGTTGGCGGAGACCTTGCAATCAGCTTTGTTCATCCAAAACGGAAGGTTGCCACAAGATACAGTCTTTCGGGTCTTCCCGACATCATGGTGGGAATGACGGTGAATGTGCAGCCCATCTTGGTGAGCGAAGAAGCTCTTGCACTCGTAAGCTATCAGGACAGCACAGGCGAGATTGTGAGCTTTGAGGTGAAGCCGATTGAATACGACAGGGTGGGATTTGACATTGCGGCTCCAGTATTCGGTAAGGAATATAAAAGTCAGCCCGACACGCTTGTTGAGAAGAACAGGAAGGAGCTTGCGGATCTGGCTCTTGGAAACGAGAACTCGGATGTTCCTTTTGCCAAGGTTACGGACGGACAGGGCTTTAAGACACACAGCCTTATTCATACCGAAGCCAATCCGTTTTTCAAGACGCAGACAGGCAGGCAGATTGAGGTTGCGGCAGGAACAGTTGAAGTTCACGACATTCTTATCACGCCTGTTGAAATGGCAAAGCGGTTCAAGGCAAGGGCGGGATTTATTCCCGAAGGTTTCATTGCGGGCTTGAAAAAGGAATTCCCGGATGGAGTTCCTGCACAGCTTGTTGATGATTTGGTTAGAGATTACACAGACGGTTCAAGTGCCGTCAAACTGGCATAAGCCAATAGGAGAAAAATATGTTGACGATGAAAGCGTATAAGAAATTCGGACTTTTTCAGGATCCGTTTAACGGAGACGTAACGAAAGCTGATGATGTATTCCTTACGGATGAAACACGCTTTATTGCAGAGTTTCTTTATCAGACTGCAAAGGTTGGCGGCATGGTCGCCCTGCTCGGTGAATCGGGCAGCGGAAAAACCACAATTCGCCGTTACGCAATGGACAGGATTCAGAGCGAAGGTCAGAAAATCAAAATCATCGCTCCGCGGTCAATCGACAAGGCCCGGCTTACTACGAGCGCAATTTGTGATGCAATCATACAGGATTGCTCGGCAGAAAAACCGCGGAGAACGCTGGAGGCAAAATCAAGACAGGTTGAGCGGATTCTGACGAACTCTTCAAGAGCCGGATATAACCATGTCCTTATGATTGAGGAAGCACACGACCTTAGCATTCCTACCCTCAAATATCTTAAACGCTTCTGGGAGCTTGAAGACGGATTCAAGAAACTGCTTGCGATCGTTCTTATCGGTCAGACGGAAATGAAAGCCAAACTTGACGAATCACAGAACTGGGAAGCCCGCGAGGTCATCAGAAGAATTGAAGTTCTGGAAGTGAAGCCGCTCGGAACAGGAAAAGAGATTGCCGCATACCTTGACATCAAGTTCAAGCGGCTTAACAAGGAACGCAAACAGATTATTTCGGACGAAGGGTGTGATGCGATTGCTGAAAAGCTCCGTAAGCAGACAAGGCATAATGTGGTGTACAGCATTGCTTATCCGCTTTCGATTAACAACTGGGTTCGTCGTGCAATGAACGAAGCTGCGGATCTTGGAGCGGATGTCGTAGACCGCGATGTTGTGAAATCACTTTAAGGAGATAATGCAATGGGTGGAAGGAAAATCTTAATAACGGTTTCCGATGAGCAGTACAAGGCTCTGGAAAATCTGGCAGAAGAACGCGGACTTAGAGTTTCAAGCCTTGTAAAAAGTCTTGCCATAAAAAATTCAAAAAAGCCTTACGATGCAAACACAAAGGAAATCACAGTAACGCTTGCTAATTACAGCGAGCTTGAAGGATATGCAATGGCAAAACGCTTCGGAACCGTAGAAAGTTTCGCGGGTTATGCGATGGAAGCCTGGATGTCGAGAAATCCGCTTACAGCGGCTCAAAAGGCATTGGTCGGGAAAAGTATCGGTATAAGCGAAACGGACGCGTTGTAGGGCTTTCGCACTAGTGCGGAGGGGTATTTAAAACCCTCGGCACGGTGCGTTTTTAGGAGTTTGCAAATGGGAAAAATGAACAGGTCAAAAATCATTCAGCTGATACATATTGCAAAGGCACAGGTAGGACTTTCTGAAGAAGATTATCGTGCGGTTCTCGAAAGTACGGCAAAGAAATCAAGTTGTTCTGAGATGACTCTTTCCGAGCTTGATGATGTTCTGAAGGCAATGAAGAAGCTAGGTTTCAAAGTAAAGAAACTCTCGACAAAAGAAAATGAGCTTGGTTGGGATGCGTCGAAAGAGCAGATGGACTACATAAAGGGAATGTGGGAGCTTGTAGCCCGCGACAAGAGCGACAGGGCTTTGTACAAATTCATCAAAAGAATTACAGGTGCAGACCATCCGCGTTTTATGCGCTCCGTTGATTCGCAGAAGGTTATCACCGCCCTGCGGAAGATGATGGCGGACAAAGGGCTTAACCCAGACCGCAAGGAGGATTGATGGAAGAACAGCTTAATCTTGTAAATGAAATGGTTTCTTCATGCTCCGCACGGCTTGGCAAGGGTGAACACGAAACCGCCGTAAAGGGAATCAGGGCTATCTGCCAGTATTACGGCGGACAGCTGATTTTCCTTCCGAAATTCAAGCGCGACAATTCCAAGACGGCAGAACAGCTTTTCGGCATACTTGCCGATGCGGTCGGAGACGGAACAGCCGAAACGATGCTTGATGTAATTATGTCTCAGTTCGGCGGAGTGCAGCTTTACATTCCGCAGGAAGTAAGGGCGTTCCGCGACGAGGTGGCGAAGGAGATTTACGAGAAATATGACGGAACTGACGAGAGTCGTGGCGACATCTGCCGCGAGTACAAAATTTCGTTTCAGCAGATTTACCGACTGCGGAAACGTGCCGTCGAGCTTCAGCACGAATCAAAGCAGCCGAGCCTGTTTGATGACTTTTAACGGCGGTTATAGTAAATGCGACAGAAAAATGAGTTAGGCTTTCAGTATGAAAACTACTGAAAGCCTTTTTTTATGTCTTAATGCAGAGAACGGCGTTCCTACAAGAATTCAGATTCTTCCTGCCGGAAAGGAAATTGTCGGTGTGGACGGTCGCAGATGGAAGAACCTCGACCCTACCGCGCTCTGTGCCAAGATGAACGCGAGCAGCCGCGTGACCGTAAAGAACGGATGTGTCATCGACGAGAACCACTCAACCGACCTTGCGGCTCCCTCTGGCGGAACTGCTCCTGCATTCGGTTGGTTCAGGAATTTCACTGTCGAAGCTGACGGCTCAATCTGGGCAGATGTCGAATGGAACGCACGAGGCCAGAAAGCTGTATCTGAAAAAGAATACAAATATATCAGCCCAGTTTTTACACGCGACAAGGACGGCAACATCACCGAGATTTTACGAGCCGCCCTGACAAACAATCCGAACCTTGATAACCCAGCATTAAATTCATCTCAGGAAACTGAGGAGGAGAAAAATATGGATAAAGAACTTTGTGCGGCTTTGGGGCTTCCCGAAACCGCCACAACAGCAGACGTGCTCGCAGCAATCAAAAAGCTCAAAACCGAGCTTAACGGAGCACAGAACAAGGGCGTAGACCTTGCGGCTTACGCTCCGAGGGCTGACCTTACCGCAATGCAGCAGAGAGCGGAAAAGGCAGAAAAAGAGCTTGCTGAGATGAACGCAGCCTCTCTCAAAACAAAGACAGAAGCAGCAGTTGAACAGGCTGTGAAGGATGGCAAAATCGCTCCTGCAAGCAAAGAAGTCTATCTTGACCTTTGCTCTACAAAAGACGGTTTTGAAAAGTTTGAAAAAATCATGGCGGCATCTCCGTCAATGACTGGCGGCGAACAGGTTCCGAACAAAGCTCCTGACAACAAGGACACTGTTGAGCTGAACGCAGCTGAAAAAGATTTTGTTTCTTCTATGGGTTACACAGAAGAAGAATGGCAGAAAATCAAGGAGGCAGGTAAATAATGGCACTTGTTAGCAATCAGGTATTAAACAATCTCCGCACTACTGTTCGTGGTGAATTCAAACTCGCCTTTGAAAAGGCAATGGCTGAATCGGTTTATAAAAAACTTGTAACCGAAATCAAGTCGTCAAGTGCGTCAAACACCTATGGGTGGCTTTCTAAATTTCCACAGATGCGTAAATGGGTGGGCGACCGCGTTATCAAGAATATGTCAGAGGCAAGCTATCAGATTGTAAACGAACTGTATGAAGCAACGCTCGGCGTTCAGCGTACAGACATCGAAGACGACAATCTTGGACAGTACGCCACAATCGCCCGTTCTATGGGACAGGAAACAAATGACTTTCTTGACCGCAAGGTTGCAGAACTTCTTGCAGGAGGCTTTACAGCTACCTGTTACGACGGACAGAACTTCTTTGATGAAGAACATCCTGTTTATCCAAACGCTGACGGAACTGGCACAGCGGCTTTGGTTTCCAACATCTACAAGAAGACGAATGCAGATGCAGGAACTCCTTGGTTCTTGCTTTCCTTAAACCGCGAAATCAAGCCGCTCATCGTTCAGCACCGCACAGGTTTTGAACTGGAAGCTATCACTGATACGCAGAACAGTGATGTCTTTATGAAAGACCAGTATCTGTATGGAATCCGTTATCGTGGAAACCGCGGCTATGGGCTTTGGCAGCAGGCGGTAGCTTCAAAAGCTGACCTTGATGCTGACAATTTTGAAAAGGCATACGAGAAGATGCAGGGCTTCAAGCGTGACGGTGGAGACCCGATGGGAATCCGTCCGACTGCACTTGTCGTTCCGCCTAGCTTGCAGAGTGCGGCAGAAAAAATCTTGAAACGCGCTACGCTTGACAACGGAGCGGGTAATACCAACTACAACAAGGTTGAGCTTATCGTGAATCCTTGGCTTGCATAGGAGATTGATATGGGAAACAGCAATAAAAATCAGAAGCCGAAAACTGAAGAACAGAAAAATGAAACCGTACAGCCTGCCGGAAATCAGCAGTCGGAAAATCCTGTAACAGAAAATCCGGCGCAGGGGGGCGGCGACACACAGCCGACACCACCTGGAAACGCTGGCGGTGATAATCAGCCGGATGAAACACCGACCGATAAAACTGGTGGCGACGGTGACAAACCTGAAGTAACACCGCCTGAGGACAAAAACGAAAAGGCAAAAAAGGTGAAGCTCGTGCTTCGTCACAAGAGCCATACACCGCACTATCATCGCTGCGGGCTTACGCTCACAAAGGTGTTTGCGGAATACGAAGTTCCAGAAGACTGCGTGGCACGGCTCAAAGCTGACAAGTGGGTTGAGGTCAAGGGCAGCAAATGAGAACTCTCCTTACGGTAGAGGAGCTTGAGGAGCGTCTTCCAGCGGGGACGCTCCCCCTTGCACCTGACAGCGACGAAATTGACAGCCACCGCGTTGAAATTGCCCTGCACGACGCGACCGGAATAATCGTGTCACAGTTGCCGTGGCTCTTGGATAAGGAAACTGGGGATATTGCGGATCCTGTTCCGCCACAGTTTGAAAATGCAATCCGTTCTTTCTGCTCCGACATCGCACGGCACAAATTGACCGACACGGTGACGAGCAGCGAGGATGAGCGGGAATGGTTCAAGATGACGATGCAGCTGATAGACAAAATAGACAAGGAATACAAGGGCGGACTTTCCGGGCCTGGGGAACAGGAAAGTTTTGTCGTTGAGGCTGATGAATCGCAGGGAATACCCGAAACGCGGTTCTTCAAGAAAAGAGGGCTTTTTAGTGGCTGATGCGGTTGTAACGATACAGGATGATGAGCTGAAAGCGTTATGCTCTCGGCTCAACGGAATGGCATTGAAGCCGGCGGAGCGAAAAGCCCTGCTTGCTTCAATCGGAGAAGAAATCATAACGCAGACGAAAGACAGGTTTGCGGAAAAGAAAACGCCCAACGGTGATGATTGGGCGGATATTGCAGAATCAACAAAAAATTACTATCAGAAAAAATTCGGCTCAAAGAATCCGGGAAACGGAATCTTGTGGCGGCAAGGAAACCTTATGGATTCTCTGACACAAGAAGCGGGTTCGTGGAGCGTGGTAGTCGGAGCGACAAAGGTCTATGCCGCAGTTCATCAGTACGGCTGGAGCGAAAAGAACATCACCGCCCGACCGTATCTTGGACTTAGTGCGGAAAACAAAGTTGAAATAATCGAAATCATAAACGCATTTTTGGAAAGGCGGTCAGCATGAGCAGTTACAATTACCTAGACATAAGAAACGATGCGGTCAAAGTCATAAAGGCAGCATTTCAAAAAAAGAATATCAAAATTAACATAGACGCACACGCAGGGCGATTTACAGAAGCGGAAATAAGACGGCTTGCAACACAGACTCCGGCGATTCTTACTTCCCTTATGGGAATTAAAGACGGAGAAGGAACTGATAACAGTGGGTGTCGTTTTATCAGCTGGCTTCTGGTAAGGGCAGACAATAAGGACAAGCTCTATGATTCCGGCTTGAAATACATATCACTTTTAATCCCTGTTATAAGAAGTATACCCAATGAATCAGCTTATAATGCTACTGATGTAGAGGACATTGAAGCAGAGAATCTGTATACAGGAACGCTTGATAACATCAATATATCGATGTGGGCGGTTTCCTGGACTTGGAAAGTCAGGGCGACACAGGTTCCAGACGGTGATATTGCCCTTGACGAAGAACTTGAAAATTTTGAAGGTGCGGACGGAACTCTTGATGTAGAGGAACGGGCGGTCGGCTCAAAAGCAGATATGGAGGTCAATAATGGCAATTTCATTCACTGAAATTCCTGACATCTTGCTCGTTCCCGGGCAGTATCAGGAAATTGACAATTCGCTTGCAGGAACTGTGAGCGATGTAAAACGCGCTCTTATGGTCGGCACTATGGCGGCTTCTGGAACGGCTGAAGCCGGAAAAGCCGTACAGGTTCGAAGTGCGGATAAAGCTAAAAAACTCTTCGGCAACGGAAGCCCTGCCGCAATCATGGCAGAAGAATTCCTGAAGCACAACACAACTGAAGAATTGTGGGTGCTTCCTATTGCCGAACCTAATGCCGGAACTAAATGGAACAGGAGCTTTATTGTTTCTGCTTCTAATGCTGTGGCAGGCAATGTAGCTGTCTCAATCAACGGCAAGTTGATTTCTGCCGCTGTTTCAGCCGGTGCATCGGCATTAGATGTCGCAGGTGCAGTTGTTGCCGTAATCAACGGAACTGAGAACTGCCCTGTTGAGGCAGAAATCGTAGAAGCTGAAAATGTCGTATCCGTAAAGATTTCTTCTGTCGTAAAGGGAATCACAGGAAATTACAACAATGTTGGAATCAGCTCTAACGCAAGCGGTGTTACGATTTCAGCTCAGAATGCCGTTTCGGGAACTCTTTCGCCGGAAATTAAAGCACCTCTCAAAAATCTTGGTGCTGTGCGTTATCACTACATCGCCAGTGAATTTGCAGATGCAACTAACATCAAGGCAATGTCTGACGAACTGAACGACAGATATACTGCTCTCCGTCAGAATGACGGACGCTGTTTTATTGGCTTGTCAGCTGAGCTTGGCGATGCGTCAACAGAAAATACAATGCTGTATTCTGCGCAGTCAATCAATTGTCCTCATGTTGAGCTTGTTCCTTGCGGTAAGACAGTTCAGCATCCTTGTGTATGGACAGCCGCTTGGTGTGCAAAACTTTCACGTCGTCTTGCTGATGACCCTGCGGCTAACACAACTGACATTGAAATCAGCGATTTAAGTGCTGAAGAATACAGCTTTGATGACAGACGGGCTATGCTGGAAGCCGGAATCTGTACCTACAGAATTGATACTTCCGGCAATGTTCTGATTGAAAGGGTTGTAACAAGCTACACAGAAAACTCTGACGGTGCGCGTGACACAAGTTACCTTGACATTCAGGTTGTCGAGACTGTTTCTGCAATCCGTACAAAAATCAATCAGGAAGCAAGAAAACGCTTTAAGGATTGGAAACTGGCAAAAACTGAAGAAAACTTCGGAGCCGGTTCTAAGGTTATGACACCGGGCGTGTGGAGAAGTTTCCTTGCGGAACTTTATCAGACCTTCTTTATTCAGGGCGTTCAGTGGTGTCAGGACTTTGAATCTTACAAGCAGTCTATCATCGTGGAAGTCAAGGAAGGTTCTAAGACTCGTCTTGAATATCGTCACAGACCTGTCCTTATCGGTCAGTTCTATGTCGGTGCGGGCTTGAATCAGTTTCAGTAACAGGAGCGAAAAATGGCAGGATTAAGCAAGGTTATTCGTGTAATCTCGGCAAACTTCGGCGAGATTCCCTTAAAAGCAGACGGCGGAACATTCAAGCCGTCCGGACATAAAAGAGAAACACAGGACGGCGAACAGCCGGAGAACACAGGATTTGTTGAAACTCCGACTCACGCCGAATTGAAGCTGAAACTCAACGCTTCAATAGACCCTCAGACTTTGGACACGAGCGAAGACACGCTCACGATTTTCCTTGCCGACGGTCATCAGCACATGATGCCGAAGGCTTGGACTGTAGACATGGGCGAGCTTGGCAAGGGCGAGTTTGATGTTGAGTATCATTCTGCAAAAAGTCAGAAGCTGGCATAAGGAGTTGGTATGGAATATACACTCAAATATCCTGTAACTGTCGGCGAGAGGACGGTCACGGAAATTAAGACTCACCGTCCGAAAGTAAAGGATTTTATGGCTGCCGACAAATACGAGGGTGACAGCGTTTCAGCAGACCAGGCTTTGTTGTCATCTCTATCCGGAGAACCCGAAATTATCATACAGAATATTGATGTTGAGGATTGGGCATTTCTTCGTGTGGAACTTCGTAAAATTTGGCTTGAATTTTTCGGAATCAAACCAAAAGCTATTGAAGATTCTTTTCCACAGGCAGCACCAGAAATGGCAGTAAAGAATTCCTAACGATGCAAGAGGTTCAAGACATTGTGGCTGACATGGTGGTGAACCTCTTGGCTGTCCTCTCTGGTCTGAGCTTTGAAACGGTGATGAATTTTACTTGGGATGAGCTTAATTTTTGGCATACAAAAACACAACGACT
>Ga0129306_1003696_pt1 | contig 10992 bp, 8 predicted proteins | sample P827metagenome_FD_94438 | JGI IMG/M metagenome (GOLD analysis project Ga0129306, IMG submission 94438) | Capybara group fecal microbial communities from Wisconsin, USA - P827 metagenome | ecosystem: Host-associated > Mammals > Digestive system > Large intestine > Fecal | place: USA: Wisconsin...
TAGTGCGTGATTTGGGCGGTTACACTCTGGGCCGAAGCGATCTGGTTCGACGCGCCATGAGTAAAAAGAAACAGCACGTCATGGAGGTCGAAAGACAGAACTTTATCTACGGTAATCCGGAGGAAGGCGTGCCCGGATGTGTGGCAAAGGGCATCGATGAGAACGCCGCTTCGGAGATTTATAAGAAAATGTTAACATTCGCGCAGTATGCTTTTAATAAGTCCCATGCTGCGTGCTACGCCGTGGTCTCATATCAGACTGCGTTCTTAAAACGCTATTACCCCGTGGAATTCATGGCGGCCCTCATGACCAGCGTGATTGATAATGCGGGAAAGGTTTCCGAGTACATCAACGTGTGCAGGAACATGGGTGTCACCATCATGCCCCCCGACATAAACGTTGGCGAGGCTTCCTTTACGGTTATCGACGGGAAGATCTGCTACGCCCTCACCGCCATTAAGAGCGTCGGCAGGAATGTCATCGACGGACTGGTAAAAGAGCGAGAACTGAACGGCCCTTACCAAAGCCTTACGGATCTGGCAAGCAGAATGTCCGGCTACGACTTTAACAAGCGGGCCATGGAAAACTTTATAAAGGCAGGAGCCCTTGATTCTCTGGGCGGCACCAGAAAACAGTACATGAGCGTGTACGTGCGCATCATGGACAACATCGCATCCGGCAAAAGACAGGCGGAGGGCCAGATCACCCTTTTCGATTTTGTTTCGGACGAAGCAAAAGAGGACTTTAAGGAAAGCCTTCCGGACGTTGGAGAATACAGCAAAGAATCCAAGCTCAACTTCGAAAAGGAAGTGCTGGGGATCTACGTTTCCGGACATCCGTTGGAAGATTACAGAACGCTCCTTAAAAACAACGTTACCGCCACCGCCGCTGATTTTATGCTTGACCCCGATGCGGATGAGGTTAAAATATTAGATGGAGCGAAAGCGACCATCGGAGGCATGATAGCCGAGAAGACCATAAAATACACCAAAACAAACCGTGCCATGGCTTTTGTGACACTGGAAGACCTTTACGGAACGGTGGAGGTTATAGTCTTCCCCAACGATTATGACAGATACGGCCGTCTCCTTGAACAGGACGCAAAGGTCTTCATCGAAGGCCGGGTGAGTGTTGAGGAAGACAAGGACGGCAAACTTATTCTGGAGCGGCTCATTCCCTTTGATGACATCCCCAGAGAGGTATGGGTCAGATTTAAAGACAGGACCGATTTTGAGGCAAATAAAGATAAACTGGAAGGTATCGTGCAGACCGCGCCCGGGCAGGACAGAGTGGTGGCCTACCTTGACAAAGAAAGACAGTATCTGAAGCTTGCCGGCTTATTTACCGATGCCGATCCTGCTTTGACAGAGGCATTAAAACAGGCTTTCGGAGCCGAAAACATACAGCTTACTCAAACAAAACTGGTATCTGTAACCGGAGGTAAACATGGCAGAAAAAATTAAAACCATAGCGGTTCTTACAAGCGGCGGAGATGCGCCGGGAATGAATGCGGCCATACGTGCGGTGGTAAGAAAGACCCTTAACAACGGCGTGGCCGTTAAGGGTATAAAGAAAGGCTACATGGGCCTTTTGAACGAAGAGATCGTGGATATGAACGCCACAAGCGTTTCCGATACCATTCAGAGAGGCGGTACGATCTTAGGGACCGCACGCTGCCCCGAATTTAAGGAAGACGCAGTTCAGCAGAAGGCTGCCGATATCTGCAAAAAGCACGGAATCGACGGACTTGTGGTCATCGGCGGTGACGGTTCCTACAGAGGAGCCCAGGCCCTTGCCGCACACGGAATCAACACCATCGGTATTCCCGGAACCATCGACCTTGACATAAGCTGCACCGATTACACCATCGGTTTCGATACCGCGGTCAATACGGCCATGCAGGCAATTGATAAGGTCCGTGATACTTCTTCATCCCACGAAAGATGTTCCATCATCGAAGTTATGGGTCGTAACGCAGGTTACATCGCGCTCTGGTGCGGTGTGGCAAACGGCGCGGAAGACATTCTTCTTCCCGAAAAGTACGACTTTAACGAACAGGTGCTTGTTAACAACATAATAGCAAACCGTAAGATCGGTAAGACTCACCACCTGATAATAAATGCCGAGGGCATCGGCCACTCGACCTCCATGGCCCGCAGGATCGAAGCCGCTACCGGTATCGAGACGAGAGCCACAATCTTAGGATACATGCAGCGAGGCGGAAGCCCTACCTGTAAGGACAGATATTATGCGTCCATCATGGGCGCCTATGCCGCAGACATTCTTCTTGAAGGAAAGACCAACCGTTGCGTATGCTACCGTAAGGGCGAGTTCATGGATATGGACATTGACGAAGCACTTGCAATGGAAAAGACCATCGATCCTTACCAGTTCGAAGTAAGCCGTCTGCTTTCGAGAAACGAAAACACGGACAAGAGTAAGTAAGCATTGAAATGATCACTTCGACTGACAATAAACAGATAAAAAACGTGATCCAGCTCCTTGCCAAAAGCAAGGCCAGAAAAGAGCAGGATGCCTTTGTTATCGAGGGTATCAAGCTCTTTGAGGAGGCTCCCGAGGACCTGATCCTTCAGGTCTTTGTGAGTGAGAGCTGCACATACAGATCTCAAAAACTTGACAAAGTACCCCATGAAATGGTAAAAGATGAAGTGTTCCGTAAAATGACGGACACCCTTACGCCTCAGGGGGTTCTTTGTGTTGTAAGAAAGCGCCGCTGGCAGCTTTCCGACATTCTTACGGCGGGGCGGGACAAAGATCCCGTATATCTTGTCGTTGAGAACCTGCAGGATCCGGGAAACCTCGGAACCATCATGCGGACGGCGGAAGGTGCGGGAGTATCCGGTATCATCATGAACGAAGGTACCGTGGATATTTACAATCCCAAAACGGTGCGTTCCACCATGGGATCGATATTCAGAGTCCCCTTTTTTTACGAGAACAATCTTGAATCGGCCGTATCAAAACTGAAGGAAGCGGGAGTTACCTGCTTTGCGGCTCACCTTAAGGGCGAGAATTCCTGTTTTGACACGGATTTTAAAGGACCTTCTGCCTTCTTTGTGGGCAATGAAGGGAACGGTTTGAGCGATGAGATAACTTCCTGTGCGGATGTGCTTATCAGAATCCCCATGGAGGGAAAGCTTGAATCTTTAAATGCCGCAGTATCGGCAGCCGTTCTTGTTTACGAAGCAAAGAGACAGCGTTTGACCCGGAGTCCCGGGTGATTTGAAAGTCAGGTAAGAGATGAAATCAAAAAGCGGAATGCTTGATGCGCTTTTTACCGTCATGATCTTTCTGGTGACGGTTTTTCTTTTTCCCTGTAAGGCTTACGCAGGAAATGCGGGAGACATCTTAAGGGACGAGAGCGTCGGAGCATCAATAGTTTTCAATTTAAGTGCATACAACGAAGCATCCACGGAAAAGCTCGGAGTCGAGATCGTTGAGGATATCGTGATCGATTCCAACACCCTGGTCATGGCAAACGTTAAATCCGTTTTAAACGTACGTGCGGGAAGCGGAACGGACACCAAGATCGTGGGGAAGCTTTACAAGGACTGCGGCGGTACCGTACTTGAAAAGGGCGAAGAATGGAGCCTTATCGAGTCGGGGGAACTGGTGGGCTGGTGCAGTAACGAGTACCTGCTTTTTGACGAAGATGCCGTTGCCCTTGCCAAGGATGTGGGAATCACCAATGCGGTGGTGAACACAGGCTGTATCGCCATCAGGACCGAAGCAAACGATGATTCCGAACTGGTGGGTTACGCCAGCGAGAACACGCTCATGGAAGTTGTGTACGAAACCGAAGACGGCTGGGTCTGCGTGGCATATGACGGAATGGACGGTTTTGTTAAAGCCGAATACGTGGACCTTAAGTTCCATATAGACCATGGCGAGACCATGGAAGCAATTGCCGAAAGAAAGCGTAAGGAGCAGGAAGAAAAGAACAAGCTCAAGCGCCAGAACGAGGCTATCGAAGCGGACGAGGATACTTTAAGGCTTCTTGCTTCCCTCATCCACTGTGAGGCCAGAGGTGAGCCTTACGAAGGAATGCTTGCGGTGGGTGCGGTAGTCATGAACCGCGTAAGAAGTCCTGCTTATCCCGACACCGTTTACGATGTAATATTCGCATCCGGTCAGTTCTCACCCGCAATGTCCGGTTCCCTCCAGAGAACCTACGTTTACGGCGCTAACGCCATCTGCTGGGAAGCTGCCAAGGAAGCACTTAACGGATATTCAAACGTCGGAGACATGACTCACTTCAGACGTAAAGGAAACAAAGAAGGATACATAATCGGCAATCACGTATTTTACTAAAAATGAGGCGAAAAGCTTGACTTTTCGCCTTTTCCTTGACACATGGGACAATTAAGATTATAATACGAAAGTTGACGCACGGAGCATCCTGCGTCAGGGGTAAAATCAGGGGTTTATACGGAAGGACAGGAAAATGGAATCTAAGAAAAACATTCTCACTTACGAGGGTCTTACCCGTTACGAAGACGAACTTCAGGATTTAAAGGTTCGCAGACGTAAAGAGGTGGCTCAGAAAATAAAAGAGGCAAGAGAACTCGGAGACCTTTCGGAAAATGCCGAGTATGACGCAGCCAAAGATGAACAGAGAGACATCGAGGCACGTATCGAAGAACTCGAGAAAATCCTCAAGAACGCCGAAGTTGTTGTAGAAGACGAGGTTGACTCCAACAAGATCAGCGTAGGATGTAAGGTCAAGCTTCTTGATGTTGAATTCAATGAAGAAATCGAATACAAGATCGTAGGCTCCAGCGAGGCCGATTCACTTGCGGGAAAGATTTCCAACGAATCTCCCGTGGGTAAGGCACTTATCGGAGCAAAGAAGGGAAGCACCGTTAAGGTGGAGACCGATTTGGGAGTTATCAAGTATAAGGTACTTGCAATCGAATCCAAATAATAATTCCGACTTTTTAACGGGAGAGCTTAATAGCTCTCCCTGTGTTTATTCATAAAAGACCGTTTACGGAGAATACCGCGCTAAGGAGAGAACATGGCTAACGAAAACAATAACGCAACGCCCGAACAGGACATTAACCAGCTTTTGAAGATCAGACGCGAAAAGCTCACCGCCCTTCAGGAGGCCGGAAGAGACCCCTTCAAGATCACGAAATACAACCAGACTCACCACACGGACGAGTGCGTAAAACTCTATGAAGAGCATGAAGCAAAGCTTCTTGCGGGACGTAGCATTCCCTCCGTGGAAGGCCTTGATGAGGCCGCAGCCCGTGAAGTCATCAACAACGATTACAATGAAAGAAGAGCCATAATGGACGCTTCGCCCATCAACGTATCCATTGCGGGACGTATGATGTTCAAGCGCGTTATGGGTAAGGCTTCTTTTTGCAACATACAGGACTTAAAGGGAAAGATCCAGGTTTACGTGGCAAAAGACGTGATCGGTGAAGAGCCCTATGCAGACTTTAAGAAGTCCGATATCGGCGATATTTACGGTATCACGGGCTTCCTTTTCAGGACCAAGACCGGGGAGGTTTCGATCCATGCGGATTCCCTCACCCTTCTTTCAAAGAGCTTACAGATTCTGCCCGAAAAGTTCCACGGACTTACGGACACCGATACCAGATATCGTCAGCGGTACGTTGACCTTATCATGAACGAAGAAAGCAAGGATACCTTTGTAAAACGTTCCAAGATGATCAGTGCCATCCGCCGTTTCCTTGACGGACAGGGCTTTATGGAAGTTGAGACACCCATGCTTGTTTCCAATGCGGGCGGTGCCGCAGCACGTCCCTTCGAGACTCACTTCAATGCTCTGGATGAGGATTTAAGACTCCGCATTTCCCTTGAGCTTTACTTAAAGAGACTTATCGTAGGCGGACTTGAGAGAGTTTACGAGATCGGCCGTGTATTCCGTAACGAAGGCCTTGATACCCGTCACAATCCCGAGTTCACTCTTATGGAACTCTATCAGGCATACACCGATTACCACGGCATGATGGACCTTACCGAGAACATGTTCAGAACCGTTGCACAGGAAGTCCTTGGAACCACCAAGTTCATGTACGGCGATGTGGAACTTGACTTCGGCAAGCCCTTCGAGCGCATCACCATGCTTGATGCCGTAAAGAAATATGCCGGCGTTGACTTTGATGCCATCACTTCCGACGAAGAAGCAAGGAAGATTGCCAAAGAAAAGAACGTTGAATTCGAGGCACACCACAAGAAGGGTGATATCCTCAATCTCTTCTTCGAGGAATTCTGCGAAGAAAAGATGGTTCAGCCTACCTTTGTTATGGACCATCCCGTTGAGATCTCTCCCCTTACCAAGCGTAAGCCCGATAAGCCCGACTATGTTGAGCGTTTTGAACTGTTCATCAACGGTTGGGAAATGTGCAACGCCTATTCCGAGCTTAATGATCCCATCGATCAGCGCGAGCGCTTCAAGGCTCAGGATGCTCTTGCTGCAGCCGGCGACGAAGAAGCAAACCACACCGATGAGGACTTTCTTAACGCTCTTGAGATCGGTATGGCTCCCACCGGTGGTATCGGCTACGGTCTTGACAGACTCGCAATGCTCTTAACGAACAGCCCTGCCATACGCGATGTCTTATTGTTTCCGACTATGAAGTCCTTAAATCCTGCCAAGAATACAGGCTCCAACGACAGTGCCGCAAGTGAGGCGACAGGCTTTTTCACTCCCAATGACAAAATCGATTTCTCAAATGTGAAGATCGAACCTTTATTTGAAGAGTCGGTGGATTTTGAGACCTTCTCAAAGAGTGACTTCAGAGCGGTCAAGGTATTAAAGTGTGAAGCGGTAGCCAAGTCAAAGAAGCTCCTTCAGTTCACCCTTGACGACGGAACCGGCACCGAAAGGACCATCCTTTCCGGTATCCATGCTTTTTACGAGCCCGAAGAGCTGGTGGGCAAAACTCTTATCGCCATCACCAATCTGCCTCCCAGAGCCATGATGGGCATCGAGTCCAACGGCATGCTTCTTTCTGCCGTTAACAACAAAAAAGACAGTGATGAAGAAGAACTTCACCTGCTTATGGTTGATAACCACATACCCGCAGGTGCTAAGCTGTATTAATGATTTTCTGTGTATCAAAGCGTTTCCTGTCCGGGAAACGCTTTCTTTTTCTCTGACAGCATGGAGGAGTTTGACATATGAACAAAGACATGACGGTTCCCTGCGAAGACGGAATTATCAACATTCGCGTAGGGGCGATCATTATTAGGAACGGTAAAATATTGATGGTTGGAAACGACCGGGTAGATTATCTTTATTCCGTCGGCGGACGCATCAAGTTTGGAGAGACTTCCGAAGAAGCGGTGGTGCGTGAGGTATTTGAAGAGACCGGTGTTAAGATGGAGGTCGACCGATTGGGCTTTATCCATGAGAACTATTTTTATGGAGATGCCGCATCCAATCTGGGTAAGCTTGTCTATGAGATATCATATTTCTACTACATGAAGGTGCCGGAGGATTTTGAACCTGTTTGCATGAGCATGACCGAGGATGATCATGAGGAATTTCTACGCTGGATAGATGTAAATGATCCGATAAAGTATTACCCCGAGTTCTTCAGAACAGAACTGCTGCATCCCTCGAACGGAATAAAGCACTTTGTGAAGGATGAGAGAGTTTGCTAAAATAATATTTTAGAACAAATTATATTACAGGATAACTTACTAAGGAGATTTTATGATAACAGTAAACCTTTACTATAAGGGAATAAACGGAAATGGAAATAATAACTTTTGCAGCATAAAGTGAATCGTTGCATACCATGGAAAAGAATAACAAAATAAAACTTGCGCTTTGGTGGTATAATATAGTTAATAAAAACCGCTGAAAGGTGTGCGAAGGATTTTTGTTATGAATATATGCCTGCTTAACGATTCTTTTCCGCCGGTAATCGACGGGGTGGCCAATGTGGTGCTTAATTACGGCCGCGCACTTACGCAAAATCATAATGCCAATGTTATAGTAGGGACGCCGAAATATCCTGATGCGGACTATTCCGGCTATCCCTATAAAGTTGTGCCTTATCCCAGCATTGATATTACCGGAATTATCGATGGGTATCGTGCGGGCAATTCTCTTTCCGCTCGGGAAATAGAAGAAATTGCGGAGTTTGGACCTGATATTATTCATACCCATTGTCCTGCTTCGTCAACTCTCTTGGCGCGTATTCTGCAACATTCTACGGGCGCGCCGGTTGTTTTCACTTATCACACCAAATTTGATATAGATATCGCCAGAGCTGTGGGTGACGGCTTTAGAAAGAAAGAAGTCATCAAGGTTATGATTAACAACATTTCTGCTTGCGATGAAGTATGGACCGTGTCGCAGGGAGCCGGCGAGAACCTTAAGAGCCTCGGCTTTGAAGGCGATTACAGGGTTATGCCCAACGGAGTCGATTTCGCGCGGGGCAGGGCTGATGATGAGGCAATCAAGGCGGCGGTAAAAGGATATGATCTTCCGCACGGTGTTCCGGTCTTTCTTTTTGTGGGAAGACTGGTAAAGTACAAAGGCTTGCCTTTGATTCTTACGGCGCTGAAGATGGCTCGTGAAGCGGGGCTTGAGTTCAGAATGCTTATGGTGGGCTCGGGACCGGACGAAGAAGAACTTAAGAAAATGGCAGAGGATTTGTGCCTGACGGATAAGGTGTTCTTTACGGGGCCGATACGTGACCGAGAGGTTTTGAGAGCGATTAATACGAGGGCGGATCTGTTTCTTTTTCCGTCCACTTACGATACAAACGGCATAGTGGTGCGTGAGGCTGCGGCTTGCGGGCTTGCGTCGGTGCTGATAAAGGGGTCGTGCGCCGCGGAAGGCATTACGCACGGGAGAAACGGTTACCTGATTGATGAAACGCCTGAGGCTATGGCGAAACTTCTTACCGAAATCTGCAAGGATATGGACAAGGTAGCGGCGGTGGGCGACCACGCCATGAAGGAGATTTATATCTCCTGGGACGACGCGGTGAAAACGGCTTATGAGCGCTATGGCGAAATTCGCGAACTGGCGGCAGCCGGAGAATATCTTAACAGAAAGAAAAAGCCGGTGGATTATCTTATTGCGGCCGCGGCCGATGCGGCAGAGGCATTTAAGCGAATCGGCGAGGTTCCGAAACAGTTTATTACGCACATACACGAGGAAATCGAGGCAGCAAGAGACCGCATGGAGGGACAGTTATGGCAGTAAAAAATGAACCTGAAACCAGAGACTGGTACAAAAAAGCAGTGTTTTATCAAATCTGGGTGAGGAGCTTTGCAGACGGTAACGGCGACGGAATCGGCGACCTTTACGGTGTATATGACAAGCTCGAATATTTAAAGAGCCTCGGAATTACGGCTATATGGTTTAACCCGTTGTATCCTTCGCCCAACGCGGACTTTGGATACGATATTTCGGATTATTGCAATATTCATCCCGACTTCGGCGACCTCGAGCAGTTTAAGAAGGTGCTTGATAAGGCTCATGAACTGGGCATGAAGGTCATCATGGACCTTGTTATAAATCATACCTCGGATGAGCATCCCTGGTTCATTGAGAGCCGCAAGGGAGGCGACGACAACCCTTATAAGGATTACTATATCTGGCGCGACGAGCCCAATAACTGGGACTCCATTTTTGAAGGAAAGGCTTGGGAGTATGACTCGGTACGCGGGCAGTACTATCTTCATCTTTTTGCAAAGAAACAGCCTGACCTTAACATGGACAACCCGAAGGTCCGGGAGGAAGTCAAGAATGTCCTTCGTTTCTGGCTTTCCATGGGCGTGGACGGCTTCCGTGAGGACGTTATCAACTTTATCTCGAAAAAAGAAGGCCTTCCGAACGGCATCGGTTTTCTTCCCATAATCGGAAGCATGCATCACTACAAGGACGGCCCGCATATTCACGAGTATCTTGCCGAGTTCAGAGCGGTCTGTGATGAGTACGGCGCGGTTCAGATAGGCGAAGGCCCCATGACTACGGTTAATTCTGCCATGAAGTACTTAAGCGGTGATACCAAGTCCATGGATATGATGTTTTCTTTTGACCACATGATGGCCGACTGCTGGTTTACGGAGTATTTCCACAGGCCTTTCAGCCTCGTCAGGTTTAAGACTGCTCTTTCCCGCTGGCAGTACAAACTTGCGGACAAAGCATGGAACTCGCTCTATCTTGAGAACCACGACCACCCGCGTGTAATAAGTCGCTACGGAAGCGAAAAGTATCACCGCGAGAGCGGCACTTCGCTTGCTACGGCGTACATGTTCCTTAAGGGCACGCCCTTTATTTATCAGGGTCAGGAGATTGGCATGACCAATATCAAGCTTTCTTCCATCGACCAATACGTGGACGTGTCGACCAAGAACAATTACATAAGATATCACGTTAAGGACCCCATTGAAGCAAGACTTCACAGAATTCACATATCCAGCCGGGATTCCGCCAGAACGCCCATGCAGTGGGATGCTTCGGAAAATGCGGGATTTACGACGGGCAAGCCCTGGTTCTTTGTCAATCCCAACTACAAGGCGATTAACGTAGCCGCTGAGGAAGAAGATGAGAACAGCATTCTTAACTACTACAGAAAGTGCATCGAGTTAAGGAAAGACGATCAGGTGCTTTTGTTCGGTGAGTACAAGGAATATGACCACAAGAATCCTTTCGTATACATGTACGAGAGAAGAAAAGGAAAGACTTCGTATTTCGTGATTTGTTCTTTTACCGGTGCGCCTATTGTATATAAGCTCCCGAGAGGAATCGGTGGCCACACAGCCAAGATAATGCTTTCCAACTATCCTAAGAAGCGCGTGCCCGGGGAAATCATGAGTATGCCGGAAGAAGGACTTAAACTGGCACCCTACGAGGCACTGGTGGTTAAAATGAAGCGTTCGTAATGGTACAATAATTGAAGAGTCACCGGGGTTTTAGCCCCGGGTGAATAGTTAAAGGGGAGTTATTATGGATCGGGTATTGCTTAAGGA
>Ga0129306_1003697_pt1 | contig 10980 bp, 13 predicted proteins | sample P827metagenome_FD_94438 | JGI IMG/M metagenome (GOLD analysis project Ga0129306, IMG submission 94438) | Capybara group fecal microbial communities from Wisconsin, USA - P827 metagenome | ecosystem: Host-associated > Mammals > Digestive system > Large intestine > Fecal | place: USA: Wisconsin...
CTCTTCCCGTCGCTGGTGCTCGGCACGATGAACAGCGTGATGAGTCCGATAGTGCAGGGCGTGAGCACGATGCTCGAAGGGCAGAAGCTGGACCTCGACCAGTTGAGGCAGCAGAAGGACGAACTGGAGACGGAGATGATGAAGCGCAACCCTGAGACGGCCTACCTGGTGGACGATGCGGCGTTTGACAAGGAGCTGGACAACCTCGGCATATCGCCGTCGGACCTGGCGACGATGGCGGGGATGTATGCGGAGCGCGGGCTGTACAAGCTGCAGAAGATGATACGCGACGGCTTCCGCTACATCCTGGAACTGGTGTTCGAGGCGGTGTCGCTGATGATCGACGTGCTGCGGACGTTCTTCCTCATCGTGCTGTCGATACTCGGGCCGCTGGCGTTCGGAATAGCAGTCTATGACGGATTCCAGAGTACGCTCACGGGGTGGATGTGCCGGTATATACAGGTGTATCTCTGGTTGCCCATCGCCGATCTGTTCAGCTGCATACTGGCGAGAATCCAGCAGTTGAGCATCGAGCACGACATCGTGCAGATGCAGACAGACCCGGGCTTCTCGCTCGACTCGTCGGACGGGGTGTACCTCATCATGATGTTGATAGGCATCATCGGCTACTTCACCGTGCCTACGGTGGCCGGATGGGTGATACAGGCGGGCGGCATCGGCAACTACAACCGCAACGTGAACAAGACCATGACCAAGAGCGGCGGGGCCGTGAAGAGCGGTGCGCTGTGGCTGGCCAAGTAATGTGTAACAGAAAACAGTAACGACAAAAGAAAGAAACAGAAAATGGAATTCAAGTCATTGAAGAACATCGAATCATCATTCCGGCAGCTTCGGCTGTTCGGGATGATCTTCCTGGTCGCATGTACGGTGGTCACGGTGTGGTCGGTGTGGAGTTCGTACAGCTTCGCGGAGAAGCAGCGGGAGAAGATCTATGTACTCGACGGCGGTAAGTCGCTGATGCTGGCACTCTCGCAGGACCTTTCACAGAACCGTCCGGCAGAGGCGAGGGAACACGTCCGCCGCTTTCACGAACTCTTCTTTACGCTGGCACCTGAGAAGAGCGCCATTGAGAGCAACGTGCAGCGTGCGCTGGTGATGGCCGATAAGAGTGCCTACAACTACTACCGTGATTTCGCGGAACAGGGCTTTTATAATCGCGTTATCGCGGGTAACATCAACCAGACGGTGAGGGTGGACAGCGTGGTGTGCGACTTTGACAGCTACCCGTATCAGGTGAGGACGTTCGCAAGGCAGACGATCATCCGTGAGAGTAACGTGACGGAGAGGACGCTGGTGACGGAGTGCCGACTGATGAACTCCAGCCGCTCGGACGACAACCCCAACGGCTTCCAGATTCGGAACTTCACGATCATCGAAAACAAGGACATCAGGACGGTGAAGAAATGAAACAGGAAGTTGTAAGGTTGAAAGAAAGAATTGCGAGAGGCATCAAGGCAAGACTTGATGCGCTCTCGCCTGAGCAGAGGCTGCACGTGGTCATCGGGATGTTCGGCATCCTCGTGGTGCTATTCCTCTACTGCATCTGGCAGACGGTGACGGATATTGCCGACAGGAAAGAAAGCACGAACATCGTGATAGAACACATTGACAGACCCGTCATCGTGGACGGCAGACATGAGTATCAACAACTAAAAGACATTGTAAATGGAACAGGAGAACAAGGAGAATCGGGAGCAGTTGCAAGGCGGGGACTTGGGCAGCTCATCCCAGGAGGGGCAGAAGAATGAGAGACAGAAGCAGGAACCGAAGCCCAGGAAGGAACTGACGGAGGAAGAGAAACTGAAACGTAACAAGATGATGGTGCTCGGTGCTGCCGTCATCGGCATGGTGGTCATCGTGCTCTGGCTGTTCAGTTCGCTGGGTGGCGGTAGCGGCGATACCGTGGGCAGAAGCGGTTTCAATACCGAGATGCCTGACGCTGACAAGGGCAGCACTGGTATTGCCGACAAGAGCAAAGCCTACGAGATGGACGGCGTGAAGAAGAGCCAGCAGGCACGTCACGACCTGGGGGCGTACTCGGTGAGTGAGACGGATTCCGTCGCGGTGACTGACGACATGAACCTGATGGGAAAGGCTGAACACAAGGACGAAGAGGTGTCGCCAGCCAAGCAGAGGGTGCAGCAGTCGGCGGCAGCATGCAACGAACTGAGCCAGACACTCAGCAATTTCTACCAGCCGTCGGGCGATGCTGCCAACGAGGAACTGAAGAACCGCATAGCGGAACTGGAGCAGAAACTGACATCACAGACTGCATCAAGCGGGAGCAATGTTGATGACCAGTTGGCACTGATGGAAAAGTCCTATCAACTCGCTGCCAAGTATATGCCAGCGGCACAGGGTGGAAATGGTCAGGTGGCCTACGCAGGAGCAGGTGAACAGGGCACTTCGGGCCAGCAGGGAAAGAAGCGCAAGGTCTCGCCAGTGCAGCAGGTGGCAAAGGCGGTGGTCTCGGCCCTGGGCAATCAGGTGTATAACAGTGGGGATGACGATGGCGGCTTTGCCTTCAATTCGTTCAATACGGCGGTAGGTTCGGGTGGCGGTATCAGTCGCAAGAACACCATTTCGGCATCGGTCTATGGCTACCAGACCGTGACTGACGGGCAGACGGTGAGACTACGGCTGTTGGAGCCGATGGCGGTGGACGAGCGCATCATCCCGAAGAACTCTATCGTGGTCGGCTCGACGAAGATTCAGGGCGAACGGCTCTGCATCACCATTACCTCGATAGAGAACGGCAGGATGATCATTCCCGTGGAGTTGTCGGTCTATGACACGGACGGACAGGAGGGCATCTTCATTCCCAATTCGATGGAGGTGAGTGCCGCCAAGGAGGTTGCCGCCAACATGGGCGGATCGATGGGAAGCAGCATCAATATCTCGTCGGATGCCAAGGCGCAACTGGTATCTGATGTCGGCAAGGGACTGATTCAGGGGACGAGCCAGTATGTGGCAAAGAAGATGCGAACCGTAAAGGTGCATCTGAAGGCCGGGTATCAGGTGTTGCTCTACCAGAAGGAGAATTAAAAGTATAAACGATTAACAAACAGACAAACGACAATGAGAATGAAGAAAGTATTGATGATGGCTTGCGCCCTGCTGATGGGCGCAAGCGCAGTGAGCGCACAGGATACGACACTGCCAAAGGACGGAGATTTATTTCAGGGACTGACGCGCAGTATTACATACGACCGCATGATTCCGCCTCACGGATTGCAGGTGACCTTCGACAAGACCGTGCATATTATCTTCCCTGCCTCCGTGGCCTACGTGGACTTAGGTTCGGCGAACATCATGGCTGGCAAGGCTGACGGTGCGGAGAACGTCATCCGTGTGAAGGCCACCAAACGGTGGTTCAAGGGTGAGACAAATATGAGCGTCATAACGGAAGACGGCAGCTTTTATACCTTCAACGTGAAGTACGCCAAGGAGCCGGACATGCTGAACATAGAGATGAAAGATTTCATCCACGACGGGTCAGCGGTCAACCGTCCCAACAATTCGATGGACATCTATCTCAAAGAGTTGGGCAGCGAGAGTCCCGTATTAGTGCGTCTGGTGATGAAAAGCATCTGGAAGCAGAACGAGCGTATCGTAAAGCACATCGGCAGCAAGGGCTTCGGGATTCGTTTCTTGTTGAAGGGCATCTATACGCACAACGGACTGCTGTACTTTCACACGGAAATCAAGAACACGAGCAATGTGCCGTTCGACGTGGACTACGTGACATGGAAGATTGTGGATAAGAAGGTGGTGAAGCGCACGGCCATTCAGGAGCAGGTCATCCAGCCCCTGCGCACACAGAACTTCGTGCTGAACGTGGCGGGTAACTCGACAGAGCGCACGGTATGGACGATGGATAAGTTTACGCTGCCCGATGACAAGTGTCTGGTGGTGGAACTGGCGGAGAAGAACGGCGGTCGTAATCAGCAGTTTGTCGTGGAGAACTCAGACCTGGTACGCGCGAAGTTAATCAGTGAACTCAAGGTGAAGTAGAAGCGGAACAAAAATGGAACATTCAAAAAGAAGATGAAGAAACTATTGATGATTGGAGTGCTTGCCCTGGCTATGGGGCAAGCCTCCGCACAGCGATGTTTGCCCAAGATGCAGGGCATTGAGGTTAGCGGTGCTTTCGTGGACGGCAAGCCGTTGAGTGCAGCATTCAGTGGCGGTGTGGCACTGTCCACCTATACGAAGAACGGCAGCAAGTGGGTGTTCGGCGGCGAGTATCTGCAGCGTGAATACGGCTACGACGAGGACACGGCCATCCCCGTCGCTCAGTTCACGGCGGAGGGCGGCTACTATCAGAAGCTGCTCACGAATGCCAGTAAGACATTGTTTATATATGGCGGCGTGTCGGCACTGGCCGGGTACGAGAGTGTGAATTGGGGTAAGACGCTGCTGCCTGACGGTGCCACACTTCAGGACAGGGATGCTTTCGTCTATGGCGGTGCAGTGACATTGAATATTGAGGTCTATCTTACTGACCGTCTGGCGTTGACGGGCAGTGTGCGTGAACGCTGCTTGTGGGGCAATGACACGGGGCATTTCCATACGCAGTACGGCGTGGGGCTGAAACTGATGATCAACTGACGGGCGATGACGATAGAGGAAATACGGGATATGCCTATCACGGACTTCATGCATAGGCTCGGCTGCAAGTCAACGAAGAAGCGGGGCAAAGAAGTGTGGTTCCATGCACCATACCGCTCGGACAGTACTCCGTCGTTCTGCGTGAACACGGAGAAGAACATCTTCAATGACTTCGGGGCGGGTGTCGGTGGTGACATCTTTACGTTGGCAGGACTGATGATCAACTCCACCGACTTCATGGCACAGGTACGGTATATCGGTGAGGTGACCAACAATCCCATTGAAAGGTCAGAGCCTCCAAAGTATAAGCCAGAGCCGATTGTGCCTCTGTTTTCTGATGTGGAGGTGAAACCATTGAATCATCCGGCACTGCTGGCATATCTTCGAGAAAGGGGCATACCCTCGGACATAGCCATTGCCAACTGTGTGGAGATTCACTACAGGCTGCATGATAAGCAATATTTTGCCATTGGCTTTCCCAACGAGTGTGGCGGGTATGAGATTCGCAACAAGTTCTTCAAGGGCAGCATTCCGCCAAAAGCTGTGTCACTTATAAGAAACGGTTCGGCTACCGTGAATGTCTATGAGGGTTTTATGGACTACCTTTCGGGCTTGACGCTCGGCTATGGCAGGACTGAGGACAATCTGGTGCTCAATTCCGTTGCCAACAAGGAAAAGGCATACAGGCATCTGGACGGCTACGGCCAGATAAAATGCTGGCTCGACAATGACGATGCAGGAAAGAAATGCCTCGCTGCCCTTCAAAAACGATACGGCGAAAAGACAAAAGACTTCTCTGTCGTGTTCCGTCCCTGTAAGGACGTGAACGAATACCTACAAGAAGACAGTGGTGAGCACCAACTGTCACTAAAGAATAACAAACAACAAACGATTAAATCGAAACTGAAATTATGAAGCAACTATTGAAGAAAGTAATGATGTGCGCAACGATGATGGCTGCGCTGGTAGGTTTTACCTCCTGCGAGGATGACTTGGACATTCAGACGAACTATCCGTTTGAGGTGGAAGTGATGCCCGTACCGACGAAGGTGTTGCGAGGGCAGACGGTGGAAATCCGCTGCCATCTGAACAAAGATGGTGACTACAAGAATACACTCTATACTATCCGCTGGTTCCTCTACGACGGCACGGGCTCACTGCGTATGGAGAACGGCACGATTCTTCAGCCCAACGACCGCTACCTGTTGGAGAACGAAACCTTCCGGCTCTACTATACCTCAGCCAGTACGGATGCGCACAAGTTCATCGTTGTCGTGGAGGACTCTAATGGCAACAGCCAGACGCTGACGTTCAACTTCAACAACGAAAATAAGAAGGATGATGAAGACAAGGATTAAGTTACTCTCCCTGCTATGCCTCTGCTCGGTGGGGATGGCGAGGGCGACACCCAATAAACTGCCGTACACGGAAAAGCAATTTGAAATGGCCGTCGCCTGTATCAAGCACTTCGAGGGTTGGCACACTGTCAGGAACTATCCGTATGTCGGCTACGGGCACCAACTCCAAAAAGGAGAACGATACTCGGCACGGACTCTTACTAAAAAGCAGGGTGACTTGTTGCTGCGTCTCGATCTGATGCGAAACCTCTATCTGTTCCGTGGCTACGGCAAGGATGCGCTACTGCTATCGGTACTGGCTTATAATGTCGGGCCGTATGCTATTCTCGGCACCTCCAAACGTCCAAAGAGCCGTTTGCTACGGAAGATAGAACGTGGCGACAGGAACATCTACAACGACTACATCGCCTTCTGCCGCTGGCATGGCCGACAAGTGAAGTCCATCAAGTTCCGAAGACAAGTAGAGTTTGACCTGTTCTTTGTGAGCTGACAAACAAATGTCCTGAATGGAGCCTTTTGTGACTTCATTCGGGACTTTATATTTGGCTGAAGTTCGTGTGTCAGGGGAAATCCCCACATAAGTTTAGGGAATCTGGAATCACAGAATAGGATTTTTCACTTTCAAATTCCACGAGATCGCCTTAACTTTGCACCGTGAATCAGAACATAGGAGTCTGATCACTGAACGAAAGTTGAACAATTAAAATTTGAAGATTATGAAGAAGATGAATATAGTGATAGTTGCTATGATGACAATGGCCATCACATTTGCAATGCCAGCAATGGCAGGTAATAAGAAGAACAACGATAAGAAGCACGATGTCGTTGCAGTGAATAACCACAAGAAGGAATCTCACTCCGACAAGGCAGACAAGCGGACTTCCCACTTTGATTCACACAGAGGTCATGCCTATCGTCCTGACGTGAAGGCCTGCACCTTCAAGGTGAGCCGTCACGACTCTCACAAGAAGGTTGTAGCCAAGGTAGAGCACATGAGGGGTGTGATGGACACCAAATGGGATCCCCGCACTCGCGAAATGACCGTCATCTACGATGCCAAGGTAACGTCAGTCCGTCATATCATGCACTTCGTGGCATAACTGTTTGCCATTCCATATATAATCCACGAAGTCCCGATCTGTCACATTGCAGGTCGGGGCTTTGATAATTCACAATGAATGTTTTGAACTTACGATAAACGTTCCAAAGCGGCGGCGTCCAACCGATATACTGTCCATTCCATCATAGGAACGGCTCCAAGTGAGAGATAGAAGTCGATACTTGGCTGGTTCCAGTTCAGACACGACCACTCCATCCGTCCACAATGATGCTCACGCGCTATCTTGACCAGATGCAGCAGTAATGTCTTACCATAACCTTTGCCTCGATCCTCCGGCCACACAAACAAGTCTTCAAGATACAAGCCTGAATGTCCGATGAACGTTGAGAAGTTATAGAAGTAAAGCGCGAAACCAACCTCACGCCCGTCCACGACGGCAAAGACTGCTTCTGCCCTGTGCTCATCAAACATTTCCCGTTCCAGCACATCAGCCGTAGCAATCACCTCGTTCTCCATCTTCTCATATCGGGCAATGCCCCTTATGAACTCCAGCAGTAACGGCACATCCTTCCGTTCTGCCTGACGAATCACAACATTACTCTTCGGGCCTGTCATCTTTTATAGATAAGTTACAGTTTCCTCTATCGGCTTGCGACTGTTGTGATTGGCGAGCGGCCCTGCACCTTCTGCCGGATAGCCGAGGGCGAGACAGGTCAGAATCTCTTCGTTCTCTGGCATCTGGAATACTTCGGCCATCTTGTCGGGGTCGAAGAAATTCACCCAGCAGCTGTCAACATCCACACTCTTTGCACAGAGCATCATGTGAGTGGTTACGATAGTTGCGTCCTCAATACCCGAGTCGTACTTCTGACCGGGATAAGTAAACACATTGTTCTTGTCGAAGGCCACGATGAGCATGGTTGGCGCACCGTATCGGCATGGTGTGAGTGTGTCGATTTTTACCAGTCCTTCTGCTGACTGCACCACATAGACGTGCTGCTCCTGCAAGTTCTTGGCTGTTGGAGCCAGACGTCCTGCCTCCAGAATACTGTCGAGTTGTTCCTTACTGATCTGACGCGAGTCAAACTTCTTGCAGGAGTACCTGCTTCTTGCTAATTCTAAAAAATCCATAATTCTAAAAACGCTTAAAACTATCGGCAAATATAGTGAAAATCGCTGAAATATCGCTAATTTTGCAGCGATTATTAGGAAAGATTATGAAGAAGAGTACGATTATCACAGCATTTACAGCCATTTTGATGATGGCAGTGACTCCTGCTTTTGCTCAGGAGGAGAATGGTTTCAAGAAGTTCAGTGTGGAAGAGGGTTTTGCCGACAATGGCTTCCAGTGGTTCCGTGATGCACAGCTGTTGGCGGCTGGCGACAAGGAGAAGAGCAATGCCATGACTATTGGCTGGGGTGGTATCGGCACACTCTGGCGCAAGACGGCACTGACTGTCTATGTGGCAGAGAAACGATATACCAAGGAGTTCATGGACAAAGCAGAGTATTTCACCGTAATGTCGTTCGACGTGGAGAACAGCAAGGTGCTCACCTACATGGGACACAACAGTGGACGCGACGGTAACAAGGCTCAGGATCTGGACTTGCACACGGCATACACTGCCAACGGGACACCATACTACACGGAGGCAACGACGGTGATAGAATGTAAGATTATGTACGCTGCACCTTTCGACCCTCAGTATTTCAAGAGCGACGTACCCAAGAACTTGTATTCCAATTTCCCTGCTGGCATCCATTCAATGTATATCGGCGAGGTCGTTAACGCCTGGAAGAAATAGGTCAGGTGAACCAGACTAAGACATCCATATTCCAGCGTCCCGTATGGGTGGTGGTGTTTGCCCTGACGGCGGCGATAGCGTGGGGATGGGCATTCCCGCTTATCAAGGTGGGATTCAGTGCCTTTGGCATCACGGCAGACATGACAGGCAGCAAGATGCTCTTTGCTGGCATCCGCTTTGCAGCGGCTGGTCTGATAGTCCTGTCCGTTGCCCGTAGCGGTGGGCGTTTGTTCAAGACGGAAAAGCCCGGCGACTGGCGTTTCCTCCTTGCCTTTGCGCTTATGAACACCACACTCCACTATTTCTTTTTCTATGTCGGCATGTCGTATAGCGAAGGGTCGAGAGCGGCTATCCTTAATTCGTTGAGCACCTTCCTCCTAGTCCTGCTGGCCTGTGCCTGTTTCAAGAGCGACAAACTGACTACGCGAAAGATTCTCGGCTGTGCAGTAGGCTTCGGCGGCATCCTTGCACTGAATCTTGGAGGGACTGAAAGCGGACAATTCACTTGGCTGGGTGACGGCATGATCATCCTCAATGCCATCTGCTCGGCACTCTCTGGTCTGATGACGCGTGGACTGAGCCGTCGGATAGATGTCTTCGTTGGAACGGGCTACAGTCTCACCATCGGAGGTTTGCTGCTCATCGTGCCAGGACTGGCATTTGGCGGGACGTTGCCCAATATAAATATGCTCGGCATCGTCTGCCTGATACTGCTCATTGCCATCTCTGCCCTCGGATTCGCACTCTATAACAAACTGCTCAGCCTGAATCCCGTGGGACGAGTTGCCATCTACAATTCGCTGATACCCGTTGTTGGTGCAGTCACCTCGTGCCTCTGCCTTGGTGAGACGTTCCATCTGAAATACGCTCTTGCAGGAGGACTTGCGGCACTCGGCATCTACATTATCAATAAAGGAAGGAACTGATGAAGGAATAAGCATGGTACAATGGAACAGATTGATATAGCAGGAAAACAGGTCTGGGTATATCAGACAACGGAAAGGCCGGAATGGGTAATTATCCAGCCTGTGGATGAACATGACCTGCAGGGAATGGATGAAGAAGTCGCATGGCTGAAAAATCATTCTACCGCAACATTCACGCTGATTGCTTTCCGCATCAGTGATTGGACTGCGGAACTGTCGCCTTGGAAGGCACCTGCGGTATTCGGTCGTGAGGATTTCGGGGATGGTGCGGCAAAGACGCTGTGCTATGTGCTGGATGAACTTGTGTCAAGATTCAAAGGCAACCGCTATTGTCTTGGCGGCTATTCCCTTGCGGGGCTGTTTGCGCTGTGGAGCGGGTATCAGACGGATGTGTTCTCGTCAATAGTTGCTGCTTCACCGTCGGTCTGGTTTCCGAAATGGATAGAGTTTGCGGATTGCCATCAGATAAAAGCGAATCGGGTATATCTGAGCCTTGGCGACAAGGAGCCAAAGGCGAAGAATCCAGTAATGGCACGTGTTGGCGAGTGTATTCAGCGGATGCACGAACTGCTGGATTGCGAGAAGATGATGGAGTGGAACGAAGGCAACCATTTTAAGGATAATGCGCTTCGTACTGCAAAAGGCTTGGCTTGGGCTATCAAATAAGAGACGATTCCCTTTGACTTTCGATTCCGGAGGTTTCTTTCCGCTTCTGTTTCTTTTCCGCTTGCTCACGAAAGAAACGGAAGCCGAGGCAATTTTGCTTACCTCGGCTCTTTGCGCTTAGTCCATCTGCTGTGTCTTCTCCATCAGCCAAACGTCACGTTCTTCTCGGCATTCCTCTAACGTGGGTCTGACTATTGAGAAAAGCATTCCGTCCGTGATGTCTCGGAAGTCATATTGGACGTACTGCTTCTTCCGCTTGCCTCGTCCCATCGTGAACCATTCGTAACGCTCGGTGCCTGACACAACGCAAGTGCTTACACCGTCAACTGTCATTTTTGTTGCCATGTCTGTTCTGCTTTAAGGGATGGGAGTTGTTGGCTCCCACCCGTGGTTAATATAATTCTGCGAATAGGTCGGGTTCTATCACCATGTTTCTGTAGCCCTCCAACTTCGTGGTGCCTTTGAGATACTGATAACCGAAACGGCAGCGGAGGCATTGGCGCTTGTCACAATACTCACGCTGCTGTTGGATA
>Ga0129306_1003698_pt1 | contig 10976 bp, 4 predicted proteins | sample P827metagenome_FD_94438 | JGI IMG/M metagenome (GOLD analysis project Ga0129306, IMG submission 94438) | Capybara group fecal microbial communities from Wisconsin, USA - P827 metagenome | ecosystem: Host-associated > Mammals > Digestive system > Large intestine > Fecal | place: USA: Wisconsin...
CTGTTTCAGATATTTTCTTTCCTGCAACCTTCTTCACAAACTCCGCTGCCTCTTCCGCATTCAGACAAATCCTGTCTTCAGCTTTCATTCCGGCAGGAGCAAGACCCTGGTCAACCATTTTGCCGGTCAAAGTCAAAACGCGCGGGCAGTTAATACCTGCCTCTTCCATTTCTCTCTGATGGGTGAGGGTAGATCTGATTTCACCGTAGTGAACGCAGGTGCCATGTTCAAGTACGATTAATTTTTTTACAAACTCGCAGAGCAGCATGATTTTCTGTTCTGCTACAATAATTGTGATTCCCTTTTCTTCGTTGAGCTTTTTCAGCATCTCAAAAATCTGAACCGAAGAAGCAGGATCAAGCTCGCCGGTAGGTTCGTCTAAAACCAGAATATCCGGTTCGAGTGCAAGAATAGCCGCAATCACAACCTTCTGTTTCTGGCCGCCGCTGAGGGAAGAAATCTCCTTGTGACGAAGCTCGCTGATTCCCATTGTTTCAAGGGCAGAAGTTATGCGGCTTTCAATTTCATCAGCAGGAATACCAAAGTTTTCAAGACCAAAAAGAATTTCGTCTTCAACAAAGTAGCCTGTAATCTGACTTTCAATATCCTGAAATACAGAACCAACCTTAAGCGCAAGCTTTCCCGCATCAATATCAAAAGTATCAGTTCCATCAACCTTTACGCTGCCGAAAAAATCTCCGCTGTAGTGGTGAGGAATCAGCCCGTTGATGCAGTTACAAAGTGTTGTCTTTCCTGCACCAGACTCGCCGATTATTCCCACAAAACCGCCTTTTTCAATCTCAAGCGATATTTTTTCCAGAGCGTTTTTCTTAGCTCCGTTGTACTTAAATGTCAGTTCCTGTATTTCAATCATGATTATTCAGCCTTTTCTTCTTCAATAATTGGTTTCTTGAGTGCTTTCATAAGTGGTACATAAAGTGCACTAACGATGATTGCGTTCAAGGTTGCAGTTCCAAGTACGATAGGAACATAAGCTGCAAGTGCTGATGGATCAGACTTAATGAATACGAAAAGAAGTACTACGTAAAGTCCGCCCGAAATTACTGTACTTATAAAAGTTGTAATTGCTGCAAGACCAATCTTCATTCCCTTTGATTTAGCAGGAATCAGAATCAAAAGACCCATAGCAAGGGCGCCGGCTGCTTCTGAAGCAAAGTTCAGATAAGGAGTTCCAGGGAAGAACTGGCAGATAGCACCTGCGATAATACCGATAATCAGGCTGTAATAAACCTTTGGTCTGATAAGAACAATTGCCATACAGTACATAGCGATGATGAAGTTTGGCTTCATACCGAAGAAGTTGATGAAAGTTCCTACAAAGAACTTAAGAACAGCTCCGGCTGCAAGAAGAACTGCTGTAAGGAGCAGATCCTGAAGGCTGATGCCCTTTTTTTCTGTTTCATTTAATACTCTTTTTTCCATAATTGTTTACCTCATTAGTTTTATTTTAAGCAGCCGGGTGTGCACGAGGTCGTCTGCTCTTGTTACTACGGATAGTAACACATCGTAATGTTTCTGTCAACAGAAACATTACGTAAGGAACCCATTTTTTTTCACAAAAAAATGGCACGGGCGGTTGAAGCTGTCGCTTCATTAGGGTAAATCCGCCCGTGCTGTCAATAGAAACACGGATTTTTTAAATATTTTTTTCTTCTCAATAAATTTGATTTTCGAAAATTTGCGTGTTAAAATTGTTTTAGGATGGGAGTAGTAGACGTCGGCAAATGCCGGGAAAGCTTTACTATTTAAGAAATTACATCCTCCGTTCCTTTGCAGACTATAAAAAAATATGAGTATCAGGAAACGTACCATGAAAAAAAGTCTGTCTGTCATTATCCTCACATTATTTTCTGTTTTATTTTTTATTGGCTGTGAAATAGGTCTTGGTGAAGAAGTAGATCTTGAAGGTCCTGTTATTTCTGTCACATCACTTACAAGTGGTGGTCTTACCGTTCCTTCTACAGAATTTGCCGGTGGAGTTTATTGTCAGAAACAGGTCAGCTTTGCCGGAACAGCAGAAGATAATGTAAAACTTAAGTCTGTACATGCAGAAATCAAATGGAGTAATGAAAACGATTATACATATCTTGAAGAAGTAAAACTTAAGGATAATAACTGGACCTATAATTACGAATTTGATAAAGAAGGAGCTGTTTTCATCAAATTCGTTGCAGAAGATGAACCTGGAAATATTTCAACAAAATCTTCCACAGTTCTTACTCTTTACGTAGACGACACCCCTCCAGAAGGCTCCGGCTGGTACATCGACCGCGGCAATGGTTTTACTTATAATTTGCAGACACGTCCTACACTTGAACACCTGAACTTAAATCTTTCGGAAAATAAAGATGCGGCTCAGAATGAACAGTTTTCAATTCATGCTGATTTTAATGACACAATGGGAATTAAATCAGGTTCGGTAAAAATTCATATCAGAGATATAGATGGTAATAATATCTGTGATGTAGAAAACAGTTCAGACAGTATGTATGCTCCAAGATTTGATGTAACACATCAGATGCTTGTAGCAAATCATCCGGAACTGGCAACAAATGAGAATCATTATCTTCAGGTATTTTATGATGCAGAAGATGTTGTTACCTTGCCTTCATCAAATAAAGTCGAGGGACAGGGTGTGTCAAAAGGCTGATTTATCTGAAATCCGGAAAGTGATAAACCAAGAATTGTACCTCAGACTGCAGAAGAAAATGGTGTAATCAAACTCAATGTAAAAGATACCTTAAGTATTTCTGTTTTTGATGATGATGGATTAACTGGAACTCATACTTTCAGATTAACAGATTCGTCTGGAAATGCAGTGTCTGGTCTTGATCCTGTACAGGTAACCTTTAATGGTGAACGAGACATGACAATTACGCTCAGAGCTTCTGATACACCAATGAACCTTATACTTACCGGTTCTGCAAAAGATAAAAAAACAGATCCTTCAAAGGAAGTTACAACTACAATAAATAAGAATGTTTCTGTAGTAGACGGAGCTTCTCCAATTTTAATTATCAGTTCTCCTGAAAATAATAAAATACCTGCAGTTACTATGTCGGGAAGTGGAAGCAGTCAAAGTGCAAATATTACAATTACAGGACAGACTCTGGATAGTCTTGGTTGTACATATCTTGAATTTGTATGGGTTCCGGATAATCTCACTTCAGATAAAGATACTAAAAGAAGTTTAGCAAAGACCTGGCTTGATTCTGATGCCTGGTTAAATGTAAGAGATTCTAAAGTTACATCTGGCACTCCATATATCATTCCAAATTCCGATTCTGGAGTTCCTGCTACTAACGGCTTAAAGGTCTGGGCTATTAAGCTTGGTGAAAAGTCAAATTATGGCCAGACATCATTTAAAACACAGTCTTACAGCTTTACAGTTGATATGCTTAATGACTTTAAGTATCCGCTGGACCAGACAAAAAATGAAAAAGGAAATGATAAATTTTTCTATGTAAAACTAACTCGTGAAACCGGTAAGGCAATTTATCAGGATTATATTCTCTTAAAAGATGACGAGGCTCCAATAATTAATTCACTTTCACCGACTGGTGATATGTCTATTGTAGAAAGTACACGTGATCTTGAATTAAAATTCAGTGCAAGCAAAACTAGTGGACTTGCAATGGATTCGACATCATATAAAATAGAGCGTATAGATGTTAATCCTGTTCAAACATTAGCAACAGGAGCTACTAATGGTTATTGTACTTGCACTGTTTCTACAACAACTCTTGCAGGTTTAGCTCAGGCTGAAACAAAACCGAAATACAGATTCTCTGCTAAAGATATTTTTGGTAAAGAAGGAAAGGTCGAATACACTGTTGTAATATCTGATTTACCAAGAATTACAAGTATTACTACTACAGCTCCTAAAACCTGTAAAGTCGGAGACGAAATAATTCTTAATGCAAACTTTAGCGATATAGTTTATGTTGACGATAATTTGACCGGAGATAACCGCCCTTATATTAAAATCAGTGGAATAGGAAATGGCAGTAATTCAGTAACAAAGGCATATTGTAAATATGATAATAATGGAAAAGCTGTTGGAAACGGAACTACTTCAATTCAATTCTCTTATACTGTTGTTGAAGGAGATACAACAGGTGCATCTCATCTGACTGTTAATGCAACATCGCCAGCTTCTCCAATAGTAATTAACAGTGCAACAAAGTTAGGTTCTGATAAAGTCCATCTTTCTGGAGATGGTGTAAACTGGACAGATTCTGTAAGTTCAAAGAACATAAAAGTAGACGGTATTTCTCCAAGAGTTTCTTCAATTACTTTTATAAGTGATGCAACTGATGATAACACAAATGGAAGTAACAGATATCTTAAAGCAGGAAGAACTTTGACTGCCACAGTAAATGTTGATTCTATTTCTTTACAGGGAACTCCATCGTTTACTGTAAAGGCTGGTTCAGTTTCTCTTGAGCTTTCTTATGATGGCAATAATTCAACTGCTACACAGTTAGTATTCACTACAACTATTCCTGAAAATAAGAATGGTGCACTGAAATATATTAAAGGCACTTGTATTAATAATATTTCAAGCATAACAGATGCTGCTGGAAATGTTTTAATACCATTGTCAGGTAGTACAGAAGAAGAAGTAAAACAGTCTACTTATAATCTTATTGTAGATACAGCAGCTCCTGCAGACCCTGTTATACAAAACGCGGCAACCTCACTAGCTTTCTCTTCAACAGATACCAGATACAGAGAATCAGTTTCATTTAAGCTTCAGACTCCTGCAACAACAGATAATACAATAAAGTCAAGACTGTATTCTCTTGATGGAGGAAGCACCTGGCCGCCTGCTCAGACTGTTGCATTTAATACTTCTGAGACTCTGAATCCTAGTGAAGATAAGGTTTATCAGCTTACCGCAAAAATTATAGATTTTGCCGGTAATGAATCTGGCATTCCAACTCCAGTTACTTTGGATATCAGAAAGGCCTTCCCGGGTTTCTCAATTGAATGTTTAAATTCTGACGGATATTACAAGGCTGGAGAAACAATAAACTTCAAAATCAATTTTACAGAAAAAGTTCTTATTACTAACTCACAGGCAAAAATCTATTTCACTGGAGCAACAGGAGATATTGTAACTAGCGGAGCGGCTGCAAGTATAACTTCAGCTGTTTCTACAGCGGGAGTTACTTCTGCAACCTTCTCTTATACGGTACAGCAAACCGACCAGTTTAAGCTGAAGGTTAGTAAGACTGTTGGAAACGGTACCGGCGTTCACCTCGATGGAATCACAGATCTTTATGGCTTTACACAGGGAACAAAATCCTTCTCAACTACTGCAGACTTTACCCGTGAAATTACCTGCGATGGTATTATTCCGTATATTACAAGTATGAGACCTGATGAGGAAACTTCTTCTGGTAGTAATATATACAAAAAAGGAAATAAGATTACTATTGTATTTAATGAGCCGGTACAAAAAGGCTCAGGAAATATAACCCTCAGACAGGTTGCGGGTTGGGCAATTCCGCCGGTAATTTCCGCACAAGATTTTAATACAATATGTAATAATCTCACTGCTGAACAAAAGAATACACTTTCAATGCAGGAAAATGGCGAGGATATGGAAGATTCTGAATGTACTATAGGAAATAATCCTAAGAATCCTCAGGATGCTTACCATGGAACAGGACAGTTTGTTGGACCGTACAAAAAATCTTCTCAAGGCCTTAAAAAAGTTGGAAATAATTATGTACCGGACACCAGCACAAAATATGTTTTAGCCTTTGATCTGGATATTTGGGATACAGATATTACAAAAACAATAAATGTTGGTAAAACATTTACTCCGGGAGAAACTTCTGCTAGAACAGGTAGCCTTTCGCAGGGTAGTATAGCAGCGACAAGTGTTATTACACCTTCGGAAACTCGTTCTACTCAACAAATAAGGGAAGTTCTGGAAGCAGCACATTTCCATGAACGTATACTTGATGTAACGTCTTCAAAGATAACAGCAAGTTCAGACAATATATCTTATACAATTGAATTCCCAAAAGGACTTATAGATAAAACAGATGATTTACCATCAGGCCGTGAATGGGAATTAATAATTGATAAGGGAGCCTTTATTGATTATTCAGATAAAAAGCTTGGTGATGAATATGTATCAACTTCAAGTAATTCTATAAAAGATTTTGAGGCCGGTACAATAAAGGTTCCTACTTATGACAATAAAAACTCCTTCTGTCAGATAAGGTTGCAACTCCTGTTGTTCGTGTTGACCGATATAGTTATGGTTTAGGAATCTGGCAAAGTGATGCAAGCGGAAATAAAGCAGGTCAGATTCTTGATGACAATGTAGAACCAACTGGTTACGTCCGTGTACGCATTGATTGTGAAACAAAGAATGCAGCAATTCAATATGTTGATGATACGTCCAGGACAGGAAATAAAGACTCTTCTACAACGGTACTTTATACCAGTGACCACGATGCTATAAAATCTTATGGTTCAACATCAACAGCATTTACTACAATTCCAACTAACAATTATGCCGATTATTCAGGAATCTTTGCAGGCGGAACTGCAGGATATGAGAGTTCATGTAAAGAATACATAACTGCAAAAGCTACTAAAACAGGCCATACCTATGATTCTGCTACGGCTATTTCTGTAGAAGGTGTGTTCAAGACAATTGTTCATTTTATAACCCCAAAAACCGATAGCAGGGCAAATGCCGCTGATCAAATAAATACTTCTGCTACACAGCGTCGTACAGATTATTGTATTAGAGGTACAACAGGACTTGCCGGCGAACCTTATATTTCTCCATTCCCATTAAGAGACAGTCAGGTTGGTTCACCTTTTGTACGAAGAACATTCAGAGAATCAACTAAGACTGAAGACAGTAAAGATTATTATTGGGTAAGTTTTGAAGTTTTAGTAGATGCTTCCTATTCGGCATATCAGTGGGGCCCTAATAAATCATATTATGACTGGGCAAGAGACTGGGGAATAGTAACCCCTGGTGATTATGGAAAATGTACAAACCTGCGTGGCTGGCAGTAATCTGGAGGACAAAAAGTTATGAAAAAGATAAATAAGTTTTTAAGTATTTTTGCTTTAGCCGCTGTTTTGTTTACCTCCTGCGAGGTTGGCCTTGGTCCTGCCGTAGATATGGAGCCTCCTGTTGTAACACTTACCAGCCATAAAGATAATGATTCTGTTGCCAGCACTTTCAGACTTGTAGGAACTGCTTCAGATAATGAGGGAGTTACAAAGCTGAAGGTTGATTTTGAAGATAAAAACATTCATTTTTACGTTACTGGTGACGGAATCTGGCATAAAAAGACTGCTTCTTCAGAATGGGTTATTGTAGATTCAGAGAAGGCTTCAGTTTCCTTTGACGGAAAAACAATGAACTGGAGCGTGGAAGTTGATACTACAGATTCTTCAGAAGCTGGTAATACTTTTGCTTTTTCAATTGTAGCGGAAGATGAACTTGGAAATACAGGAAAGGAATCAAAAATAAACTGTTCTCTCTTTATTGATGAAAACCTTCCTCAGGCAAGTATTATTAAGCCGGAGCTTGGAGTAAGATATTCTGAAGTTAGAAGCAGCTTTGATTCATATACCTTAAATAATGCAAACATTATCAAATATTTAAAAAATGGAGACCTGAATATTACAGGCCGTCTTGATGGGGCAATTTCTTCAAAAGAACTCTTCCTTCAGTTTGATGATGGTACCACAAGCAGAACAATTACCGGATATGGAGATGAAACAATCACTTCCGAAGATATTGCCAGAGAGAATCCTTTTGAAGCAACGAAAGTTTATCTTTCAAAGTCCTTAAAGGTTGGAGATAATGGTATCGCAGATTTACGTGCCTGGGAACTGACAGTAAATCAGAGTGATTGGGTTACAACTTCGCTTAATTCTGAACTTCTAACCGGAAAGCATTTGATTCGTGTTGTTGCAACTTCAATAAGCAGTGCCTTTGCATATGAACGCAAGGTTCTCGGCTGGTTTACCTGGTGGCCGGAAGCAGACACTCCATGGATCACAATAAACGGTCTTAATGGAAATCCTTCTGAGGTATATCCTTCATCAAATATTACTGGAGAAGCATATGATGATGACGGAATCAGAAGCCTTACTTATATAATAACAAAAGACAATAGCAATGAAACTCCTGTCAGCGGTACATTAACCCTTTCAGAAGAAAATGCTACTTCAAGTTCCTGGGCTGTAAGGGCACCTACAGATCGTGGCGACTACAGCATTCAGATAACTGTAACTGACTTGAATAATAAACACGCGGATGTAAGCCGTTCCTTCAGAGTACTTGATGTTCAGCCTCCGGCAATTACAATTTCCTCTCCAGCAAATCATGCTTCTATTGTTGCAGATACAGTAGCTGCATCTGTTGCAGATTCTGCGGGAAATGTTACATTCAGCGGAACTCTGGTTGATGACGGATTAATAGATTCTTTTGATGTTATTTATCTGCATCCGATTGCAAATAGCGAAGCATCTAACATTGTTCGCTACATGAGTGGAGAAGAAAGCTTCTGGGAATCAACTGATACAGAGTCAGAAGAATTTACCTGTACTCAGGCACCTAATACAGGAAAAAAATACAAAAATAAAAAATTCCGTATTAGTGGCAGTGAATTAACAGGTCCAACAGCTGTTACAGATGACAAAGGAAAGAACTGGAATAGCTATTCATTTACAAAAAACCTGAATCTTTTTACTGATTTAGGAATAACCGCAGATGGTACAAAGCCTCTTACAGACCAGTACTTTGTTTTCCGTGCCAAAGATAGCGGCGGTACAAGTACTGTAGAGCAGATGTATCTTAAGGGTGATACTAAGTTACCGTCTTTAACACTAGAAACTGTAAAAGTTAATTCTGGAGAAGCAAGAAACTATGCTGATATAGTCAGCTTACCGAAAATCAGTTCCAGTACAGATACAATTACATTAACAGGAGCCTGGAGCGATAATTCGGCAAGTTTATTTGGAAAGAACAGAATTAACAGCATTACAGTAAATTATTCAGGTATTTCAAAAACTTATGCTGTCACGATGAATGATAATGGAAGCTGGACCTCTGTTCTTTCAGCCCCAGCCCCTTCAAGCAGTGGAGTTATTACTATAAAGTTAAAGGACTATGCAGGTAATGAAACAAAGCTGGAAAAATCACTTGTAATTGACTCAGAAAATGCTGGAATTGCGCGTGTTGGCTGTGAAAATGACGATGGAACTTATTCTCATATTAAGAATGATAAATTGAATATCACCATAGAGTTTAATAAGAGTACAGATGTTATTTATACTACAGGAAGTGAACCACAATTAACTTTGAGTAGCGGCGGAAGCGCTGTTTACAAAAGCGGTAGTGGAACAACAAAGCACATTTATGAATATACAATAGGTGCAAATGACACAAACGGAAAGCTTACTGTTACAGGCATAACTGCAAACGGAGCGGTATGGAGAGATAAGAATAATCAGGAAGCAGTTGAGGTAACAACTCAGAAGCTTGCAGATGCTACGAATTTATCTTCTAGAAACATTTTTGTAGACAATATGGCACCTTCAATCAGCAGAATACTTATAATGAATAATGCTGATAAACCATACAAACAGAATGACAATATCCTTCTGATGCTGGAGTTCTCAGAAAACGTTACTATTGTAAATGATGATAAGTTGCAGCTTACGTTTAAAAACGAAAAAGCAGGAAGAACTGTAACCACAACTTCTGCCGCTAGGAGTGGTACAAAATACGTTCTCTTTGTTTATACAGTTGGAGCAAATGACAATTTCGACGAATTGCAGTTTGATTCAATTAAAGCAACAAGTGGTACTGTAACAGTAACAGATGATGTAAATAATTCTTATACAATTGGTACAAGTGCACAGACTTTATCTATTACACCGGATAAAACAATAGTAATAGATACTACGTCACCAGTAATTCCAACAATTAATAGATCAACAGATTGGCCGACTGGTGTTGTGCTCGATGAACTTACTGATTCTAATAAGGATGATATCTATTTTACAATAACAGGTACTGAAACTGGTGCAACAGTAAAATATACTCTTGATGGAAGTAATTACCTTACATATACTGCAGGTTCAAACATTTATCTCAGAAACAATGGTAACTATACTGTAAAGGCATATCAGACTGATACTGCCGGAAATAGTTCTGCAACGGGAGTAGCTCCAGAAAATACAGGCTCTTATTCTGTAACAATAGACAGAGGTCCGCTTCTTAAACGAATTACAACAAATACTTTCAGTGGTACATACAAAGCAGAAACTTCAATTACAGGAACAATTGAATTCAGAAAACCTGTTGTTATTCCGGCAGGTTCCGAAGTTACCTTAAATGTTTCAAATGGAAGTGAAACTCCAAAAACGAGCTCCATAAGCGGTGCCGGAGGAAGTGCAGCCTCATCTTATTCCTTTACTTATACGATTAGTGAAGGAGATAAAATAAATTCAACAACCTATAGTGATGAATTACTTGATGTTATTTCTCTTGGCTTTACTTCTGTAACTTTAGATGGTAAAACAGTTCCTGTTGCACTTCCTGGTGTAAACGATGAGACTAGATTTAAAAAGCAGAGAGAGATTAAGATTCTCACCGGAAAACCGGAAAAGAGTACTCTTACCTTTACCGGAGAGGGAACAGCGGCTGTACTTACAGTAACTTATAACAGACCAATTACAAAGAACAGTGCCGCAGATGATATCACCTTCACAATGGCAGAAGATGACTTTAAGATTCCGACAGTTCTTTCAACTTCTGAATATGAAGAACTGCCTTCAAGTATCAAGCCATATTATATAGAAGGTGTAAACGGCGCAAATGTAAAAGGAACTGGTAATTCCAGAACTCTTGAAAATGATACAAATAAAAAATATGTTCTTGATTTTTCAAAAGATGA
>Ga0129306_1003699_pt1 | contig 10974 bp, 10 predicted proteins | sample P827metagenome_FD_94438 | JGI IMG/M metagenome (GOLD analysis project Ga0129306, IMG submission 94438) | Capybara group fecal microbial communities from Wisconsin, USA - P827 metagenome | ecosystem: Host-associated > Mammals > Digestive system > Large intestine > Fecal | place: USA: Wisconsin...
AACTCGAACGCAGTTTCTGTAATACGTAGGTTCATTGTTTCATATATATTTTCAATCATAGCCATAAGCATTGTTGTTTTTCCGGCAACCTTGCTCTCCTGTAAGAGCTATAATTCTTGCACCTTTTACAAGGTATTTTAATAATTCAATTGTTTCTTCTTTTCCATCAAATTTTACAATTTGTTCAAGTGTAGCTCTCTTAACATCGAACTTTCTTACGAAGAATGCCCATGTTTCAGACATACTTGGTCTAACAACAACGACACGGGAACCATCTTTCATTTCATTGATTTTATAACCATTTGTATCAGATAATTGACCTGGGTTATTATATTTATAAATATTTTGACATACTCTTTTTAATTCACTTTCACTACCAAAAGATAAGAAAGCAAGTCTTATGGATTTACCTTGGAAGAATATCCATATAGAATCACAGGCTCTTGGGACCTTAGCTTCTAATGCTTGTTTTAAATAATCACTATCTGTTTGTGCAACTTGGCTTAAGAAACTTTCTGGAAGACCAGATACACCACCAGATACACCATCGATATTCATATCTCTAACTTCATCAATACTACTATAACCTTTGTATTGTTGATATATTCTTTGAACAACGATCTCTAATTTATCATTAAATGTTAGTTCAAAATTTTCTTGTTCGTAAATATCACTTATTTCATCTGATGTTATAACATAACATGGTTTTGAATCACCAGATACATATTTAAGAACTGCTAAATTGTATTTTTTTATCATTTCTGTTAAAGCTTCATATGCAAAGTTCTTTTTATATTCATGGATTATAATATCAAATTTATCTTGAGCAGTAAGAAGTGATGGTGTGTCAAATGGAATTGATTTTGAAATATTAGTTTCATCAACACCATATTCTTTTGATAATAAGTCATATATAAGTTCTTTTACATATTTTTTATCATTAACATCACCATATGTACAACCTTTTAATGCTTTTTTCAATTCATATTTTTTACTTTTTCTTCTATTTAATTCTTCTTCAGAAAGACCAATATCGTAAAGGTTGATTTTTGTAATTTCATCCAATCTTTTCTTTACGAATTGAACCATTTTATCTAGATTATAAGTTTTATCATCAACTTCAATGGCCTTTACTTCTTCTTCCTTATTTTGTTTAACTTTACTCACTACAAAGAAAGCAAGTAAAGCGATTAGAACAAACATAATGATATAATTTTTTATATCCATTTGTATATCCCCCTTAGGCTTTATCTTATTTGTAATTCTTCTATTTTATATAGTATTTTTTCTATAGCAACATTTAATCCTTCTACAAATAAAGATTGTTCCGGATCGAAAGAATCTGCTTTTAAGTTCAAAAAATATTGAGAAATAGCACCTTCATAAGTTGCTTCTGCAAATCTTATATTATATGGCACAAATGCCATTCCACCTTTTTCTCCTATTTTTTTTGCAACATTTTTTGGATTATATTTTGAAATTTCACTACTTCTTCCTAGTAATGGAATCACATTATTCTTTTGTAAAAATGCATATTGTTTCAAAGCCTCTGTATACCCATCAATTAAATGAGCGTCTGGAGTCATTGTATACATTATTATTGAAGAAATATCAAGTAAAGCCCTAATTGTAGGTTTTTCTGATGTTTTCTCCAAATCTACTAAAACCAAATCATAGAATTTATTCGCATTGGTAAGTAAATCTTTATAATAAACTAAAGATTTATCAAATTCTGTTGGAGATTTTGTTTTTAATCCCAAAAGAATATCTAATCTATTCTTAAAAACGACTTTAGTAAAATTTGCAATAATTTCTGGAGAAACCTTATTGCTCGCAATTGCGCTAACTAGTCCATCTGCTCCAGATGCAATATCCACTTTTCCTCTATTCAATTCTTTAAAAAATCTACTTTCTTTTTGTGGTTTCCAATACGCTCTTGTAATTGTCTCATCAGAAAAATTAGCATCTATAAGCAAAATTTTCATATTTCGCTCCATCGCTAAATGCGTAGCAATTGCTAACGCTGATGTTGATTGAGCAGTATCTTTTGGACTATCACTCCAAAAAGTTACAATTGCCATTTATTAACTACCCTTTCATTTATTATCTGTTAAATTGCTTTATAACTCTCTTTATATTTCCAGAAGATTCTCCAGAAACTTCTTCTGCAATATACATTATTCCATATAAATATTTAGCACTAAGTCCCCTAAAACGAATCATATTATCCCTTTGATTTTTTTGTATAGCCTCTAGATCTGCAACATCAGTTGGAAAAATAACAGGATCCTTTCTAAGAGCAACATTACAATCTTTTAAAAGCAATCTTAGATATCTATCTTTATCATCCGTTATTGTTCTTGAAAAATATATTTTCGTAATAGCTGTTTTCATTTCAACAGCTTTTAATACTTCTACAGCTTTTCTTAATGAATAAACATCAAAGCTAGTTGCTAAATAATGTTTATCTTCTGGCATCAAACCAAAACCTTTATATCTAGATTTTGAATCAATATCAAACATCATAAAATCATATTTATTTCCACCTTCAGCAGATAAATAATTTTCTAATTTTTCCATTGAATCAAAGCCTATAGCAAAATCTACACTATCATTTGTAGTTATGTATGTTAAAGTAGGAGTTAGAGTTGGAATAAGATATCTAGCTTTTTGAGCAATAGTTCCATCTACTATTAACACTTTTTTCCCAAGCATTGTTAATATTTTTGAAACATAGAAAATCATATCAACTTTATCATAACCGCCGATAAAAGCTACTTTTTCCATTCTAACCTCCTTTTCTTAATTTTATTATTCTCCAAGTGATTCAATAAAATCACTTCTATTAGCTCTTATTGTTGCTGATTCTTCTGCAAATCCACTTTCAACAGCAGCATCTGCTTTTTCTGGCTCAACTTCCAATGGTGATATATATTTTTCTCTAGCATCTTTACTCTTTGAACCATTCCATTGAGCTGCTAATGCACCTTCTGCAGTATCTGTAATATTTTCATTAGTTTCTATCCATGCAACAACATCTTCTCTTGGTCTATATGTAAGTTTTGCATTTTCTTGCATTCCTGCATCTGTATATTGGATTGCATATAATTTTGCTCCAACTATTGACCAAGCCTCAACCATTGCACTGTTCATAATTTGAATTTCACCTTCATTAACATTCATCCAAATTGTAGTTTCATCACATTTTATAATATTCTTTTTAGATAAAACAACAAAATCTTGTCCAGTTGGTAATGTTAATCTTATATCTACAACATCACCATCTTCTAATTCTGATGGTAAAACAACAGAATTATATTCTTTTAATCTTAAATCATTAGTTACAGGATTTTGAGAATCCTCTACAAAATTTTTTGTTAAAATTGCTCCTTGTGGAATATCCAATCTAGCAATCATTGCAGAAGTTGTTTCTTGTTTTTCACCATCTGGTGCATCAACTAAAAACACCTCGTTAACACTTTTATAGCAATAACTTGTATCCATATCAACAATAACTTTTCTTAATTCTAAATCTTCTGGTTTAATTTCGTTGTCGTCTTTTATTTCATGTTTTGCAACAACAACTGCTATCTCTTTTGCTTCTTGAGCTTTTTTATATTTTTCAAATTCCGCTTTTGTTTTATTATACATAGAAAATAGTAAAAAACCTACTACTAATACTAAAATTAAACCAATTACAAAGCCTATTAAAAAGGCATTTTGTTCCCTTCTTTTCATTGGATTTGTTGCCATAAGAAAATCCTCCTTAATATCACTATTTTTAATTTACACAACTTTATATTGTTAATTTTACAACAAAAAAATTTCTAAATCAACAAAATACAACATTATAATATATTCTTAATATTATTGTAACATTCTTGTAATTTTTATTCATTCATAAACAAATTCATTGCTTCTGCCACTCCAGAAGAATTATTATCTGCTACTATAACATCTGAATAAATTTTCATAAGTGGACTACTATTTCTCATTATTACACCTAGTCCAGCATTAACTACCATTTCTTTATCATTTATATTATCTCCAATAGCCATAACTTCTTCTGGTTTAATTCCTAATTTTTCTATTAAAAATTCTATTGCTGACCATTTATTTACATTTTCATTTGTTATTTCTGTGTAAAAATAACTTATAGGAACATCATTTGTTCCATTTTTTATAACTTTTCTTGACATATATGCTGTATCCAAAATATCTAAGCCTTCAATTTGTTTTATTTTTCTAATAATGCTATTAAAAACAACTTTATTTTCTTCACATACAGTTATTTTTAAATAATTTTCATTATCTGAATCTTCAACATATTTTTTAATATCTTGTACTATATTTATATTTGTTCTTTTTTCCTCATTTTTTTTAGCATTTTCTTTATGATAAAACAAAACATTATAATTCAAAGATTTTGTTATAATTTCTTCTTCTGAATACACATTATAAAAAATACTATTTTCTTCGCAAATTTCTGCAATTTCCAAAACTTGTTTTTTGGTTAAAAATCTATTATAAATAATTTCATCATTTTGAACATCATATACAACTGCACCATTTCCAGAAATTATATATTTATCTGCTTCAAGCTCAACAGCTAAATTTTTTACTGAAGAAATTGTTCTTCCAGAAGCTAAAACTATATATGCACCTTTTTCTGAAAATTTTCTAATTGTATTTCTATTTTCTTCAGAAACTTCGCCATATGAATTTAATAAAGTACCATCTAAATCTATTGCAACTAATTTATACATAAAACGATTCCTTTCGTCATTTTTTTCAAAAAAATAGTAACATTAAAAAGCATATTTTTCAATAGAAATTTAATGCAAAAATAAAAAAGTGACAAACCATGGGGACGGGGTATTTGGTCTAAAAATTTTAGACCAAATACCCCGTCCCCATGGTTTGTCACTATATCATATAGACATTCAACTATTTATTTAACATTTGATTTTCAGCTTGTTCGATTAATTTTCTTACCATGTTACCACCTATTTTACCAGCATCTTTAGCTGAAATATTTCCATTGTAACCATTTTTTAAATTAACTCCAACTTCTGAAGCAACTTCATATTTGAATCTATCTAAAGAATCCATTGCTTCTGGAACAACTTTCTTTGAATTTCTTGCCATTTCTTATTCACCTCCACAATTGTTGTGTAAACTATTTTCAAAGTTTACACTATTATGTTGTGCAAATAAAAAATTTTTAAACAAGTAATTTTTGGAAACAAAAAAACCAAGGAACTTAGTCCTTGGTTTACAAATTTTATTATTCTGGTTCAACTATTCCATAGTTTATTCCATCTTTCAATTTATAGATAACATTTACTTTTCCTGTTTCTACATTTATAAATGTATAGAATAAACTTCCAGCTGATTTTTCTTCTAATTTTAATTTAGCATCTTCTACAGCAATTGGTTTTAAACCATAGCTTGTATATTTTATAATTTCATTTTCAATAGCAGGAGCATTACCATTAGATAATTCAAATTGTTTGATTGAACCATCTTTTTGTGCTCTTTCTTTTTTAGTTTTTTCTTTTCTAATTTGAGATTCGATAATATCTATATCTTTATCTATTGAAGCATATAAATCAGATCCTTCTGTAACAGCCTTGTAATTTACTCCTTTTGCTGTAATGAAAAATTCAGCACATTGAATATTTTTTTCTGCTTTAATTTTTACATTAACATCAAAATTTTCTTCTCCGAAGTATTTTTCAATTCTAGGCATTTTTTTCTCTACATAATCTTTTATAGCGTCAGTAGCTTTTAATTCTTTGTCTGTTATTGTTAAATTCATCATAATGAATCGCTCCCTTCAATTTTTATTTGTAGCTGTATTATATAAATTATTCTTTCATTTTGCAAGTGATTTTCATAATTTAATTATTGTTTTTCTTCAATCTTTTTAAATTTAACATCTAAAGCTTTTATTTCTGGATTATAGAAAACTTTAATTATTGATTTTTGTGGAATTTCATTTGCTATAATTTTTCTTCCAACTAAAGTTTCTACATCAGCTTGAATTGTTCTTTTTAAAGGTCTAGCACCAAAATTTATATCATATCCTTTTTCTACAATATATTCTACAGCACTTCTATCAACAGTAAAATCAAAACCTGTTTCTTGAATTCTTTTTCTTAATCCTTTTAACATAAGTTTTACTATATTGTATACTTGTTTTTTCTCTAAAGCTTTAAAATAAATCTTTTCATCTAATCTATTTAATAGTTCTGGTCTAAAATGAGAAAGTAACGCTTTTTCTATTTTATCTCTTGCTTCTTGTGTGATTTCACCATGTTTTGAAATACTATCTAAAATTATATCTGCACCTAAATTTGAAGTTAATATAATAATCGTATTTTTAAAATCTATAAGTCTTCCTTGAGAATCTGTAACTCTTCCATCATCTAATATTTGTAAGAAAATATTAAATACATCTGGATGAGCTTTTTCAACCTCATCAAATAAACATACACAATATGGTTTTCTTCTAACAGCTTCTGTAAGCTGTCCACCCTCTTCATATCCTACATATCCTGGAGGTGCACCAATAAGTCTTGTTACACTAAATTTTTCCATATATTCAGACATATCGAATCTGATAAGATTTTTTTCATCATCAAATAAATTTTTAGCTAAAGTTTTTGCAAGTTCTGTTTTACCAACACCAGTAGGTCCTAAGAATAAGAATGATCCAATTGGTCTATTTGGATTTGCAATTCCTGATCTTGAACGAATAATACATTCAGTAACTTTAGTAACAGCTTCATCTTGGCCAACAACACCTTCATGAAGTGTTTTATCAAGATTCAAAATTTTTGTTCTTTCAGCTTCTTGCATTTTTGTAACTGGTATTCCAGTAACTCTAGAAACAATTAACTGTATTTCCTCTTCTGTAATTTTACTCTTTAATAAAGATTTCTTTCCACCTTGATTTTTTTCATATTCCTTTTCTTCTTGTTTTAAAACTTCTTTTAAATTTGGAAGTGTAGAATATTTTAATTCAGCAGCTTTATTTAAATCATAATTTCTTTCTGCTTTTTCTATTTCAGAATTTATTTCATCTATTTTTCCTTTTAATTTTTGAATTTTATCTAGATTTTTCTTTTCAATATCCCATTGAAGTTTTAATTTTTGAAATTCTTCTCTATATTTTTCAAGATCTTTTTGAATAGTTTTTAATCTTTTATTAGATTCATTTTCATCTTCTCTTTTCATTGCAGCTTCTTCAACTTCAAGTTGCATTATTTTTCTTGAAACATCATCTAATTCTACTGGCATAGATTCAATTTCAGTTCTAACCATAGCACAAGCTTCATCAACTAAATCTATAGCTTTATCTGGTAAAAATCTATCTGTTATGTATCTATCTGATAATTTTACAGCAGCAACAAGAGCACTATCTTGAATTTTTACTCCATGGAATATTTCAAGCTTCTCTTGAACACCTCTTAAAATTGTAATTGCATCATCTATTGTTGGTTCTGGAACTAATACTTGTTGAAATCTTCTAACTAAAGCTGGATCTTTTTCTATATATTCTCTATATTCATCTAAAGTTGTTGCTCCCATACAATGTAGTTCGCCTCTTGCAAGTTTTGGTTTTAATAAATTACTCGCATCCATAGAACCTTCTGAACCACCAGCACCAACTAAATTATGTATCTCATCTATAAATAATAATATATTTCCGTTTGCTTGTTCAATTTCATCTAAAATAGCTTTTAATCTTTCTTCAAATTCTCCTCTATATTTTGCACCAGCAATAAGTAATCCTAAATCCAAAGAAAATATTGTTTTTCCTTTCAAACTTGTTGGAACATCATCTCTTACAATTCTTAAAGCTAAGCCTTCAATAATAGCAGTTTTACCAACACCAGGTTCACCTATTAAGCAAGGATTATTTTTAGTTTTTCTTGTTAATATTCTAATTACATTTCTAATTTCTTCATCTCTACCAATAACAGGCTCTAACTTATTCATTCTAGCAAGAGCAGTTAAATCTTTACCATATTTTTCTAGAGCATCAAAACTTTCAACATCATCCTCATCAGTTTGAACTCTAATACCTTTTATCTCTTTTAATGCATTTAAAACTTTTCTTTTATCTAATCCTAATTTTTTCAAAGTTTTCTTAGATGTTTCTGGAGCTTTATCTAAAATTCCTAACAAAATATGTTCTGTTGATATTGATTGATCTTTTAAATTCTTCATTTGAGCTTCAGCTGAATCTAACCCAGCTTCAACAGGTCTTGAAAAACGCACACTATATTTGTCTTTTACTTTTTGAAGATTATCAATTTCTGCTTGTGCTTTTTCTTTAACTTCTGGAATATTTATTTCCATTTTTTGAAATAATTGATATACCATATCTTTTTCAATCTCACACATAGCAAGAAGCAAATGCCATATATCAATTTCAGCATTTTTATTTTTTATTGAAATATTACTTGCTAAGCTTACTAAAGCTTTAGCTTTTTCTGAAAAATTAGAAACATCCATAAAAAATCCTTTCCTATCTTTGAATTAAAAAGGAATAAATTCATAATTAGTTTTTTTAAATTTAAACTTAATTACTAATACTAATACAAAAATACAAATAATCATTATTAGTATAACCTTTTTAAAAATCAAAAATACCTTACTTTTATCATTTGATTTTATTCTAATTATATTTTCTTTATATTTACTATTATCTATTCCATTATAATTTAAATAAATAATAATATTATCTGAATTCATTTTTTCTATATCATATATTACTTCTTTATTTTTTACAACTACATTTCCTTGTACATTTTTTAAACAAGCAAAAGCGTTTTTATTAAAACTTCCTTTGCACACTATTTGCGCATTCTGTGGAATTTCAAAATCCGAATTCCAAATTTTTATATTCAATTCTTCATTTTGAAAAATTCCTTTTATTGTATATTTTAAAGTATATTTATGATATCCTGGTTCACCAATTCCCCATACAATCTCAAGTCCATCAATATTTTCTTGCAAAGAAAATTTGTTTTTCTTTATATTTCTTGAATCTTCAATATGCCAATTTAATTCATTTTCAAATTTTTTTCCATTTTCTTTTATTTCTAAATTATCAATATCACTTAAACACAACTCATCATATGCTTGATATAATTCTGTTTTATTATAAAAATTTCCTTCTATAATTTCAGTAACATTAACATCTCCAGAATTATTTATCTCTAACTTAATATTTAATTTGTTAATTATATTTTCATTTATATTAGCAATTGATAAACACGCAATATTTATAAAAAAAGCAAAAAATAAAACTATTATTCTAAACCATATTTTCACACTTGGTCTCCTAAAATTTTAATACATTCAAATTTTATTTTTCCTTTTTTGCAAAATATTTAAACATATTATATATATAATTTTTTTTTATTTCAATAAAATAAAAAAGAAACATTAAAAAACAATGTTTCTTTTTTATAGATATATTTATTTGATTAAACACTTTCATTAGTAGAAGTTGAATCTTTAGATTCATTTTCTGTATTTGATTTTCCTTTGTTTTTTCTATTTTCTTTAGTATCAGAAGTATTTTCATCATTTTTTTTCATATCTTCTGGAATTTGGCTTTCATTAAAACCTTCTGGTAATTCTGGTCTTTCTCCATCCTTCATATTTTCAAAATCTGGTCTTCTTCCATTTTTATCCATTTCTTCAAAATTTGGCATTCCTTCTGGTACATCTACTTTTTTATTTTTTTCTACTACTAAAAAACAGCTAGCTGTTATTATAGCTCCAACTAATATTCCAATTACTAAATATAAAATTTTTTCTTTCATAACATTATCCTCCTTCATCTTTTAATTATATTATAAAGACCAAACATTAAAATAATATTAAAAAAAGAAATTTTTTTATTCAAAATTATCTAAAGAACTAAATTCGTAACCTTTATTTTTTATTTCTTTTATCAAACTATCAAGCATATTCATATTATCTTCAGATGTAGAATGAAGCAAAATAATTGCTCCATTATGCATATTATCTAATATCTTATTTTTTCCATATTCCACTCTTCCTTGATTTGAAGCATCCCAATCATCATAAGCATTAGACCACAAAACACTTTTATAACCTAAATTTTGTACATCATTTAAAACTCTACTACTAAATTCACCTTTTGGTGGTCTAAAATATGTCATTTCATATCCTGTTTTTTCTAACACTGCTGTATGCAAATCCATTATTTCTTTTTTTATTTGATCATCTGTTAAATTTACTAAACATTTATGATTAACTGTATGATTTGAGCCTAACTAGATGTACCACTTTTTTATCTAAAAATATGTAGTTAATTTCATAACTACTTACTAATTTATTATGCTACATCTTTCTTATATATTACTTTCTCATAAGGATTTGAAAAGGTTAGTTCTATTGTAATATTTTTATCTTTATCAAATGTAATTTTCTTTACTAATGCCTCTATTGTTTCTCTGTCTGGATTTTCCATTTTTAAAAACTTCTTTGCTTTTTTCCTTATTTCTTTATATTCTTTATCTTCTAAATTATTAGTTTGTGCATTAGTTATTTCATCTTCAAGTTCTCTAATTTCTTGATTTATAATTTTTCTTTTGTTTTTCATTTCTTCGTATATTTGATTAAAGTCATCTATTGAAATTTCACTTCTTAATTTCTTTTTGTAAAGTTCTGAAAATCTATTTTCAATTTCTTTTAATTCTTTATTCTTATTTTCAATAATCAACTTGTTTCTTTTTTCTTTCGTATTACATTTTACTTTTGTTCTTTTGTAAATTTCCTTTATTTCTTTTGATGTAATTTCTATTTTATCTAATTCATTTTGTATCACTTTTTTTAATTCTCTTAATATAATGTGTTCTCCAAGATTTTTATTTTCACATAGCCTTATATAATCGTTTCTTTTTTTACATACTGCATAATTTCCCT
>Ga0129306_1003703_pt1 | contig 10964 bp, 10 predicted proteins | sample P827metagenome_FD_94438 | JGI IMG/M metagenome (GOLD analysis project Ga0129306, IMG submission 94438) | Capybara group fecal microbial communities from Wisconsin, USA - P827 metagenome | ecosystem: Host-associated > Mammals > Digestive system > Large intestine > Fecal | place: USA: Wisconsin...
ACAACGGAACTGATGATGAAAAAGGCTGGGAAATGTTATCCCAGGCGCCAGCTGTCGTTCTGGGCGGACAGATTATCGGTCTGGCAATCACGGATTCCCCTCCGGACAAGAAATATATTAAAGCCGGTAAGAAACCTGTCCAGCTTCGCCTGGGCGCCCGGTTTGCCACTGGCGCCGAAGTCCAGGGCATCCATAGAGGAAACGGGACTGGGGCCATGCTGGATGATGTACAAATTAATCTGATGCATGCCGGCGTCACATCAGAAAAAGACGGGCTGGTTCTGGACTATTTTGGGCATAACGGACTGCGTTTACCAGATGTTCGTGGCAAATATGTATTGAATAAAAACCGTACGCCGCGGGCTGACGAGTTCGCCGCCTGTGCGCTGGTTGCCGCGCTGCCTCTTCGCGAAACCAACACCGACTTTACGGATAAGACGTTGCAAATCATACCCGAAGCTGTGACGGGCAGTATGATGCCGAAATACAAATACATCATTAAGAGGTACGGCTTTGCCGTTAAGGTATACCAAAACGGTACGTTGCTCCGCACTTTCATGGTGCCGAAAGATTTAAGCGCCGTGTACCGTTTCGACAGTGATGGCGGCGATGTGATGATTTACAATATCGATGGGTCGAAAGGATGAGTTTTAAAGAAAAAACCAGGGAAACCGTTATAGAACGTTTTGTTTGTACACATACGGATTAATCAGTGTGTTTTTATCTTTGTATATTTATCTTTGTATATAACACTATTAAGGAGGGCTTTTAGTATGGATCGGGCACGAAAGATAACAGCGCTGTGTCTGGCAGCAGTGTTCCTCGTTACCCTGACGGTGTACGCTGCTTCAAAAGGATATTTTACCAAAGTTAAGCATAATGGCACTATTGTCAACGTTAAGGTTACGGAAGGAAACTATATTAAGACAAGTCAGAGAGCGTACCTTAAGGACAGTAAGAACAAGGTGCTCCTTAGCTGGAAGGATCATAAGCCGTCAAAAGCATATCGCGGGAAAGACGGTAAGACCTACAGTTATTTCCCTTACAACATCAATATGTACCGTTATAAACCTGGCAAATATAAGCTGGTGACCCGTTCTTTCAACCGTAGCATCGTCGTTCCCTTTACCTATGCCGGCCGTACTTCCCTGCAGTATCACTCCTCCAAGGTTGTGCGCAATAATAACGGCGATCTGGTGCAGCGTTTCTATTTCAAGCGCAGCAATGCCAAAGGCAAGATGGTTAACGCCCAGATTTATAACAATAAAAACCAGCTTGTACGTGCATTTAAATTCAAATCAGGCGGCTCTAACCAGCTTCTCTCATTCAATTGGAACGGATGGCCGGGGAAAAACGCAGCCAACCGCTGTCCCAGAGGCGTGTATACGCTGAAATACTGGGTTGACGGTGCTTCACCCCGCACGGCGAAATTCAGGTTAGCGATTTAAGGAGGCGTAAGAACATGAAACGTAATTTTATGATAACAAAATTAGCAGTTTTCATGGTAGCGCTGGTCTTAACGCTGGCTGTTACCGCAGTTGCCCTGGCCAAAGGCGCCGATGAATGGAAAAAGGCGGAAGGCCTTTACGTTTGGAAACAGAGCGCCCAATACAGTAACGGTTTTCTCTTTGTAAAACCCATGGAAGAAGATCTGTTCCTGTTCGAGTTCAAAACCATGCGCGGCAGCGAAGCCGAAGATAGTTCCTATGATTACAACGTAGCCGGTATTTTCCTGGTAGAAGATAACGGCACCGGCGAAGCCGAATTTGAAGTTGATAAAAAGCCGGTGAAACTTACATTTACGTTGAAAGGCAAAACTATTGCCGTAAAAAAGAACGGTTCCATGCCTGCCGACGTAAGCGGTGAATATGATTTCCAGGAGAAGGGCTATGAAGCTACGGAAGCGGCAGCTACCGCAATCCTGGAAGGCATCACCCCGGCGAAGACCAGCCTGAACGCTTCTAACCGTCCTTACAGATTGGTATATGCCAATGAAACAGTCGGCGGCTGGTTCTATGATGTACGTGCAATCCACCAGCCCGGTAACAAGATGTTCGCCAGATTTCTGGTAGCTGCAGACCTTACTGCAGTATATCGCAACGACGACGTGAAGAATCCCCAGTTGATCTACGGTTCTCCGGCTACCATGCTTACGACGGAATTTGCTCCTCTGTTAAAAGAAGAAGAAGAGGAAGAAGAAGACGTTCCGGTACCGGAAGGCGCCACCGAGGAAAAGGTGGAAGGCAAAGGATCTGACAGCAGCGAAGACGGGTCGAGGCTCAGTGCTGTAGTAAGCGTGGGTCCCGAAGATCCGGAAGTCAAAGTGGGCGAAAGCAGCAAACTGGCCGTTTCCATTCCCGGCAGGCTGAAATATAAATTGTCTGATCTGAAATCCAGTGCTGACGGCAAGGTCAGCGTGGCCGCCGATGGTACTTTGTCCGCAAAAGAAGAAGGCACTGCGACAATCAGCGGAAAATTAACCGTTGATAACGCCTCTCGTGATTTCAAAGTAGATGTTACCGCTTATGTTCCCAAGCTGGAATGTGATGCGCTGCCTGTTCATTTAGAGATTGGTGAAAAGGTCGAGTTAGCCGCTTATATTACCGGACAAGAAGGCGAGGTCAAACCCCAGTGGAGCGTCAGTGACAGCAAGATTGCCGAAATTAAAGACGGCGTACTTACTGGCAAGGCAGATGGTCTGGTAGATGTGACTGCCAAATACGATAAAATGGAACGTACCTGGAAAGTTGCGGCAGGCAAGGCAGAACTGCCAAAAAAAGGTGATGCGGCCAAGGGAGACGATGGTTTTGATATTTTTGACCTGTTAATCATTGGCCTGCCGATAGTTCTGATTGGCGGCGGTATCTGGATGTTCATGAAACGGAAAAAGAAATAAAGCGGTATAGAAATACAAAATAATCAGGACGCAGCTTTATCTGATTGAATTACAGATTGAAGCGCGTCCTGTTTTTCTGTGAAAAGCAGCTGATTTTAAATTGTTTTGTAAAAACAGATCAATTGCGTTTTTTTGTTTTTGGAGTAAAATCAGAAAAAGATTTGCGATTGGAGACTAAACATGAAAAAAGTATTTGCTGTCTGCCTGCTTCTGCTGCCATTTTTGTGCTGTCTGCCGGCTTTTGCCAATGCGGCGGTCCAGACAGGAAAAAAAGATTATGAGCTGATTTCCCCGGAAAGTTACGAAGGCTACTGGGAAGAAAAGAAGGAAGGACGGCTCCTCATGGCCGTTGCGCCAACGGAGGAACCGGGCTGGTATGATGTGACTGTCGCATTACGCGAAAAGCGTCCGAAGATAGATGTGTACATGATGCGGGCGCACTATCAGGAAGATGGCAGCATGTATTATGAAAACTGCCTCTTTGTTCTCCGCAAGGTGAAAAGCGACGGCAGCGTGAAGGATAAAGTAAAGTATCGCAACGGGTCAGGGCTTTTATATTACAGTTTTGATGAAAATGTCCTGTATTGGACCGACTACACGCTGAAGCCGGAAAAGCGTGTGCTTACTTTTATAAAAACAGCTTCGCCTGATGCAGACGAAGCCAGGTGAAGTGACAAAAAAGATTATAGTTTTTATAATATAAACAGGGGAGCACGGACAAACAAGCCGTCGCTTCCTTTTTTATTGATTATCGGAAAGCGTGTTTTCTTTCATGAAATGATACCTGAATACAATAATGCGGAAGACCCAGTCGACGAACATGGCATACCATACCCACAATACGTTTTTGTGCCAGAGGTCAATAAAGAGATAGGCCAGCCCTACACGGAATACCGCCATGGCAAAAACAGCGACTTTCATGGTAAAGGCTGCTTTACCGATGGCCCGGAAATAATAGGGTAACAAAAACGCGACCGGCCAGATAATCATGGCTGCGGAATGGGCAAGAATGAGATCTTCCGCCAAACCGGCGGAAAGGGGAGACAGGTTATAACAGCCGACCCAGAAACTTCTGCCTATGATTAATACGGAACAGATTATGGCAAGGAACGCATAATTCAGGTATAAAAGAATCTTTGCGTAATACTTGGCCTGTTCCGGTTTCTTTGCTCCGTAACACTGGCCCACGACAGTGATCATCCCGGCTCCCAGCGCGTTCCCGGGCAGGTACAGGTAGGTTGCCAGGTTGGACGCGACCGCGTATGCTGCTATGGATGCAGTGCCCAGCGTAGACACCAGGCTCTGCAGCAGGATCTTTCCAAAATTGAACAGCCCGCTTTCCACACTGTTAGGGATTCCGATAGACAGTATTTTCCTGATAATCTCTCCGTCCGGCTTTAACTGTGAAAAAGCATGAAGCCGGATTTCTTTACCGAAATGCTGCAGGCTGTACACCATAAACAGGGCCGCCGCCATCCTCGCGAGCAGGGTTGGAAGGGCTACGCCTGTCACGCCCATGTGGAGCCCGAAGATACAGATTGCGTTGCCGATAATATTGAGCAGATTCATTCCCAATGACACCAGCATGGCCAGTTTTGTATTGCCGGATGCCCGGAAAATGGCTGCTGCCGAATAATAAATTGCCAAAAATGGGAAAGAAGCGGCGGTAAATAACAGGTATTTGACTGCGTCTTCCATAACCCGGCTCTCAACCTGCCCGAAAATCACCGAAAGCAGGGAAGTACCTTTTAACAGAAACGCCGCCGCAATGCAGAGCATCAGCGAGGTGGTGATAAATAGCATTTGTCCGCCGCTTTTACTTGCGGCTTTGTAATTCCCGGCGCCGATGAACTGGGCGCAGACTACCGTCCCTCCGGCGGTAAGGGCGAAGAGGACCTGGATCACCAGCATGTTTACGGAATCCACAAGGGATACGCCGGAAACAGTGGCTTCACCTACATAGGCAACCATCAGCACATCCACCATGCCTACCAGTACCGAAAGGAGCTGTTCCACCACAAGGGGCCACAGCAGGTGAAGCAAATGGTGTTTGCTGAACAGTAATTCTGAATCAGATGTGTTGCTGAAATGATTTGTCATTTTGTGCTCTTGCTATTCTGCTATAAGTTTCAAAGATGGAATTTCTGCCAGGGTTTGACGTTGTTTATTGTGAGTGTGTTAATGAATGCATCTGCGGTTTCGTAAGCCAGCCGGATGATTTACAGATAACCGGTGTGTTCCAGCAGCACTTTCAGTCCGATCAGGCACAGGACCAATCCGCCGGCCCGGGTCGCGTGGCTCCGGAAACGTTCCCCCAACTTGAACCCGATGGTGCCACCCAGAAAAGAAATGATAAAAGTGACCACGCCGATGAGCAGCGAGCTGGTCCAGATGTTTACATCCAATACGGCAAAGCTGACACCCACAGCCAGGGCATCGATGCTGGTGGCAACAGCCAACAGGAACATGCGCTTCGCACCGTAGCTTTCAATCACTTCAGCATCCTCGCCGGCTTCCCGGATCATGTTGATGCCGATGTACAGCAACAGGAAGAACGCAATCCAGTGGTCGTATGCTTCGATGTATTCTACGGCCCAATAGGCTGTCCAGTAGCCGATGACCGGCATGAGGAACTGGAACGCGCCGAACCAGGCGCCGAACTTGACCGCTCCAGCGAACCGGGAAGAGGGTGCCAGCGCCAGACTGCCGCAAATGGATACGGAAAAGGCATCCATGGCCAGGCTTACTGCGATTAATAAAAGTTCAAAAAAGCTCACGGTGATGTCTCCAATTCATTCATAATCAGTTCGTTCTTGTTCGGCGTTTTTCAAAAATGTTTTTCGGGTTGTATCAATCAATTCGTCCCGCAAAGTCAGAAAGTCGTATACGGCGTCTTCCGATAACACATCACGTTTTAAATCCCGGGGAAGTTTGCCTGCCTCATCGTCGGTAAAATCTTTCTGCCATTGCCCGCCTGTATAATACAGTTCCAGGTCGCGTATCTCTTCTTCAAGAGCAATGTAACGCTCCAGCGCCTCCTGTAAATCCCGTACAGTTTTGCCGCTTTTATCCAGAATTTCTTCCATCCGGCAAATCCGTTCGATCTGCGTTTCCCTGTATTTTACATCTTCATTTGTTATGTCGTGCTGCCCTGAGTCCTGCATCGTAAAAAACTCCTGTGTTTTTGATATTATAATTTTAAATTATATCACAACAGCACAATAAATGTTAGAATAAAATTGACCATGGAATGTAATTTTCTAAATTTAGAATAACTTTATAAATCAAAAAAACTTAATACGTTTATTTGATATGGTATAATATAAACAGAAATTCCCGGAATTAATATACGGAAAGAAATGGAAGGAGAAGTGAACCATGATTAAATTTGCCCACAATAATTTTAACGTACTGGACTTGGGAAAAAGCATGGCGTTTTATGAGGAAGCGTTAAACCTGAAAGAAGTCTGCCGGGTTGAAAAACAGGATTTTACATTAGTTTATTTAGGCGACAACGGTGAAACGCCCCATACGCTGGAACTGACCTGGCTGAAAGACCGTAAGGAACCCTACAACCTGGGCGAGAATGAATTCCATCTGGCTTTTGTTACCGATGATTATGAAGCCTTGCATGAAAAACACAAGAAGATGGGCTGCATCTGTTATGAAAACCCGATGATGGGTATCTATTTCATCAATGACCCGGACGGATACTGGCTGGAAATTCTGCCGGTACGGTGAGGTTGGGAAACGTTTATAAAAAAATTGTGCGATTTCCGGCAGGGCGTGTGTCTGGATTAATCAGTGGTTCAATAAAAATCTGAGAACTTAGAGAGGCTAATTATGCGTATTCTTGTAATTGACGGACAGGGCGGCGGCATCGGTCGTTCTTTAGTGGAGTTGCTTGTTAAAAATTTCCCGGACGCGGAAGTCGGGGTGACAGGGACGAATTCCATCGCTACAGAAACCATGATGAAAGGCGGACCGTCTTTTGCGGCCACCGGTGAAAGCGCGATTTTGTTTAACGCTTCGGAAGCAGATGTAATCATCGGGCCGGCGGGCATCATCATGGCCAACGCCCTGCACGGGGAAATCAGCCCGGCTATTGCCATGGCAGTTTCTTCCAGCAAGGCAAAGGTGGTGCTGATTCCCATGAATCACTGTCGGGCTTACATTGCCGGCGTAGAAGAAAAGAAGGTTGCGGAATATCTGCAGGACGCCATGGACATTATACGGAAGATTGCGGAAAAATGAAATAGCCGGCGTAGTTTCGTTGCAACGGTTTGATGGTGTTGCGTTGTATTGTTTCCCCTAAAGCATTCCTTGCTCTTGTCTCTTGTTTCTTCGCATGTTATAATAAATTGTCACAAGAGTGACGGGCTTCGCAAAAGCGAAGCATTGCATTAACAGTTTTGTCTTTAACTGAATAAAAACGCTAAAGCTATGAAGGCTTACCGGTTCCGGAAGGAGCCAGCCGCTTCATGGCTTTTTTGTTTTTCTGTGCAGCGGAATGCAGGAGAGACCGGAACATCTTTGCTGCTAACGGACAATGATGCCGACAAATGTACAGGATTCCCGGCCGGACAAGGAGCAAATTATGAAAGCGGAACAATTAGTAACCGGCATTTACGGAGAGTGACGGCATTGCAGGAAGGAGAAAAGTAAAATGAAGGTGAAGAAGGTTTTATGCGTTATGGCGCTGGCCGCGTTAGCGTTGTCTGGCTGCGGCGGGGAAAAGAAAAAAGAGGCGGCGGTGTTCAAGGTAGGCGTGCCCCACTTAATGGCCACGTACGATCACACGAAAGGGTATGACGGCTGGTCCACCACGCGTATCGGGGTGGGTGAAACCGTTTTGAAGTTCGATGCCGACGGAAAACTGGTGCCCTGGCTGGCAGACTTTGACGGCAATGTGTTTACGGTGAAGGATGTGCAATTTACCGACGGCAGCAAGGTGACTGCCAAAGATATCTGCGACAGCCTGAACGATTCCTGCGCAAAGAACGTCCGTGCCAGAGAAGTGATGAAGAAAAGCAGCTGGAAAGTGCTGACGGACAACAAGTTTGAATATAATGGCGAGAAGTCTCTCCTTACCGATCCGGTGTTCTGCATTGCCAAAGGCGGCAACGTGTATACCGGCGGCAAGGTGCTTTCTTATTCCGCCGAGAAAGCGGTGGTAGAGCGTAACGGCAGAAAATATGAATACCTTGCCATAGGGCATAATGCAACCCGGGGCATGGCTATTGAAACGGGAGATGTAGACGTGGTATTCGATGTTGACCCGCAGTATTACAGAGGACGCGAGCATGAAGAAGTCGGCGGAGCCCGTACCATCATGAGCCGGATGAACATGGCACCGGACCGGCCGTTAAGCAATCCGAAGCTTCGCAAAATTCTGGCGGAGTGCATCAACCTGCAGGATATGGAAAAACCGCTGCGGGGTTATGTGGTCTGCAATCCCAATTATTCCCGTTATACAAAATCCAATAGGATTTATAATCCGGTAAAAGCAGATAAGCCGGTCACACTGAAGATGGTGTTCTACGAAAGCCGGCCGGAATTCAAAATAATTGCGGAAGCCACCCAGATCCAGGCCAAAAAGGCAGGCATCGACATCAAACTGCAGTCGGTACACGTGAACGCGCTGCGCGACGTGGAAGTGAGCGGCGATTATGACCTTGTTCTTTCGTCTACAACCAACATCCAGAGCGGTACTGTGGAGAATTATTACCGCCTTTACTTTGACAGCAAAAGCCCGGAAAATCATACCAGATATAACAATCCTTCCTTCGACAATGCAAAATCTCTCCAGGAGATGCAGGATATCCTTGATAAAGATTATGCGGTCATCGTGTACGGAAACCCGCTGCACAACCGTGTAAGCAAGAAAAAAATGGTAAAATTGAACCCACTGGACTTTTACTACGACGTGGAGGAAGTGAAATAATCTCAAACGCATAAAGAAATGCCGTCAACCATCACCGGATGATTTACGGCATATTCTTATGTCATTAATTAACAACAATTTTTTAAGGAGAACCTCTGTACTGCCTGACGAGAGTGCATGACTTCCGTAGATTATTATTCAAAAGGCTGGTAAATGCCTTCGGCTCTTCGTTGGCTTGCTTTTTGGGAAATGTAGGTTCCCTGAATCACAGTGAATCCCCGGCGCTCAATCGTCTTTTTAAGGTAGTTCTTAAAGGGACAGGGCAGGCGGTGATGGTTTTCCGTGCAGATGCAGGTGGACAGATGGATCACCACGTCTTCTTTCTTCTCTTCGTTGGCCAGCAACCGTTTTTCCAGGTTTTCGATTTTCACATCGATACCCGCTCCGCAACAGCCGCCGCAGTTTATGGACATGTAACGTGTCCCTTCCGGATATCCTTCCATCTTCCCGCTGCGCCGGGTAAACGCTTTCATGCAATTATAGCCGGAACAGCGACGGGTCACCAGTTCGCACTGTACGATTACAACTAATTTTGACATATCTATCCTCCTTAACTACTACAACGTAAGTACTGTTTATCAATCAATATAGCATATAATCATGCCATTACGATTGAAATTGAGGCCGGCCTGGTTATTTACAGCAGGTCTCTCATTTAAGCTTGAAATCTGCATATTCAGGGTTTATAATAAAGAAAAACAAATACGATATCTTGAAAGAAACGTTGGTTAAAAGCCAGCGGTTTTTGTTTTTGTGAAGATTTTGGAAGAAGCAGGCAGATAAGTAAACGAATGAGTCTGTCTTTCCGTAACGCTTTGGAGGCGATAGCTATGAGTTCGGATATAAAACGGAATTTTGCATTGCTGTCAGGACCGCTTGCATTTTTACTGCTGCGATTTGTGGCACAGTCGTTTGGCAGCGCGGCGGCAAGCGCCCTGGGAATGGCGGCCTGGATGGCGCTGTGGTGGGTGTTTCGTCCGGTGGGAATTGCAGTGACTGCGTTGCTGCCGATTGCCGTCAATGCAGTATTGAATCTGATTCCCAGCGGGCATGTAATCAGTAATTATTTTTCGGAAATCGTAGTACTGCTGCTGGGAGCTGACCTGATTTGTCTGACCTGGAGCCGTACCGGTCTGGATCGGCGGGTGGCCGTGAAAGCGTTATGCGGTATCGGCACGTCCATGCGGCAGCAGATTGTGGCGTGGCTGGGAGCTTCTGTAGTTCTTTCCGTCTTTCTGCCGAACGTGGTGGTAGCAGCGATTCTTTGCCCCATTGCGGCAGCCATGCTGAAGTTTGTGAACGGGGGGGAAGAACCGGATGTCCGGCAATCCGCGCCGATTCTGCTGGCGATTGGCTGGGGCAGCGGCATCGGCGGTTTCGGTTCTCCCATCGGCGGCGCGGCGAATCTGGTGGCCATTGCCTACATGGAGCAACTTACGGGACATGAATTCATGTATGTGGACTGGGTGCTGCGGTTCGTACCGATCCTGTTTCTGGTTTTTCTTTTAAATCTGTTCTTTCTCTGGCAAATCAATCGAACTACACAGGATTTAAACGGCTCTGCTTCTTATTTTAAAAAGCTAAACGAAGAGTTCGGACCGCTGAAGCGGGGCGAAAAGATAGGGCTGACATTATTTGTGCTGGCTACGCTGCTGGCGTTCCTCCGTCCCCTTTATGCGGAAATGTTGCCCGGGCTGAAACCTGCCTATTCATTTCTTACGTTAGGCCTTCTGATGTTTGTGCTGCGTGATGAGAACGACGAAGTGATGATGGACTGGAAATATGCGGAGAGCCATGTTATGTGGGGCATGATGTTCCTGTTTGCCAGCGGCATGGCTCTGGGACGCATGCTGATTGAAACCGGGGCGGTAAAGCAGTTGACGGCTTTGATCGCCGCGAGCGGGCCTTCCGGCGGACTGGGAACCGTTGCGCTGTTTGCAGCGTTCGGCTGTTTTCTTACGGAACTGTCCAGCAATACGGCAGCCGCTTCTATCGCGCTGCCGGTGGTCATCAGCATTACCCAGGCTATCGGACTGAACCCGGTGCCCTATATGTTACTGACAGTAGTGGCGGTGAACTGTGCATATGTTCTGCCGGTTTCCACCCGTGCGATTCCGGTATCGT
>Ga0129306_1003704_pt1 | contig 10963 bp, 2 predicted proteins | sample P827metagenome_FD_94438 | JGI IMG/M metagenome (GOLD analysis project Ga0129306, IMG submission 94438) | Capybara group fecal microbial communities from Wisconsin, USA - P827 metagenome | ecosystem: Host-associated > Mammals > Digestive system > Large intestine > Fecal | place: USA: Wisconsin...
GCTGGCGGACGGAGGTGACCATCTCGTCGGAGTGAGCCCTACAATAGCCTACGACATGCTGAAGTTCGCGGACTACACCGACATGAACCAGAGCAGAATGCCGTTTGTCTTCAACTCGTTCAGCGCAGTGCCGGAACCTTCCAACGCGTTGCTCATGCTGCTTGGATTCGCCATGCTGTCCCTGCGCCGGCGCCGCGCCTGCGCCTGCATCGCGGCCGCTGCGGTCGGGATTGCCGCGACGGCGATGCCCAACGACACGCTGCTCTCGTTTGGTACTGCCGGGGCCGACAGGTATCCGGACGGGACGGCCGTCCTCGACGGCGAATGCTATGCCGTTGTCTGGACGCGGGATGGCGCGGCCTTTGGAGGGTTGACGGACAAGGCGGAGACGGTCTCCGATGACGACCGGCTTGTGCTCGTCGCGCCGATCGCGCGCGGCGGGAAGTGTCCGCAGACCATGCTGGAGATCTCCGCAGACATGATGTCGTCCTACGAGGGCGGCAGCTTCGGACTGTATCTCCTCGACACCCGCGTCCGCGGCGAGGACGGATCAATCTCCCTTGCGGCGCTGAAGGGCGGCGTCCCCGAAACTGTGAATTCCATCGGTGCGGCCGCAGAGGCGGGGGCGAGCCCCGCGGATTTCGTCGGCAACGAAATTTGCTCCGCGACACCCGTCTCTCTCGGCACGGTTGGCGTACATACGCAGATAGCCTCGCCGAGGATCGCGGCGATACGCGTCGAGGGTGCGAACGTGACGCTGAAGGTCGAAGGGATGAGCCCGGTTGCAGACTATTTTGTGGTTCCCGCCGCGAAGGCGGGGGAGGCGGCGCAGGTCATTGACGCGAAGCTCGAGAACGGCGAGTTCACCTTCCCCAGGACCGAAGGCGGCAGCATGTTCAAGGTCATCGGAACGCATAGGTTCTAGTGCGATATCTGCGAATCCGCTTTAGTTTCCTGCGCAGGCCGTCAGGGGTCCCTCCTTCTTCCCTGGCGGTCTTTTTCTGTCTAATGACAGCAAGGCCTAGGCGGCATGGCGCAAAATGGATGTTTCCACAATTCCGCAATTTTCCAGTTAGCCCTTTTGGGTCATTGTGCCGCGCGAAGTATTTCGGTATCCTTTTCGATCATATAAAAAGGCGCAAATGCGCCTACAAAATCAATAACAAAACAGACATAAAAATGAATAGGCTATTTGCGGCAACGGCATTGGCCATGCAGGCGCTGACGGCGCTGGCGGTCAATCCAATCATAACGCATAAGTATTCCGCAGACCCAAACGCCTTCGTCTGGAACGACAGACTGTACGTGATGTGCAGCCACGACACGGACAACCAGGAAGGGTTCGACATGCACGACTACATCCTGCTGTCGACGGATGACCTCGTCAACTGGACAGACCACGGCGATGTCTTCAAGGGAGGAAAGGACGTCAGCTGGTGCTGGAACCTGTATGCGCCTGGACTGGCGATGAAAAACGGCAAGTTCTACCTCTACTTTCCCAATGCGGGCGGGCCGATCGGCGTTGCCGTGGCGGACCGTCCCGAAGGCCCCTATGTCGATCCGCTCGGCAAGCCTTTGATCGCATGGGACATGCCTGGCTGCGACAGCGCGTGGGTGTTCGACCCCGCCGCTTTCGTGGACGACGACGGTGAGGCCTATCTCTACTTCGGCGGCAACGGAGAGTCGATGGCGCGCGGCATCCGACTCAACTCCGACATGATCAGCGCGCAGTTCCCCGCCGTGACGCTGAAGGCCTCCAAGGACGGCAACGAGGCTACGGGCATGCCGAGCTTCTTCGAGGCGTCGTATATGCACAAGCACAACGGAAAGTACTACTTCTCTTATTCCGCCAACTTCCCAGACCGCGGCGCGTCCATCGACTACGCGATCGGCGACTCGCCGCTCGGTCCGTTCGAGTGGAAGGGCGCGATGCTGCCTAACTTCAACGACAACTGGTGGAACAACAACCACGCGTCCGTCGTTGAGTTCCGCGGCAAGTCGTACATCCTCTACCACTCGCGCCTGCTGACGGGGCGCATTGGACACGGGCTTGTGAACGAACGCTCCGTGAGCATCGACGAGCTCAGGTACAACGACGACGGCACGATTGTGCCCGTCGTGCCGACGCACGAGGGTCCGAAGCAGCTCAAGCCGCTCGATCCTTTCAGGCGCAACCTCGCGGCCACGATATGCGAGGACAGCGGAGTCGAAGTCACGATGGCCGGCAACGAAACGTCGAAGCAGAGCGTCGTCACGGTGCTGGGCGACGGCTCCTGGCTGCGCTACGCCGGCTTCCACGCCGACGCGGTGCCGGAGCGCGTCACGGTGCGCTGCCGCGCGTACGACAGCGCCACGCTCGAAATCCGCAAGTTCGCCGTGGACGGAGAACTCATCGCATCTGTCGCGATTTCCGACACCGACCGCTCGTTCAGGCGCTTCACAGCTCCGGTGCGCGCCTTCGGCGCAGTCGACTGCGATTTGTATTTCGTCTTCAAGGGCGCGGCGCGCGGCGTAGAGTTCGCGGACTACATGTTCACGACGGGCGGCGCGGAGGCTGATTTCGGCGACACGCCCGCCATCGACGACGCGACGCCGAAGCATGGCGTGAGCTGGTACAGGAAGGGGCTCGTGCTGGTCGACGCAGTGGCGGCGGCCGCAGGCGAGGCGAAGATCGGTCCTTTCCGCTCGGCCGGAGACTGCGTTTCGGGTTGGGACGGCGTTAACACGAACGAGGGCGTGCTCAACAGGCGCGACTACAACCTCGACGCATGGGCGGACGACGCGGTATACAAAAAGGCGTTGTGGAGCTGGAACTGGCTGTCGGTTACGATCGACAACCTTAAGCCTGGCGTTGAGTATGTCGTGGAATGGCACTGCGCCGAGGCGTACTTCGGCGTTCAGGGCGGGGACGCTGGAGCTCAGGCATCACGCGCATTCAGCGTGTACGCCGGTTCAGGGGCGTCCGAGGACATGTTCGCCAAGGCGGTTGCCGAGGGCGTAGAGTTTTCCGACGGAAAGATGATCCCAGGGCGTCCATACTGCTTCTGGTCGAAGGCCACGGCAGATGCCGAGGGCAAGATAACGGTTCGTGCCGAGAGGGGCGCGTTGGAGCCAGTGTTCAGCGCACTTGCCGTCTGGGGTCCTGAGTCGACTCAGCCGACAACGGATGTGCCCGACGATGACGAGCAGGACGACCTGCCGACTGGAAACGGGCTTCTCATGAAGGTCTTTGAATTCGGCGACGCAGGTGTCTGCGCAGCGAACTTCATCGAGCGGAACCTCGACTGGAGCGGCGCGAGCGTTGTCTCCGGGTTTGAAAAGGTCAACACGACCAACGGATGGAAGAAGGGCATGATGGTCGCCTACAGAGGATACATCTGGAACAGGAGTGATTCCGACGTGAACTGGGTGTTCTTCGAGAGCTTCGACAGCGCCGCGATGCTGAAGATCGACGGCAAGATTGTCCTGAACGACGGACGCTACGAGAACACCACTTTGGCGGCGGTTGTCCTTTCGCCGGGCGCGCACAGTTTCGAGGCGCGCTTCGCAAGCTACGGCGACAACGGTGGTCCGTCGACCATGAGCTGGCAGGGCTGGAACGGCTGTCCCGGTCTCGGGTTTGCTGTGAACTGGGAGGGAAACGACAACTACTGGATTCCGGGGAACTACGATCCGATGTCGAATCCTGACGTCTTTACCGCCAACAACCCCGGCGGCGAGGAATACCGCCCCGAGCCCGAGCCCTACGTCGCGCTTTGTCCGCAGCGCGGCCGCCCTGTGGTCGCCAACGGCACGATGCTGACGGAAAGCGGACGTCCGATGCGCGGATGCTGCATCACGACGACAAACGACGGAAATCCCCCTACGCGCGCAGGCCTTGCAACTGTCCGCGACGTCGGACTGAACGTTGTCCACTACTACGCCGAATGTTCGCCCGAGGGCTATGTCTCAGGAAGCGGCGGCGTGGCGCCGGGATACAGCGTCAAGGAACTGGACCGCGCCGTCGCCCTCACGAGGGAACTCGGTCTTTATCTCGTCCTCAACCTCTACGAGCCGCCGGGGACGTACAACTACGACTGGGCAATGGACTTCTGGAAATTCTACGCGGCGCGCTACAAGGACGAGACGCACGTCATCTACGAAATCCACAACGAGCCCGTCTCTTGGTCTCCGCCGTATGCTGGCAAGCGCACGATAGACGGACAGCCCGATGCGCTGCAGATGAACGTTGACTTGTTCAAGTACATTCGCTCCGTTGCGCCAGACACTCCCGTTCTGCTCTTTTCCTATTCCGTCATCTACGGTGAATTGGGGAGGGACATAGTCTCCGACGTAACATCGTTCGAACAGGCCGTCGGCGGGGGTCCAGCGGACATCTGGTCCAATGCCTGCATCGCGTTCCACGGCTACGGCGGGGCGCTCGGGACGCGCGAGCCCGTGCTGTACCTCAAGGAGCGCGGCTATCCACTTTTCATGGCCGAATACTACAGCGCCGTCTGGGGCGAAGGCCCCGAAGGAGTCGACAACAGCATCCTCACTGGATTCTGCGAGGACAACGGCATCTCGTGGATGTCGTTCCTCTTCACGCCGCCTGCGCCGTGGGGACACGACATCACCGATCCTGCAAGATTTGCGAACCACATCGACGCGGCCGGAATCGGCTGGATGCCGGACTACGGCGAGTGGCCGAGGCCGCGCGCTCCGTTCAGCGGTGAGTCGCGCGAGATCGGCCTTTTCAAGGACGGCAGGATATCCGATTCCATGACGATATGGGCGGAGGAGTTCGACGTCGGAGCGAACGGAGTGACGTATTTCGACACGACGCGCGGCAACGCCGGCGGCGGCGCGAGGACCGAGACCGATGCGGACATCCGGAACGTCGGCGGCACAATCTGGGTTGATCTCTCGGAGGGCGAGTGGGTGGAGTACACCTTCCTCGTCCAGGAGGCTGGCTACTACAATGTCACGCTGCGGACAGGATCGCGCGTCGCTGGCTCTGTCATCGACATGACGATGGGATTCGCTGAGATTGGGAAAATGGCGTTGCCGCAGGGCGACAATGCGGAGGAGCGCAGCATCGACTGCTTCCTGCCGGTCGGACGCCAGAAGCTGCGCGTCAAAATGACGTCTGGTTCGGCTTCAGTGGACTGGGTGCGGTTTTCGCCCGTTACGTCTGGGATAGTTCCAGACGGCGACTATCTGTTCGTGAACCGCGAGACGGGCCTCCAGCTCGTCAATGGCAATGGAGGGCTTGTCCAGGGCGAGGCGACCACGGAGAACGCCGGCGTCCTTGAGCTCAAGAACCTGGGCGCGGGTCAGTACCGCATAACGTCGAAGGTGGGAGGCGTTCTTCAGCGCAACTGGTCTTCTGGCGACAGCGCGGGGTTCGTCGGGTGGGGGTGGGATTACCCAGAGGCCAATCAGCGCTGGATACTGCGTCCAGCCGACGATGGCATGTATCTGCGCCTTGCGTGCGCGGACGACGGGCATGACTTTTCCGTTGCGGAAGGCGGGATCGGGGCGCGCGCGCTCCAGAGCATAAGTCGGTTTGGCGGCGAGCTTTCTCGACAGTGGATCGTCACGCCTGCTGGCGGTCCGTCACAGAAGGTCCGGATGCGCCCTGGCGACACGCCTGTGACGCTTGAAGCGCAGACGCTGGACGAGGCGCGGCACCTGGCTGCGGTTGGATATGAAGTCTTCCTTTCCGATGAGGATGTGTCCGCCGGACTGAAGGGCGAGTACTTCGAAATCGGGGTGCGCCAGGCGTCCGGACGCTATGCGCTTGGCGTGGACCTCAACCCTGCGTCCGTTCGCGCTCCTCATGTCGCAGCGCTGAGGCCAGGCGTCCTGCTCCAAAACCAGAACGGGGCGGGCGGTCGACGCATGTCGATACGAATCGAGAACGCGCTCAAGGGGCTGTGGTACGGCATAGAGTCCACGGACGACCTTATGCAGCCGTTTGCGGACGACGACAATTCGTATGTTCGCGCGGCTGAAGACGGCAGCCTCGTCCTAGAGACGACTGGCGGCGGCTCGCAGGCGTTCTTCCGCGCGAAGGTCCTGCCTGCGCTGGACCGCTAGTCGCCGTTTCAGGCGCATAGGTTTTAGCTTAATGGCGTTCCGCATAGCTTGTGCTCGTAAATAGTCCATTTGGGTCATGCTAGATTTCGGCGAATTATTGTATAATATTCTTGAACTGGATAATCATACAAGGAGTTCTGCATGAAAGTCAGCATTATTGCCGCAGTTATTGCGCTTTCCGTAGGCACGTCATTCCGCGCCGTGGCGGATACGACATACAACCTCGAGGAATTGGACTTCTCGTGGATGTCCAGCGGGTGGAGCACACCGTGCAAGAACGCCACGATATACAACAGAAGTTCACCGCTTCGCCTCTGGGATGGTAGCGCATGGACTGAGTACAATAGGGGAATCAGCACTCAGGCCGAGAGCCACTGGGTCATTAATCTAGGCGGGCAGGGCGTCAGTTTCTCGGCTACGGTCGGTCTTGACAAGTCGGCTTTCGGCGACGGCGACGAGATGGATGGCGGCCGCTGCGGCGAGCACAAGGTCAACTTTGTGGTCTACGACGTCATTGGCGGTACCAACATCGTTGAGACAGGTCTTATGGGCACGCAGTCGCCAGCAGCAATGATTGCGGCCGATCTCTCGGGCGTGGAGCTTATTGACCTTGCCGTATATCCCGAGCCGGGCTACTACGGCGGCTGGCAGCATTGCGACTGGGTCAACCCGACAATCGTCATGAAGGGCGACGCCGCGCCTGTGACACGGTCTGCGGACGGAACCAACCACTGGACAGGGATGGGTGAAAACGACTACTGGGTTACTGCCGGAAACTGGGAGTTTGGTGTCCCTGCCGCTGACGCGACCGCCGTGTTCGATGAAAGCGTTACGGTCAGGATCGGCCAGACAGGCGAGAACAGCGCCACTCCGGAAAAGGTCACGGTTTCAAATGTCGTCGTCAACACCGGCGCTACGCTGACGCTTCGCCCTGTAGCACCTGAGCACTGGGACGGACCTGAGCTTATCGTGCAGGAGGTCAATGGGGTTGGCAAGATCCAGCTCGCCAAGGTCGGAATCAAGGCCAACTACGTCGGAGACAGCACGGAATGCACGGTCAATGTGGCCGAAATCGAAATGCTTCCTGCGACGCGCTGGTACGCTGAAATCGACAGCTGGCTGCATGGCGGGTCTGAAGAAGGCAAGTTTATGGTTGTCAACTCGACGGTTATAGGAACAGGCAGGTTCTACACCCACGGCAACGTGACGCTTAATGGCGATGTCGTGATGTCGCGCGAGTTCATGATGGATTCGGAAACTGCTTCTGCGAAAACCGTAATCCTTGACGGCGGCTCGGTGTCTGCTGAAAACCTCGGTGAAATCGAGAAATTGGCGTTCCATTCCGGCACCTACGAGTATGCCGACTATTTGGACAAGGAATGGCCGCTATATCTTGATGGCGCCACTGTGAGCGTTGGTGATGGTACGGCTTTGCCTGCCGGTGGTCGGGCACTCGGCGTTCTTTCCGGGGGCTATATTGGGCTTACGATAAGCGATGCAGAATTTGCCGCGGGTGGAACTCCTGCATATCCGTCCGGCCTGACATTCGCCGCCGACGCAGACCTTTCGAATGTATTCGCCATCGTGAAGAACTCCTCTGGCGACGCGCAGAAGATATACGCGATCACAAAGAACGGGGATGTCTATTCCTTTGCTGAAGTCGTGCCTACGGACACGGTGAAGTGGATCGGAGGGGTGGATAATAACTGGGAGACGGCAGGCAACTGGATATATGGCGCAGTCCCGACGGAAGGACAGTCGGTGGTTTTCGAGAGGAACGCGCACATCTACATCGAGAAGGGCACGACTGTCGCCACAGTATCGACGATGACGATTGCGGACGGCGCAACGGTCAGGATAGAAACAACCGATGAATGGGGGTGGGACAATGGGCCTGTTATCCCCTTTGCACGCATCACCGGTGCAGGTACGCTTGCGCTCAAGCACGCGCAGATCCGCGCCTCCGCGCCGGCAGGCGTAAGCGCGGTTGTCGATTGCGCAAGAATCGAGATTCTCGCGCATGCCAACAACGACACGGGACGTTCGTCTGTGTTTATCGGTCCCGACAATGAACTGCCGATGATCGTCAGGTCTGACATCTCGGGCCAGGGATGCCTGAAGACGTATTCCCGAGTTGCGTTCGCCGGCAACAACAGCGGTTTCGCAGGGTATTTCATCGCGCCGGTAACATATAATGGATTTGGGAATGCCGACAGGTATTTTGACACGCCGGAGTCATTCTTCCCGAATTCGAGCAAGTTTGAGTTCATGGGCAGGATTTTCGCCAACTTCACAAGCGGAACGGCGAAACTAGGCAATGTGAACGTTGGTGAGAGCTACGGCGCTACGCTCGTCATGAAGTACGGCGCGAACGTTACGCTCGAGGTCGCTGGCGGCAAGATAAACGATTCGCACAACGGCGACGGATTCGAGGTGTGGACCCGTGCCGCGGACGCTGACGACTATCTTCGCGTGACAGCTGTAGACCCTGGATCCGGCTATACAAAGGGCTGCGAGGGACTTATCATCAAGAAGGTTGGCGACGGCACGCTCGTCTATGGACTCACCAAGGCGCACAACCTCGTCGTTGCGGAAGGGCGCGTCGAGTTCACCGGTGAGAACAACAACGGAGACGATGCCGACGTCAATGTGACCGTCAGGGCTGGGGCCAGCATAGGCACGCCGGAGGCGTTCTCGCACGTGGATCCTGACTGGACGCTTGGCGGAGATGTCACGGTGCGCCATCAGTTCACGTTCGAGCCGGGCGGCGCGATCAAGCAGGATTACATTGTGACCCCCGTCATGGTCGAGCAGGTTGAACCGGTGTATGAGAACGAGGAGTTTGTGTCCAACATTGTCAGCATAGTGGAGTCGGGCGACTACACCTACTCCATGCGCAAGCTGACGATTGCGGATGATGTCGACCTCGCGAACGTCGTGTTCGGCGTAACGAATCCCGAAGCGCTTCCTGCGGTGACGAAGGAGCTGACGCGGGACAGGACGCAGCGATTCACGATGTTCGCCGCGAACTCGCTTTCGGGGACGGTGGCGACGGAGGACGGCGGATATGCGCCGGATGGAAGCGAGAAGCACGGGGCTTGGATCGCGCGCCTGAGCCGCTCGGCGGACAATGTGGTCGAGTTCCGCCCCTACGTCAAGAGCGGGTTCTCCGTGAACATAAGGTAGCGAAGCAACGCGGCTGGAAGCCGCGTCCCCAAAAATCGCAGGATATTTGGTAAAATAAGGACATGACTGCGACATGTATACTGCTGGCGGCCATGTCCTTTTCGGATGTAGCCGCGCTAACGAGGACGGAGGCCGCCAATGGCGGCGACGTCTGCGCGACCGGCGTCGTCACGCAGGTCGTGGGGTGGCGTTCGGCGTCGGGCGTTTTCGCGGACGTCGCCGATCCCAACGGCAGGGGCATATACTTCTCCGGCGAGACGCAGCGCACGCCGACTGCGCACATCGACGGCGCGGACTCGTTCAGGCTTGGAGACGTCATTGAGGTGAAGGGCGTCGCGACGCCGCTGGCGTTTGCGCCCGGCATAAAGGCGTCCTCGATAAAGATCGTCGGAAGACTGCCCTTGCCTCCATTCGCCGAGAAGACGCTTTTCGACATGCGCGGCGGACGCCTCGACAACGCGCGCGTCAGGATGTCCGGCGTTCTTGCGGGCGTAAGGTCCGTGGAGTCGACGCGGCTCGACCCCGACGTCAGCATCGTGCAGCTTTCGCTCAGCACGGACGAGGGAAGGTTCGTGGCGCATGTGCCTGGAACCGAGGCCGAGTGGCGTCCGCTCCTCGATGCGGAGCTCGAGGTCTGCGGGTGCGCGATGTCCGCTTACAACATGCGCGCGGAGTTCCGCGGAGTGCAGATGGAGGTCGCGTCGCCCTCGGACATTTCTGTCAAGAAGCAGCCGCCCGCATCTCCGTTCGACCTGGGGCCGACTCCAGTTGCCGATCTCATGTCCTTCTCCCCGCATCCCGGGGACTGCCACGCAAAACTCGTCAGGGGCGTCGTCACGTTTGTGTGCGCGAGGAAGCGGTTCTTCTATCTGCAGGACGGCACGCACGGGCTCAAGGTCGAGATGGACGTCCCGGATGGCATTTCGCCGGGCTTCAGGGTAGACGTCGTAGGCTTCCCCATAAAGGTCGACGGATGCGGCGAGCTGCGCGGAATGTCGGCAAGGGCCGGAGAATGGGCGGGGCTTCCCGAGCCGCAGTACGGCGATCTCGACGACTATCTGCGATGGCCGTACTACAGCGACGACGGAAGCATGAACGACATCGTGTGGAGGCGGATGTCGTTCGTCGCGCGCGTGATACGGGCCGAAGGCGACGGAGAGAGCACCGAGCTGGTGGTCGCCGTGAGCAACGTGACGTGCAGGGTGCACCTCGAGGGGCCACTGCCGGACATCTTCGAGAATGCACAGGAGATGCGCCCTCTTGCGCGGATAACGGCTGTTGCCGAGCCGTCTGTTTCCGATGCACTCACGGACGACCGCCAGCCGATGATGAAGTCCATTTCGTTCACGGCGGCGTCTCCTGGCGACTTAGAGTTCATTCCGGACGTAGAATGGCGCAGACGTATGAACGGACGCATCCTCAACGCTGCGGCGCTTGTCGTCGGAACGATCCTTGCGGCGCTTATCGCCATTGGCATCGTCCGCATCGTACGCGACAAGCGCGAGCGCGGCAGAATCGCCGCGATAGCCGCCGAGCGCAAGCGGATGGCCGCGGACCTGCACGACACGATAGAGCAGAACCTCGCGGGGGCCAAGATGCTCATGGAAAGCTCGCTCTCGATCGCTCCGGAAGTGCCTCCGGCCGTCGAGGAGGCGGTGAAGGGCGCGGCGGCCATCCTGGCGCACGCGAAGTCCGA
>Ga0129306_1003707_pt1 | contig 10957 bp, 7 predicted proteins | sample P827metagenome_FD_94438 | JGI IMG/M metagenome (GOLD analysis project Ga0129306, IMG submission 94438) | Capybara group fecal microbial communities from Wisconsin, USA - P827 metagenome | ecosystem: Host-associated > Mammals > Digestive system > Large intestine > Fecal | place: USA: Wisconsin...
GGGGCTGTCGCATTAAAAAATTTACATACAATATATTGTTTTGCAAATTTAAAGTTAACACAATATATTGTAGGATTTATTCTTAGTGCAACAGCCCCTTATAAAAATATAGTAAATTGGAACTTGAATAAAAATTCTATTAATTATGAAACAGGTTGTTAGTTCAAGTAACATGTATTTTTACCCCTTCAAATTGTTTACTCTAATAAATAACTTTACTATAATCAGCTTGTAAGAAGTCAATAAAAATATTATAGAATTATAAAAATAAATATTAAAAGAAAAAGTCCTATAAAATATAAAAAAAGGTGGTTAATTTTATGGAACAAAATAAAAAATTTTCAATTGTTATTGCAGGTGGAGGAAGTACATTTACACCAGGCATAGTAATGATGTTATTAGATAATATTCATCGTTTCCCATTACGCAAATTAAAGTTATATGATAATGATGGAAAGCGTCAAGAAACAATAGGAAAAGCTTTAGAAATACTATTAAAAGAGAATGCACCAGAAATAGAATTCACATATACAACTGACCCAAAGGAAGCATTTACTGATGTAGATTTTTGCATGGCTCATATTCGTGTTGGAAAATATGAAATGCGTGAGCAGGATGAAAAGATTCCTTTAAAATATGGTGTTGTTGGACAAGAAACTTGTGGACCAGGTGGTATAGCATATGGAATGCGTTCTATTGGTGGAATGATGGAACTAATAGATATTATGGAAAAGTATTCTCCAAATTGTTGGATGTTAAATTATTCAAACCCAGCAGCTATAGTTGCAGAAGCATGCCGTATATTAAAGCCAAATTCTAAAGTACTAAATATTTGTGATATGCCAGTTGGTACTCTTCGTCGTATGTCTCAAATAGTAGGATTAACTCCAGAAGATTTAGAAGTTAACTATTTTGGATTGAATCATTTTGGATGGTGGACAAGTGTTAGAGATAAGCGAGGAAATGATTTAATGCCAAAACTAAAGGCTTATGTAGCAGAAAACGGTTATTTAAATCAAGTAGAAGTAGATACACAACACACAGAACCAAGTTGGCAAGAAACTCATAAAAAAGCAAAAGATTTATTAGCTATTGAACCTAATTTCTTGCCAAACACATATTTAAAATATTATTTATATCCAGATTATGTTGTGGAGCATTCAAATGCTGAATATACAAGGGCTAATGAAGTAATGAACGGAAGAGAAAAGTCCGTATTTACTGCTGCAAAAGAAATAGTTAAAGCTGGTACAGCAAAAGGTGGAGAATTCCATATAGATTCTCATGCTTCATTTATTGTTGACTTAGCAAGAGCTATTGCTTATAACACTCATGAAAGAATGCTATGCATTGTAGAAAATAATGGAGCAATAGAAAACTTTGATCCAACAGCTATGGTAGAAGTACCTTGCATTGTAGGAAGCAATGGACCAGAACCATTAGTTCAAGGCAAAATTCCTCAATTTGAAAAAGGATTAATGGAACAACAAGTATCAGTAGAAAAATTAGTTGTCCAATCATGGATAGAAGGAAGCTATCAAAAATTATGGCAAGCATTAACTCTTTCCAAAACAGTACCAAGTGCTAGTGTGGCAAAAGCTGTTTTAGACGATTTAATCGAAGCTAATAAAGAGTATTGGCCAGAATTAAAGTAAAGGAGATTAATTATGTTTCAAATATTTAAGAAAAAGAAATTATATTCTCCAGTAAGTGGGAAAAGTGTAGCATTAACCAATGTAAAAGATGAAGTTTTTTCTTCTCTAATGATGGGAGATGGCATAGCTATTGATCCAACAGATAAAGTTATAGTAGCACCTTGTGATTGTCTAGTTAAATTGATAATGAAAGGTTCAAAACATGCACTTGGCTTATTAATGAATAATGGTGTTGAAGTATTAATTCATGTAGGTATTGATACTGTAAGTCTAGAAGGTAAAGGCTTTGAAGTATTAGTTGAAGAAGGACAAAAGGTTAAGTTAGGAACACCCTTACTAAAGTTTGATAAGGATTATATTATATCAAAAGGATACTCTCCTATAACAATGATGATTATTACTGAACCTAATGGTAGCAATATAAGTAAAAAATATGAGGATATCAGTGTTGAAGGTGGAGAAACTCCGGTAATTGAATTTTCTTAATAAATAAAAATTTTATCGTAAATACATCTATAAAATATATTTAGTAAAAGCTCGGAAAGTGGATATGCCATGTTCCGAGCTATGTTTTAAACAAGAAGCATATAAAGGAAATATTTATGTTAAATAAGGAGGTTAATATGATTAGTCAAGATATTAGAAAGATTGCTCCAGAAATGGATCCACTTCGTAGGGGTATGGGATGGTCAGTTGAAGATTTATCTAAACCTCAAATTATAGTTCAAAGTACCTTTGGAGATAGTCACCCAGGAAGTGCTCATTTAATAAAATTTGCCAATAATGCGGTACAGGGTGTAGCAGAAAAGGGAGGAAAAGCTGCCAGATATTTTGCAACAGATATATGTGATGGTATGGCTCAAGGTCATGATGGAATCAACTATTCATTAGCCTCTAGGGATACTATAACATCACTTATAGAAATTCATGCCAATGCCACTCCTTTTGATGGAGGGGTATTTATATCAAGCTGTGATAAGGCTGTTCCATCTCACTTAATGGCTATAGGAAGAATTAATATACCATCAATTGTTGTTACAGGTGGCGTTATGGAAGCGGGGCCTAATCTTTTAACTTTAGAACAAATTGGTGCTTATAGTGCTATGTATCAACGAAAAGAAATTACAGAGGAAGAATTAACTTATTATAAACACAATGCATGTCCATCTTGTGGAGCTTGCTCCTTTATGGGAACAGCTTCAACAATGCAAGTTATGGCAGAAGCCTTAGGATTGATGTTACCTGGCAGTGCCCTAATGCCTGCAACTTGCAAAGATTTAGAAGATGTTGCAATAGAAGCTGGGAAACAAGTTGTTGAACTAGCAAAGATGAATCTTAAACCAAAGGATATAGTTACAGAAAAGTCCTTTGAAAATGTAATTATAATTCATGCAGCAATTTCAGGATCTACTAATTCCTTATTACACATTCCAGCTATAGCTCATGAGTTTGGCATAAAAATTGATGAAGAAAGTTTTGATAGAATACATCGATATGCTCCATATCTTTTAAATATACGTCCAGCAGGAAAATGGCCAGCAGAATATTTCTATTATGCAGGCGGAGTACCAGCAATAATGGAAGAAGTAAAGAATTTATTACATCTAGATGTAATGACTGTTACAGGTAAAACTTTAGGTGAGAATTTAGAAGACTTAAAGAAGAATGGATATTATGAGAATTGTGATAGATACCTTAAAAAGGTTGGACTTACAAGAAGAGATGTTATAAGACCAATAAGTGAACCTATAGGTAAAAATGGAGCTATTGCAATTTTAAAAGGAAATATAGCGCCAGAAGGAGCAGTAGTTAAACATTCAGCTGTACCAAAAGAAATGCATAAAGGAATTTTAAAGGCAAGACCTTTTGATAGTGAAGAAGAAGCAATAGCAGCTATCATATCTAAAAAAATAAATCCAGGAGATGCTGTGTTTATAAGATATGAAGGACCAAAAGGTAGTGGAATGCCTGAAATGTTTTATACAACAGAAGCAATATCCTCTGATAAACAATTATCTGCAAGTATTGCACTTATTACAGATGGAAGATTTTCAGGAGCATCTAAAGGTCCTGCAATAGGACATGTTTCTCCCGAAGCAGCAGTTGGAGGGCCAATTGCTTTAGTTGAAGAGAATGATTTAATTGAAATAGATATAGAGAAAAGAATACTACAATTAGTTGGCATTAATGGACAAAAATTAAGTGAAGAAGCCATAGATAAGGTTTTAGTAGAACGTAAAGCTAAATGGGAAAAAAGAGAAAATAAATATAAATCAGGAATATTAAAGATATTTTCAGAAAGAGCAGTTTCACCAATGAAGGGTGGATATATGAAATAATAATATTTCTGTAAGAGTTAGTACAATAATAGATTTATGGAGGTTTTTATTGTGATTAAGATGAAGGTTTTAAATGCTCTAAAAAAATGTAAGATAGTAGCAGTTGTTCGTGGAGAAACAAAGGAAGTAGGTATTAAAATATCAGAAAGCTGTATTAAAGGAAATGTTAAAGCTATAGAAGTTGCATACACAAATAAATTTGCTAATGATATAATAGAAGAACTTTCAGAGAAGTATTCAGAAGATGAGGATGTTGTTATAGGTGCTGGAACAGTTTTGGATTCAGAAACAGCAAGAATGGCAATATTAAGAGGAGCAAAATATATAGTGTCTCCATCATTTAGTGAAGAAACAGCAAAGATTTGCAATAGATATAATATTCCATATATACCAGGAGTGATGACTATAACTGAAATAGTCACAGCCTATGAAAGTGGAGTAGATATTGTGAAGGTATTTCCAGGAAGTGCATTTGGACAAGGTTATATAAAGTCTATTAAAGGACCATTACCATATGTAAATATAATGGTAACAGGTGGAGTGAACTTAGATAACATAGATTCATGGGCAAATACAGATGTAGATTTAGTAGGTATTGGTGGAGAATTAAATAAACTTGGAGAGTTAGGAAAATTTGATGAAATAGAAGCAGCTTGTAATCAATATGTAGATAAATTTAATAAAGCAAGGGGTATATAAGATGAAAGTAGTTGGTTTTGGAGAGATATTACTTAGATTATCTACTAAGAAAGGAATGCTTTTTTTAAACTCTAAAGAATTTCATGCTAATTATGGTGGTGGAGAAGCAAATGTTTTAATATCACTATCTAGATTTGGAATTGAAACTAGAATGATTACAAAGGTTTCAAAGGATCAAATAGGAGAAGGCATAATTAACTATCTAAAAGAGAAATCAGTAGAAACATCTTTTATTAAAAGAGAAAACAAAAGAACTCCTATATATTTTGTAGAGGTAGGTAGTGGAAATAGATCTTCAAAGATTATTTATGATAGGGATAATTCTGCTTTTGGATCTATCACGGATGAAGATATCAATATAAAAGAAGCACTAAAGGATGCAGATGTATTTCATTTTTCAGGAATTACATTAGCTATTTCGGAAGAAGTAAGAAAGGTAACATTAAAAATATTAAAGTACTGTAAGAATAATAATATTTTGGTAAGCTATGATTCTAATTATAGAGCTAAAATGTGGACTTTAGAAGAAGCAAGAAAGGCAACAAAAGAAATATTACCATATATTAATATATTTTCTGCTGGAATATTAGATGCAGAAAATATATTAGATATGAGCTGTGATTTAGAAGACAAGCATGAAAAGTTAAACTACTACTATAATGAGATTACAAAATCTTATCCTAATATAAAACATATTTTTTCTTCAATTAGAGAGATTAAATCAGTAAGTGCAAATAGCGTACAATGTAATTACTATACAAATAATAAACTATATTCATCTAAGAAACATACCTTTGATGATATTGTAGATAGAATAGGAGCAGGGGATGCCCTAACAGCAGGAGTAATTTATAGTATTGTAAATAAAAAGTCTTCTCAATATACTTGTGAATTCGCTACAGCATGTTCAGTTTTAAAACATAGTATACATGGAGATGCAAATTTAGTAAATATCGAAGAGGTAGAAAATTTTATAAGTAATGGAATTGGAAGAATATCAAGATAATTAATAAACAGTTTAGAAGATTGGTTCAATGACTTTATCCATATATTATCCCTAATGCCTTGAAGTATACTAAAGCAGAATATATATTTTCTAAGTTAGTATTTACGAACAAATAGCAAAGAATTAAAGAAAATGTAATGAAATGGACGAATAAAATTGTAAACAATGGATGAATAATGTGGAATATATTATAAAAATATAATATAATGTATAAAAATATAAAAAGAGAAATCTATAAAAATATAAAAGGAGACGGGGATATGTTTAATAAATTTGATACAAAGCCTCTTTGGGAGGTAAGTAAAACTTTATCAAGTGTGGCACAGGGCTTTGAACCAGCGGATATGGTTATTATAAATTCAAAACTTATAAATGTTTGTACAAGAGAAGTTATTGAAAATACAGATGTAGCAATTAGCTGTGGGAGAATTGCGTTAGTAGGTGACGCAAAACATTGTATAGGGGAAAACACAGAGGTAATTGATGCAAAAGGACAGTATATTGCACCAGGCTTTTTAGATGGTCATATTCATGTTGAATCATCAATGCTAAGTGTAAGTGAATATGCTCGTTCAGTAGTTCCACATGGTACTGTTGGAATATATATGGATCCACATGAAATTTGTAATGTACTCGGATTAAATGGTGTACGTTATATGATTGAAGATGGCAAGGGTACTCCACTTAAAAATATGGTAACCACACCATCTTGTGTACCAGCAGTTCCAGGTTTTGAAGATACAGGAGCAGCTGTAGGACCAGAAGATGTTAGAGAAACAATGAAGTGGGATGAAATAGTTGGATTAGGAGAAATGATGAACTTCCCAGGTATACTTTATTCTACAGATCATGCTCATGGAGTAGTAGGAGAAACTTTAAAAGCTAGTAAAACAGTAACAGGACATTATTCTTTACCTGAAACAGGAAAAGGATTAAATGGATATATTGCATCAGGTGTAAGATGTTGTCATGAATCTACAAGAGCTGAAGATGCTCTTGCTAAAATGCGCCTTGGAATGTATGCGATGTTTAGAGAAGGTTCTGCATGGCATGACTTAAAGGAAGTAAGTAAAGCCATTACAGAAAATAAAGTAGATAGTAGATTTGCTGTTTTAATATCTGATGATACTCACCCACACACATTACTTAAGGATGGACACTTAGATCATATTATAAAACGTGCTATAGAAGAAGGAATAGAACCATTAACAGCAATTCAAATGGTAACAATAAACTGTGCACAATGTTTCCAAATGGATCATGAATTAGGTTCTATAACTCCAGGAAAATGTGCAGATATTGTATTTATAGAAGATTTAAAAGATGTAAAAATAACAAAGGTTATTATAGATGGAAACTTAGTTGCAAAGGATGGAGTGTTAACTACTTCAATAGCTAAATATGATTATCCTGAAGATGCTATGCATTCAATGCATATTAAGGATAAAATAACACCAGATTCCTTTAATATTATGGCTCCTAATAAAGAAAAAATAACTGCAAGGGTTATCGAAATTATACCTGAAAGAGTTGGTACATATGAGAGACATATTGAGCTTAAAGTTAAAGATGATAAAGTTCAATGTGATTCAAGTAAAGATGTTTTAAAAGCAGTTGTATTTGAAAGACACCATGAAACAGGAAAAGCTGGATATGGTTTTGTTAAAGGTTTTGGTATTAAGAGAGGAGCTATGGCTGCAACAGTTGCCCATGATGCTCACAACTTATTAGTTATAGGAACAAATGATGAGGATATGGCATTAGCCGCTAACACATTAATAGAATGTGGAGGGGGAATGGTAGCCGTACAAGATGGGAAAGTGTTAGGTTTAGTTCCATTACCAATAGCAGGACTTATGAGTAATAAGCCTTTAGAAGAAATGGCAGAAATGGTAGAAAAACTAGATAGTGCATGGAAAGAAATTGGATGTGATATAGTTTCACCATTTATGACAATGGCACTTATTCCACTTGCTTGTCTACCAGAATTAAGGTTAACTAATAGAGGATTAGTTGATTGTAATAAGTTTGAATTTGTATCATTATTTGTAGAAGAATAAATTAGAGAAACGTATTTTAAATTTATAATTATTTTTGATTATTAAGAGAGTTATCACATAAATTGTAAAAATTTTAATGTGATGATTCTCTTTTTATACTTAAGCTAATTTGAAATGTTGAGCAATGAAATTGTATCACATAATTTTCACATAATAATTACATAATCCTTTGATATTTTAAATTTAAAATTAGATTAGACGAAAAGTGTTTTTAGGATTAAATTTTATGTTTAAAAAGAAACTATTTAAGACTTAAATCATGGATAGATTGCAATAGAATATTGACATTGATTTTTAAAATATTAGTAATGTCATAGATGTAAAGTGAATGGTGATTGTAAAATTAAAAATAAGGTTTAATGGATAAACTAATATACTGGATTATATTTTGAGGTGATAAAGATGGGAAGAAAAGTCTATCTTGTTGAAGATGAAAAAAGTCTGAATATATTATTAGAAAAGTATCTACAACGTGAAGGGTATGAAGTAACTACTTTTTTTAATGGAAGCTCTGCAATAGAGAGAATAAAAGATGTTCCAGATCTTTGGATATTAGATATAATGTTACCTGATATAGATGGATATCAAATAATTAAAGCTGTAAAAGAAAACAATAAAAATACTCCAGTTATTTTTATGTCTGCCAGGAATGAGGAACTGGATAGAGTGGTGGGATTAGAATTAGGAAGTGATGATTATTTATCAAAGCCATTTTTACCTAGAGAGCTTATAATAAGGACTAATAAACTTATGGAAAGAATTTATGGGAAAAGTAATAATTCTATGGACATAATTACAAATATTGGAGAGTACAAAATAAGTAAAAGACAAAGAGCTGTTTTTTTCGGAGAAAAAGAAATTCAACTAACAAACAAAGAATTTGAACTATTAAATTTTTTTGTAGAGAATAGAAACAATGTTATATCTAGAGAACAAATTTTAATTAGTATTTGGGGAGAGGATTATTTCGGATCCGATAGAGTTATTGATGATACAATTAGGAGATTGCGTAAAAAGATGGATAAGTTAGATCTTGAAACTGTATATGGATATGGTTATAAATTGGTGGTTAAATGATGAAGAGATTAAGATTTAAATCATTAACAATGAGGATATGGACAACATTCACTGCTATAATTTTAATAATAATATGTAGTATTTCATTTTTATATTTAGTTGCCTTTAAGAGAATTAGTGAAAATTCAAAGCTAGAGGATTTAAAAGTGGCTCATGATGTTTTATTAAACAGCAATAATTTTAATGAACAAAATAGATTTGATGAATTAAGAAATCTTAAGGGAAGTGATCATTTTATTGTAAAAATAGATGAGAATGATAAATATAAAATTATAGATATAGGTAAAAGAAAAGAGGAACCACCACCAATAGAAAAGAAAAATCCACCCCCAAGACCTGCTAGTGATGAAATAAAAATGTGGATGGCTAGTTATATTATAGGTAATAATATTCAGCAAAAGCAATTTAAAGAATATCATAACAACATGAAATTTATCTTTATAATAAGTTCAATTAAAAATGCAGGAGGAGAAAAACTTTATTTAATATCGTATATACCCGAAATACAAGATAATGTATTGTTATATACAGTAATAATTATAGGCATTATATTTATTGTTATAGGATTTTTTACTGCTAAATTAGTTGCAAATTATATTTCAAGGCCTTTAAGAGAGCTTGAGGATTATACTGTAAAAATAGCTCATAAGGATTGGAGGGAACCTGTTAAAATTAAAAATGATGATGAGATAGGTAAATTGGTAGATTCAATGAATCGTATGCAAAAAGAATTAAAAAAGATTGATGAAGAAGAAAAAATGTTTCTACAAAGCATATCTCATGATTTAAAGACTCCAGTAATGGTAATTATGAGCCATGCTCAAGCTATTATTGATGGTATGTATATAGAATCAGTTGAAGAAACTGCTGAGATAATAAAAGATGAGGCAGCTATCCTTGAAAAAAAAATTAAACAATTATTGTATTTAAATACTCTTGCCTATACTTTAGAAAATAATAGTGAAAATATAGGATTTGAATTACATGATTTATTGTTTAATATTATAAGTAGATTTGAGATAGTTAATAGTAAAATTCAATGGAATTTAGATATTGATAAGGTTATTATAAAGGGAAATGCTGAAAAAATACGAGTAGCTATTGAAAATATATTAGATAATGGACTTAGGTATGCAGAAAGAGAAATTGCTATAACTCTTAAAAAAGAAAATTCTGTTGCAATCTTAGAAATTTATAATGATGGACCTAATATTGATAAAAATAATATAGAGTATATTTTTGAAAATCTATATAAAGATAGGACTGGAAATTTTGGCTTAGGTTTAGCTATTTCTAAAAAAATTATAGATTTCTATAATGGAGAAATAAAGGCAGTAAATAGAGAAAATGGCGTAAGTTTTATAATTAAATATCCTATAGATTAATAATTAGCCCCGGGAAAGTAAAAATAATTATTATTTGCATTTTCCAATAAATTTTAATAATTAAATTTAACCCTTAGGTAAGTATAAATAAGATTTATTTATCTTGTCCTAAGGGTTAATTATATAAAATCACAAGAAATTCACATAGTTATTTGAAACTGATACAACAATTTATAGTTACAATTTTAAATAAGGAAAGTTTGAGAGTAGCTTAATTTTAATAAATGACTTAAAAAATCAACTTAAAGACATAATCAAATAACAATTTTATGAGGTGATAAATGTGATTAATAAAATAGTTTATTCTATAGTAGTTCCTTTATATAATGAAGAGCTTGTTATTGATGAAAGTTATAGAAGATTAAAGGAAGTTATGGATTCCACAAAGGGAAATTATGAAATTATATTTATAAATGATGGAAGTAGGGATTTAACTAAAGAAAAAGCAGATAGCATATGTAAAAAGGATGAAAAAATAAAACTTGTAAATTTTTCTAGAAATTTTGGACATCAAGCTGCTATAACTGCAGGAATGGATGTAGCTATAGGTAAGGCTATTGTGGTAATTGATGCGGATCTTCAAGACCCACCAGAGGTTATTCTTGAGATGATTGAAAAATGGAAAAATGGGTACGAAGTAGTATATGGAAAAAGGGCTAAAAGAGAAGGTGAAGGATTTTTGAAAAAATTTACTGCTGGGATGTTTTATAGACTGTTAAAAAACATAACTAATATA
>Ga0129306_1003708_pt1 | contig 10956 bp, 10 predicted proteins | sample P827metagenome_FD_94438 | JGI IMG/M metagenome (GOLD analysis project Ga0129306, IMG submission 94438) | Capybara group fecal microbial communities from Wisconsin, USA - P827 metagenome | ecosystem: Host-associated > Mammals > Digestive system > Large intestine > Fecal | place: USA: Wisconsin...
TAAAGGCTATCCTAATTTTATTGTAATCATTATTCTTTTTAATATAAATAATTCTATACTACGTAAAAAAATCCTTTTATACTGAAGTTATTATTTTACTTATTTTTTTCAAATTCTAAAGCTTATTTATTTTATAATAATTATTAAAATTTAAAATTAAACTATAAAGTAATTGTTTGTTTTGGGTATTTTTTCTACATTACTGGTTAAAATAACAATATATAATTTATACAAGGAAAATAGATTTTTATTTATAGGAGGAGCTTTACTATGAACGTAACAAGTATATCATTGTCTTATTTATTTTTAGGTATATGTTTGATATCTTTAAGTTTTTTTATTTATTTTAAAATATTAACTAGCAATTCATCTAAAAAGGATGAAAAAGGTGAAAAAATAGTTGGAAACATGAAAGACCCTGAAACTTGGATGAATAGGAACAATAGAATGGCTTATGTTTCTTTATTTTGGTCTATTGTATCTTTAGCTATATTTATTTACTTAAAATTTTTTACTATGCCTACTATAATATCAATATTATATGTTATTGGTTATATTTTTTTAATAGTTATATCAGTTGTAATAGCTGGTATGAAAAAACAGGAAAAAAGTATTTAAAACATTCCACCAGCTAATTAAAAGTTGGTGGAATATTTAATATACTTTTATTAATTTTTTTTCCCCTTAATTATATCTATAAAATTTTTTACAATAAGTGCTGTAAATCCCCATATAACATTGCCTTCATATTCATAGAAATATTCAGGAATAGTTCCCTTACTAAACTTATAGTTTTTACCATTTCGTATAAGAGAAAAAGGAAAATCCCCTGTTATACTAGGCACTATATCTATTTCGTAACAAATAGGTGAATTTTCTAAAAAAAACTCTATAGGAACTTCAAATACGTGATCTACTTCCTGCTTATCAGGAACTATATCTGCATCTTCAACCATTGCAACAAAAGGATACATTACAAAATTATAGGGACTAATAAAATAGTCCATCTGTCCTATTACTTCTATTTTTTCCTTATCTATATTAAGCTCCTCTACAGTTTCTCTTAAAGCTGCCTCTAAAGGCCTTTCTCCTTTTTCCATTTTGCCACCTGGAAGACAAACATCTCCTGGCTGATTCTTTAAAGTTAATGCTCTTACTTCAAATATTATATTAATATTCTCTCCTACTTTATTTAATAATATCATTACTGAACTTCTTTTAAACTTACCTATAGGCTTTGCTTTTCTACATTGAAATTTTTCATATACTGTATCTATTAATTTTTTCTTCATAGTTCCTCCTAAAAATGATTTATACCTAAATAAGCATTAGGTATTTATTTAACACTGAATATTTAATAATTTTTTGCTTTATTTTATAAAATTATTAAAAAATTTACCCTAGTGTGGATAAAATTTACGAACATAGACTAAAATTTTTTATTTTACTTTAGTCTATCACAATACTACATATCCTAATCATAAAATATTATATTTTTATGATTTATATTTGTAAAATATACTCTCTAATGCTATACTATCAAAGTGTATACATATAGTATATACTTAAAATTTTATATTTAAATTATAAAAAAGTAAACGGAGAGATGGCCTATGAGAAAAGGAAAAATGACTTTAATTTCACTATTAATTTTTATTTTCACCTTAACATCTAATGTATTTGCTGCAGGAGATTCAAATACTGAGCCTCCTATTATTTATGGTAAAACAGCTATGACTATAGATGTTGAAACTGGTGAAATAATATATGCTAAAAATATTGACAAGCGTATGTATCCTGCTAGTACTACAAAGTATTTAACCGCCCTTTTATTAGCTGAAAACAAAGGGAAAAATGATAATATACCTTATACAGCTACTGCTAAAAGTCAACCACCATATTCTATGAATATAAATCTTCACCCTATAAATATAGGGGAAACCATAAAAGCAGAAAATGTTATGGATGGATTACTACTATTTTCTGGTAATGATACAGCCTACATGATAGGAGATGCCTTAGCTGGTAATAGTAAGAATTTTGAAAATATGATGAATAAAAAAATACAAGAATTAAATTTAAAAAACACTCACTTTGTAACCCCTAATGGATTACATAATCCTAATCATTATACTACAGCTTATGATTTAAGCATAATTAGTAGAGCTGCTTTAAAAAATCCTTGGGTTTATCAATCTTCTAATAAAAAAGAAAGTTCTATAGTCACTTCTAAGGGTACAAAAATGACTGTAGAAAATAGTAATAAACTTTTAGGGAAAGATGGTTGTGTTGCAGGTAAAACTGGTTATACTGATGCCGCTGGTAGATGTTTAGTAACTTTATTTAATAGAGATGGTAGAAAAATACTTGGGGTAGTTATGGGCTCTGTATATGATGCTAAAGATTCTTTTGTTTTTGAAGATATGAAAAAAATTATAGACTGGAGTTATAATATAAAACCATCCACTCTATATAAAAAAGACTCCGCCCTAAAAACAGAAACAGTAACTTATAATCCTTTAAAATTTATAGGACCTTCTGTGACTGTAGATGTGCCTGTAATTTTAAAAGAAGATGCTACTTATTATAAAAATGAAGTAAATGATAAAGAAACTAATAAAACAATTAATATAGATAATACTTCTTATGCTGCTCTTTCTGGGAAAAAAGGTATGGGAACTTTAACTGTGAAAGAAAGGGAATATGAAAAAAAATATGAAGTATACTCTGGTTTATCTAAGGAAGAAATAATTAAAAAGAATATGCCTTTTTATGTGGTTTCCATAGCTTTATTACTAGCTATAATTGCTATAATATTCTTCTTAATAAAATTTATTAAAAATAAAATAAATAGAAAAAATAAAAGCAAAAATAAATACTGGTATTAAAATATGAAATATTATTTATATAATAAAAAAACTTACTGATATATTCTAAATATATAATAAAAACACTATCACTTATATTTTGATAGTGTTTTTATTATATTAAATTGTAAATAAACATAAATATTTTATATTTTTGTTTTTAAGTTTATTCTCTTAAGCTTTCATACAATAATTAATTTTATACTTTTAATAGTAACTGCTTTACCTAGTGACTAAATCATCTAATTTACACATCAATACCTGAGATAAAACTACTACTTTTTCAAAACTTGGATTCTTTTTATCCCCTCTTTCTAATTCTTCTAAATAGGATTTTGAAATAGATGTTGTAAACTTAGGATTATGAGTAAGATTTTCAATGTCCCGAGCAGTATAGCCCAACTTAATTCTAGCTTCTCGGATTTTTTTCCCATTTAACATATAAATCCCCCTTATGAATTGGTAAAGCAATATTTAATTTTCAACTTAATTATACATCAAAATTAAAAAAATTTATATATATATATTTACTATATACTATGTAAAATTAGTATAAAATATCTATATAAAAGAGGGTGTCTCAAAATAAAAACAGCCTTAATTTTAGTATAGTAAATATAAATAATACATGTAATAAACATATAAATGAGCTTTAGTAGTTCTTAATTTGACGAAATTGAAAATTTTTGTAATTCCTCACAGGATGTGAGGAGCCAGTAGTGAAGCCAAGGAAGGCACCTCTATTGGGTAAAAAACTTTTAATGGAATCAAATTTAGAACTGCTTAGCAAAATGAATTGCTTTATGAATGTATTATTTATATTTACGGTTTTAAAATTAAGGCTATTTTGAGACATCCCTTTTTATTACTATTTATTTTTAACTTTATTTAAGAATTTTATTGTTCTTTCATTTTTAGGATTATTAAATACTTCCTCTGGTGTACCCTGTTCTACTATATTTCCACCATCCATAAATATAACTTTGTCTGCTGCACTCTCTGCAAATCTCATTTCATGGGTTACTATAATCATAGTTGTATCTTGTTCTGCTAATTTTTTAATAACCTCTAAAACTTCACCAACAAGCTCCGGATCCAAAGCTGAAGTAGGTTCATCAAACAACATTATTTTAGGATCTACTGCCATAGCTCTGCCTATCCCTACTCTCTGTTGTTGCCCGCCAGATAATTTAGAAGGATAATAGTCCTTTTTATCTTCTAATCCTACCTGTTTAAGTATACTTAATGCTCTTTCTTTAGCCTTATCTTTATCCATTTTTTTTACGATTATTAAAGGTTCCATTATATTTTCTAAAGCAGTTTTATTTTTAAATAAATTATAGCTTTGAAAGACCATAGATGTATTCAGCCTTAGTTCATGTATTTGTTGTTTGGTAGCTTTCTCTACATCCACCTTTAAATCTTCTATTTCTATTATACCTTTTTCAGGTTTTTCTAAAAAATTCATACATCTTAATAGAGTAGATTTTCCTGTACCTGATGGTCCTATAACGGCAACTACTTCACCTTTTTTTATATCTAAATTTATTCCTTTTAATACTTCTACCCCATTAAAAGACTTGTGTAAATTACTTATTTTTATCATATGTTTTCACCTACCTTGCTAATAAACATTATTCATCTTTCTTTCTAGTATATTTTGTAAATATCCAAAGGCACTAATTATGATCCAGTAAATAATTATTACTGCAGTAAAAGATTCTAAAAATCTATAACTAGATGCTCCCTCACTTTGTGCCACCGCCATTATCTCTACTACCCCTAAAGTAAAAGCTAATGCAGAACCCTTTATAATATCTACAAAGCTATTGGATAGAGCTGGCAGCGCTACCCTAGCAGCCTGTGGAAATACTATTCTCTTCATGGATTGAATTGGTGTCATTCCTATAGATAAACTTGCCTCTATTTGCCCTTTATCTACAGAAGAAATAGCTCCCCTTAATGTTTCTGACATATAAGCTGATGCATTAAACCCTAAGCCTATAATGGCTGCAGTCATAGCATCCATATTTTTCAAACTAGGTATTAATTGAACTATACCAAAATATAAAAAGAACAATTGGGCAATTAAAGGAGTCCCTCTAAAAAAGGATACCCATATTTTGCTTATGCTATAAAGAACTTTGATTTTTAATTCATTAATTACTGCTATAAATATAGCAAGAATTAATCCTAAAATCAATGCTAAAAAAGAAATTATAAAAGTAACTTTCAAATATTTAAGCATTAAAGGCACTAATTTATTAAAATATTCTAGGTCAAAAATCATATACTACCACACCTATTCCTTCTTAGTTATATCAAGTTTAAACCACTTTTGTGATAGTTTACTCATTGTACCATCAGCCATCATATCCTTTATAGCTTTATTTATATCTTCTAGCATTTTTTTATTTTTTCCGTCTTTTTTAAATGGATATTGATTAATTTCAAAAACATATTTTGGATCATAAAGTTTTAAATCCATCTTTTCTTTTTCTATAACTGTTTTAGCCTTAACAGTTCCAATCCATGCTGCATCAAGCCTTCCAATTTCTACATCTTTCTCCATTGGAGTTTGATCATAAGTTAAAACCTTTATATTTAAGCTTTTTTCCTCATTTAATTTTTTTAGAGTTTTTTCTCCATTACCTCCTAGGGTACATCCAACTTTTTTACCTTTTAAATCCTCTAAATTTTTAATATCTTTATCCTTGTTCACTACAAAACTATATCCACTATAAGCATAAGTTTCTGTAAAATCATATTTTTTTCTTCTCTCTTCTGTAGTTGATATTTGATGAGCAACGGTATCTATTTGACCTGCATCCAACATTCCAAATAATCCACTAAATTTTGATTGTTTAAATTCAATATCATATCCTGCTTTTTTCCCTATTTCATTCCAAACATCAATTTCAAATCCTTGAAGCTTTCCTGCCTCTGTATAGCACCATGGGTAATAATCTGGTGATGTTCCAACTATAATTTTCTTTTCACTCTTGCTATTTCCTGTATTTTGCCCCTCTGTTGAAGTAGCTTTTTCCTTTCCACAACCAGCTAAAAGAGTTATTACTGCTAGAGCTGATACTAAAATTAAAGATAATTTTTTCTTTTTCAATTTTATTTTCCCTCCCATAATTTCACTTTAAAAATTATAAAAATCATATAAACCTTTTTTCACAATTATTACTTTTAAATTTTATTGTTTATAGCTTTTTCAATTCTCTCTAAAGCCTCATTTAGCACCTCTCTAGGGCAAGCTATATTCATTCTTTCAAAACCTATAGCTTCTTCTCCAAATATATACCCTTCATCAAAAGCTACTCCTGCTTCTTTTAGCATAAATTCCTCAAGTTCCTCCTTTGACATTTTTAATTCTCTGCAATCTATCCATAAAAGATATGTTCCCTCTGGCTCTATTACCTTTAACATAGGCATTTTTTCTTCAATAAATTTTTTTGCAAATTCTTTATTTTCTTGTAAATAATCTACTAATTCTTCTACCCATTGCTCTCCATATTTATAGGCTGCTTCACAGGCTATAGATGCAAAAATATTCAATCTTGACAATCCTATATTTTCCATAGCTATTTTGAATTCATTCATCAATCTTTCATTAGATATTATTATATTTGAACCTTGAAGACCTGCTAAATTAAAGGTTTTACTTGGTGCTGTACAAGTTATACTTATATCTGCAAATTCTTTACATATAGCTGCAAAAGGAATATGTCTATTAGGTTTATATATTAAGTCTGAATGTATTTCATCTGAGATTACTAATACATTATGTTTTAAACAAAGATTACCTACCTTTACGAGCTCTTCTTTAGTCCAAACTCTTCCTGTAGGATTATGAGGACTGCACAATATCATTATCTTTACTCTAGGATCTGAAAGTTTATTATCTAAGTCCTCAAAATCCATTTCATATCTTTTGCCATTAAATTTTAATGGATTGTTTACTATATGACATCCATTATTGTTTATAGCCTTGAAAAATGGATAATATATAGGTCTTTGTAGTAACACCTTGTCCCCTGAATGAGTAAAAGCTCTAACTATAGTATTTACAGCCATAACTATACCAGGGGTATTAGTTATCCATTCTTTTTTTATATTCCATCCATGACGTTTTTTCATCCAATTTACAACTTCTTCATAATAGGATTCTGTCGTAGCCGTATATCCATAAATACCATGATAAGCCCTATTTATTATTTCTTCTTTTACCTCTGGAAGTGTTTCAAAATCCATATCAGCTATCCACATGGATATAATATCTTCGTACCCAAAGGTTTCTTTATTAAAGTTCCATTTGCTACAATTTGTATTATCCCTATTTACTACTTTGTCAAAATTATACTTCATAAATTATCACTCCATATAAAATTATTTTAAATATTTACATTTTTAATAACATAAAGAATTTCTTACTTTGATATTAAATTAATTATTCTATTATAAATATCCTTCTTTTATCACTGGGAATTTTGTGATAATTTTGTCATTTTTCTACCTTTTTCATGATATCATAGTATATAAAATTAGTTAAATAGCATTTATTTATATTGAAGATTACATCTATCAAAATTTATTATTTAATATCATATAATTGAAATTAATTGTAAAAAAATCCCTATGCTATTAATTTTAAAAATAAAGTACTTTAATTAATTATAAATATACTAATTAAAGCACTTTATTCACGAAAATAAGCCTATAAAGTTATAATATCTTTATAGACTCATTTAAACTTATTGTATGTTTTACCATTTGGCATAATGTTCTTCTGCACAGCCTTTTAAAGCTTTTATATTAATACTGTTCCCCTTTTCATCTTTTATTTCCCCATAAAATTCTCCTATTATTTGATGAACTGTAGATTTTAACAACACTGCATTCGTTTGAGCCTTTCTATCATATATAGGTTCAAAAATAAGATTTACTTTATCAGATATTTCTGTTTTTATACTCCAAGGTTTCATAAGATTATTCTTATCATAATCATATAATATACATTCATTTAGCTTTAAAATTTTTCCATCTATTAACAGAGCATTTTCTGTAATATCTGTACCATCCGTCCATTTTGCTCCTAAATTAAGCCCTATGATTTTTCCTTGTTGATTCCCTGATGCAGTAGCCCAGTTCCACATAATTTTAAAAGGCCATATCCCTCTTCCAAAATCCAATCCCGCAAAACTATTACTTTTATCAAAGATATAGGTTTTATTATTTAGCATAATTCTTCCTTCTGTAGGTAGACAATTTTGCTTTGATGTAAATTGAAATTTATTTTTACTCCAAGGTATTAATACATTTAATGTTTCATGGCCTTCAGGATAAAGTACAGAAAATTTCGCTGTAAGATTTCTCCCCTTAAAATCTTTACAATGTACTAATATACTCATAGTTTTTAAATATTTATTCCATTTAAAAAGTACCTGTAGCTTGCCATTAGAAAACTCTACATTTTCAAAAACCTTCTGTGATATACTACATCCCTTCCCCAAAGGTGTAATAACGGTTTTTTCTGCGAATTCTTTCGTGTTGAAGTCATAAAAATATACAAAAGCCATTGCTATATAGTCTAAATGGGCTACAGTAACAGAAAATAGACAGTCTTCATTTATCATATACCAATAATTCCACTTTTTCTTTCTAAAGTTATTCCCCTTAAGGTTACAATGAAATATAGGCTCCCTACTCCATCCTATACTTTTTTCATTTAATTTACCGTCCTTTTGGCATACGTTTACTCCAGTCATTATTTCTTTTTCATTAAAAAAAATTTTCCCCATTTTTAATAATTCCCCACCACCAAAGCCTTTATATTATTAAAACTAGTAATACCTTATATTTTAACTCCCCACACTTTCTTTTTAACTAGTTATAGCTATAACAATTATATAACATACAAAAATAAACCCTAAACTGAAAATAAATAAATTAATTTCACAAAATTATTATAACACACAATATTTAAATAAAAAAGATATTATGCTATTCTTTTTAATATATATGTTATATTATTTTTGATAATTAAATCAATTATGCATCATATTAGTTTTTGTTTTTCTATATTATAACTAAATATACGTTAAATTATAAACTTTTAATATTATATATTTGTTTATTTTCAAATTTTACTTATAAGATTATTTAAGTAATCTTTGTATAGGGCTTACTGGCCCTAATAAATTCAGTATATCTTTAAATGGTATAGGTATTTGGAATAAACCATAAGCATATGGAGTGTACTTATATATTGGATAGTATAATACTAATGAATTTGGAGTAAGATAAAATTGCTGGTCTTCATCTAACCCTTTATATTCTTCTATTAAAGGAACGTTATTTGCTTTTATATACTCTCTTACCTTTTGTTCTAATATAGGTTTGTAGTTTATTTTACTTGTGAAAAGGTCACTTAATTTATAGAGCTGTCCCGTATTTAAATCTATATTTAAAGATGAATAAGCAGTAAGACCATGCGCTGCATTAGCATAATAAGTATACATACCAAATAATATACTTAATAAACAGCTTTTATTTAATTTAACTTCATAGAAACCTATAACCTCTTGAATATTTGCTTTTCTTGGTATCAACACTTGCTCTTTAAATAAGTTGCTTACCTCGTTATCTATAGATTCATTTACAAATTTTGATATATTCTCGTTACCTATATCCTGTACAAATGGATATGTTATCTTAAAATTTTTAGGCTGTAAATTTTGTTCATTCAAAGGAAGAGGGTCAATATTACATTGTCTATAATAATTATTATAGTATCTAAAATTATTGTGAAAATTTGGATTACAACTGTTTAAATAACAAAATCCATACCTGTTATAATCATAAAAGGGTATAAAATTCATATCATATCTTTCCTATATATTAATTCCCTTACCATTATATGTTATCAAATACAGTATTGATACCATATTTATTCATTTACTGCTTCTATAATTTTTCTTTTCCAAACTATAAAGTAAAATGTATATATAAATAAATATATTATAAAAACCTGTATTTCAGATGCATCATTTTTATAATTATATATTAATCTATTTAATTTAAATATAAAAAACAAATTTAATGAACTAATTAAAAAAGGTACAAAAAACATAACTAACATTTCTTTATTTATTATAGAATTTATGTTTTTTTTAGATATTCCTAAATTTATCAATATATCATATTTACCTTTTTCTTTTTTTATATCATCATAAAATTTATAATACAAAAGACTTACTCCCATAAGAAAAAAAACTAAAGCTACAGCACTACAAAGATAGAAAAAACCATAGGCCGATCCTCTTTCTTTCATTAATTCTAGTTGTTTTATATATATTCTTTCATTAGGCAATCCCTCTTTTATACTTTTCAATTCTTTTATGTATTTTTTTAAATTCTCTAATTTATACATATAGTAATTTATTTTTTTATCCTTTGGTAATGCTATTAAAGAGCTATCTTTTACTATAATAATATCTCCCATAGTTTTACTTTGAAATATACTTTTTTCTCCTATTTCATTTATTTTAACTTTATTACCATTAATATTTATTACTTCATTAAAATAATATTTTTTAATATCTTCTTCGCTCATATTACCATTATATAACATTACAGCCTTATCTTCTTCTATATTATAAACTGGATAAGAAAGTTCACTAGTTATTTTATTATATTCCGATTCTGATATAATACTATATTGTGCACTTTCTACATCGTAAAATGTAACTTTTACCTTTTTAAATTTAATATTATTCTCTTTTAGTTTATTATCTATAATATTATTATAATCCCTCTCTTTAACTACATAACCTATATCAATAGGGTATAAAATGTCCTTCTTTTTGTCTATTAAATCTTTTTGAACATATAAAATTCCAAATATAAATATAGATATAGACAAAAACATAGTCATAATAAAAAGAAGATTTCTATTTCGAAGAGTTTTTTCCCTAATATTTGATATAAAAATCATATTTACTTTATCCATATATATTAGTTTAATTTTTGATATTTTAGTCAATACATAGGGGAATAACTCTGTTAAGCTTAATAATGTATA
>Ga0129306_1003710_pt1 | contig 10952 bp, 7 predicted proteins | sample P827metagenome_FD_94438 | JGI IMG/M metagenome (GOLD analysis project Ga0129306, IMG submission 94438) | Capybara group fecal microbial communities from Wisconsin, USA - P827 metagenome | ecosystem: Host-associated > Mammals > Digestive system > Large intestine > Fecal | place: USA: Wisconsin...
CGAGTCCTCGAGAACGGACCGGTCGGCCGGCTCATCCTCATCCTCCAGAGAAGAAGGATGCTTGCGCCTGTACTCGTCGATGCACAGATTCTTTGCAATCGTGTACAGATATCGCTCCGGCTGCTCGCTATCTGAGTTTAAGAACTTAAGGAAAGCCTCCTGTGTCAGATCCTCGGCGATGCTTCTGTCACCCACTCTGTAATAGCAGTACCGGAATATCCTGTCATAATAAACTTCTATTTCCATGTCCATTTATCATCGGTATCCTGTTCGTTATCACGTCTTACATAATGATAGACGGATTAAGCATACAAAATGTGCGCTAATATTTCAAAAAAAGTTTGCATAACAACACGACTCCGGGCAAAACTGCCCGGAGCCGCATACAAGTATCACAGAATGAAGGAGTTATAACTGATTTCGAACGAATTACTCTACATCCTGCAGGGCGTCGTAATCTTCTTCGCCCGTACGGATCTTAACAACCTTCTGTACGTTGTAAACAAAGATCTTGCCGTCACCGATATGTCCGGTGTAAAGTGCTTTCTTCGCTGCTTCGATGACATTCTCTACAGGTATCGCACTTACGACTACTTCCAGTTTAACCTTCGGAAGCAGGGTTGCATCGATCTCAACACCACGGTATCTTTCGCCGGCACCCTTCTGTACGCCGCAGCCCATTACCTGGGTGACTGTCATGCCGGTAACGCCGAGGTCATTGATGGCCTTACGAAGCTTGTCGTAGCGTGAGAGTTTTGCGATGATGACAACCTTGTGTATGCCTGTATCGAGTTCCGCGATACCCGTCTCGGGTTCTCTGACAACGGGAACCGCTGCATTCTTTTTGGCTTCCGAAGCCTCCTCGTAGTTGTCGCTGCCGAGGTTGGTGTTCTCGTTTACGTCCATTGTCATGGTGCCTGCAATATCCATGATTGCAAAACCTGCATATGCCGAAGGAAGACCATGCTCAGTGGAATCAAGACCTGAGATCTCCTCTTCTTCACTGACTCTTAAACCGATAGTCTTTTTGATGATAGTGAAAGCGATGATTATGGTTACAACGGTCCATGCTATGATCGCTGCCATTCCGCCGAGCTGTTTGCCGAGCTGGGTTAATCCGCCGCCGTAGAAAAGACCTTCCTCTATGCCTGCAAGAGCAAAACCGGGAGCTGTCTCGGTTGCAAACAGACCGACTGCTATGGTACCCCAGATACCGTTAAATGCGTGAACTGCAACAGCACCTACGGGATCGTCTACATGAGTTACATTATCATTGAACCAAACACCGAATACTACCAGGAGACCTGCTACTGCACCGATGATGGCTGCGCCTGCACAGTCTGTTACATCGCAGGGAGCGGTGATCGCTACAAGACCAGCAAGTGATGCGTTAAGACACATCGAAACATCGGGCTTGCCGTATTTGATCCAGGTAAAGAGCATACATACAACTGTTGCAACTGCAGGAGCTACGGTAGTTGTAAGGAATACGGAACCGAGTGTGGGAACATCGGTTGCTGCCGCACCGTTGAATCCGTACCAGCCAAGCCACAGGATGAATACACCGAGTGCTGCGATGACCAGGTTGTGGCCGGGGAATGCATTAACTTTTACTACCTTGCCGTCTTTGTCTTTATCAAACTTACCGATCCTGGGGCCGAGCATCATTGCGCCGATGAATGCACAGATACCGCCTACCATATGGATACATGCAGATCCTGCATAATCGTGGAATCCCCACTGTGCAAGGAAACCGCCGCCCCATGTCCAGTGTGCCTCTATGGGATAGATGATCGCACTTATTACTGCGGAATAGATGCAGTAGCTGGAAAACTTGGTCCTCTCTGCCATGGAACCTGATACTATGGTAGCTGTTGTTGCACAGAATACCAGGTTGAATACGAATGCAGAGTAATCAAAGTTACCGTAATTGGTGAAAACATCAAACGAAAAACCGCCGGCAAAACCGCTTAAGATATTGTCACCGAGCATCAGTGAAGCACCGCAGATGAACCACATTACAGTACCGATACAGAAGTCCATCAGGTTCTTCATGATGATGTTGCCCGCATTCTTGGCTCTGGTAAAGCCTGCCTCGCACATTGCGAATCCGGCCTGCATCCAGAATACGAGCGCTGCGCCTATCAGGAACCAGACGCCGTAGACTTCGCTGTTGATAGCACTTAAGATTTCTTCCATAACTTTTCTCCTCTCAGAGTTATTTTATGTGAAAAGGCACATACACCACAGATGTATGCGCCTTTGCATCATAACTATGTTAAATTGATTTACTCACATCTCACACGTAGAACAGGATCTTGGAGTATGTCGGATAAGGCAGGAACTCATCGGGCATGACTGCTTCTATGCCGTCTGCGATGTTTCTTAACTTCTCCATATCCTTGAAGATCGGATCGTGATAGAACTGTGCGAGTTCCAGACCGTCGTCCATGCTCTCAGCCCTGGTGATATCCTCATCCAGCTGACCTACTGCCACATACAGTGCTTCATACTGAGCCGATATTTTCTCAAGCATCTTCTCTTCGGCTGAAGTCGATATCATACTGGATATCTGTTTCTTGCTGATGATGCTCTGTGACAGGCTGTCCATGAACCTGATCACTGCAGGTGAGAAATCATGATAGATCATGTCACGCATCGTGCATGCTTCGATATGGATGGTCTTGCAATAGTTCTCAAGCAGAATCTCATATCTGGATCTGATCTCGGTCTCGGTGAATATGCCATGCTTCGTGAACAACTTGATGTTTCTGTCATCGATGAATCTCGGGAGTACATCGGGTGTGGACTTTAAGTTATACAGTCCGCGCTTCTCAGCTTCCTTAACCCATTCATCGGTATATCCGTTACCGTTGAAGATGATCCTCTCATGCTTGATGAACGTTTCCTTGATCAGTGCATGTACGCTCTCATCAAGTTTATCTGCAGGTACATCCTTGAGCACCTCGTAGAAGTCTGAGAGTGCATCTGCTACCGCGGTGTTCAGCACGATGTTCGGAGTGGCTACCGATGCGGATGATCCGAGTGATCTGAACTCGAACTTATTACCGGTGAATGCAAAAGGTGATGTCCTGTTGCGGTCGGTATTATCTCTGGTAAAGTGAGGTATTACAGCTGCGCCCATCTCCATAACGACACTGTCATTCTTCTTAAAGAAGGTGTCATTCTTAATGGAATCAATGACTGCCGTCAGTTCCTCACCGAGGAATATCGATATGATTGCCGGAGGAGCTTCATTGGCTCCGAGTCTGTGACCGTTCCCTGCAGATGCGACGGATAATCTCATCATGTCTGCATACTCATCGACTGCCTTGATAACTGCTGCGAGGAATACCAGAAACTGTGTATTCTCTGCGGGAGTCTTGCCGGGATCTAAGAGGTTGGCACCGGTGTTGGTCGTCATGGACCAGTTATTGTGCTTACCGGATCCGTTGATACCTGCGAAGGGCTTCTCATGAAGCAGACATACGAAGTTGTGCTTCTGAGCTACTCTCTTCATGATCTCCATCGTCAGCTGGTTGCGGTCAACCGCAACATTGGTCGTATCGAATACGGGTGCCAGCTCATGCTGTGCGGGAGCAACCTCATTATGCTTGGTCTTGGCAGGTATTCCGAGCTTCCAGAGTTCCATATCCAGATCATGCATATATGCTGCAACTCTGGGACGGAGAGCTCCGAAATAGTGATCATCCATCTCCTGCCCCTTGGGTGAAGGAGCACCGATCAGTGTACGTCCGGTGAAGATCAGGTCACGTCTCTTAGCGTAATCATCCTTATCTATCAGGAAGTATTCCTGCTCAGGTCCTACGGTAGTGGTAACGCTCTCAACATCGGCATTACCGAGCAGATTGAGGATCCTGGTCGCTTCCTTGCTGAGTGCATCCATCGAGCGAAGCAGAGGCGTCTTCTTATCAAGCGCTTCACCTGTGTAGGAGCAGAACGCTGTCGGTATGCATAACGTTCCATCCTTGATGAAAGCAGGTGATGAAGGATCCCATGCCGTGTATCCGCGGGCTTCGAATGTAGCTCTTATACCGCCCGACGGGAAGGAAGATGCATCAGGCTCACCCTTAACAAGTTCCTTGCCGGAGAACTCCATGATGATCTGTCCGTCATCGGTAGGAGAAATGAAGCTGTCATGCTTCTCAGCGGTATAGCCGGTCATCGGCTGGAACCAGTGTGTAAAATGAGTGGCTCCGTTTTCTACCGCCCATTCCTTCATGGCAATCGCTACCGCATTCGCAACATCAAGCTCTAAGTGCGTACCCTTCTTGATGGTCTTTCTGAGTGCCTTGTAGACATCGCCGGGGAGCTTGTCCCTCATGATCTTGTCGTTGAATACCAGACTTCCGTAGATCTCAGGTATCTTTTCCATAGTGCATCTCCTCTCTTTCCTGCAGGTCTTTTTTCAAATGGCGCAGGGCCGGTCGGTCCCGCTTAAATGAAAAAAGCGCCACGGATACTATCCATGGCGCCGTTGCCTGCTACTGTGATATTTGTAAAAGAAAAAGGCACTCAGGATAAACCTAAGCGCCTTTGCTTTTCTGTATACGAGTATACAATCATGTATTTTGAATGTCAACACTTTTTTTATTTTTTTTCAGAAGATCGTTTTTACCTTGATCGTCAGCTCTTCCAGGACATCCAGAAGCACCCGTACCGTATCAAGTGAGGTGAAGATCGTCACGTTATTTTCGATTGCGCACCTGCGCAGTGCCACTCCATCCTCGTAATGAACTCCCGACAGGATCGCACGTGTATTGACCACATAGCTGACATATCCGGAACGAATGGAGTCGAGCATCTCCTGCGAACCTTCGGAGAGTTTGTGGAGCAGCCTGGTCCTTACACCGTGATCCTTGAAGTACTGGGCAGTGACCGTAGTGGCCTCGATATTAAAGCCGAGGTCATAGAATCTCTTAACCAGCGGCAGTCCCTCTGCCTTATCCTCATCAGCCAGAGTAAAGAGTACGGTTCCGTAATTGGGCAGATTGATACCGGATGCAACAAGTGCCTTATACATGGCCCTGTGCATGGTCTCGTCGTAACCTATGGCCTCACCGGTCGACTTCATCTCGGGACTTAAGTACGCATCCATACCCTTAAGCTTGGAGAACGAGAATGCCGGTGCTTTCACATACCACATCTTCCGCTCTTCGGGATAGAGTTCGAATATGCCCTGCTCCTTCAGACTGATGCCGAGCATGACTCTGGTGGCGATATCAGCCAGCATGTATCCCGTTGCCTTTGACAGGAAAGGTACTGTCCTTGAGGACCTGGGATTAACCTCTATGATGTATACGTTATCATCGTCATCGACTATGAACTGGATATTGAACAGGCCCTTTATGCCGATGCCTATACCGAGCTTCTTGGCATAGGTCAGTATGACTCCCTTTACATGATCGGATATGCTGTACGGCGGATACACGCTGATGGAATCACCCGAGTGTACACCCGTCCTCTCAACCAGCTCCATGATGCCGGGAACGAATACGTCACTGCCGTCGCATACCGCATCAACCTCGACCTCACGTCCGCGGATATACTTATCCACCAGCACCGGCTTGTCGGTATCAACTTCAACAGCAGTCTTTAAGTAATGCCGCATGTCTGCTTCCTTGGATACTATCTGCATCGCCCTGCCGCCGAGCACGAAGGAGGGACGCACAAGTACCGGATATCCGATCTCTTCGGCTACTCTCACACCGTCCTCTATATTCGTTACCGCCTGTCCCTTTGGCTGAGGAATATTCAAGTCCTTAAGGAGCTTCTCAAACAGATCCCTGTCTTCCGCACGGTCTATGGCATCCGTATCGGTACCTATGATGGGTACGTTATATTCCTTGAGAGCATCGGCCAGATTGACCGCAGTCTGTCCGCCGAGAGTGACTATGACACCCTTCGGTTTCTCGTGATCGATCACGTTCATGACATCCTCTATGCACAGAGGTTCGAAGTACAGCTTATCGGATGTCGTATAATCCGTTGATACGGTCTCGGGATTGTTGTTAATGATGATAGCCTGATATCCCGACTCCCTGATCGTCATTACGGCATGTACGGTGGAGTAATCAAACTCAACACCCTGTCCGATCCTGATGGGACCTGATCCCAAAACTATGATCTTTTGCGCATCATCACTTCTGGACTCGTTCTCTCCCTCGTAAGTCGAGTAGAAGTAAGGAACATAACTCTCAAACTCGGAAGCACATGTATCGATCATCTTATAAGACGGTATGATGTCAGCGCTATGGCGCATATCATATACTTCGTGAGGATCCATGCTCCACAGCACGGCTATCTCACGGTCCGAGAAGCCCATCTTCTTTGCACGCGCAAGAACGTCCCTGTCCTTATCGTCACGGTGACGTCCGAGCTCATATTCCATCTCTACTATATGCCTGAATACATTGATAAAGAGGATGTCTATGCCGGTAATATCATGTATCTTATCAATGCCGGTGTCGCGTCTTAAAAGTTCCGCGATCGCATATATGCGGTCATCACGGCCTTCCCTGATGTACTCAAGGAGCGTGTCAGTATCGGTCATGTCAAACCTGGAGGAATGCAGATGATATACTCCCGTCTCGAGGGACCTGATACCCTTAAGGAGACTCTCCTCCATCGTGCGTCCCACGCTCATGACCTCACCGGTGGCCTTCATCTGGGTACCGAGAGTATTGGTCGCATCTGCGAACTTATCAAAAGGAAATCTCGGGAGTTTGGATACGACATAATCAAGAGAGGGTTCAAACGATGCAGGCGTATTGGCCAGCATGATCTCCTCCAATCTGTATCCGACAGCGATCTTGGCAGATACGCGTGCTATCGGATATCCCGAAGCCTTGGATGCCAGAGCCGAGGAACGCGACACTCTGGGATTGACCTCGATCAGATAATAATCAAACGACTTCGGATCCAATGCAAACTGCACGTTACATCCGCCCTCGATCTTAAGTGCACGTATGATCCTGAGCGCCGAGTCACGGAGCATATGATACTCTCTGTTGGTCAGCGTCTGAGACGGACATACAACTATCGAATCACCGGTATGGATACCCACCGGATCTATGTTCTCCATGTTGCAGACGGTGATAGCGGTATCATTCGCATCACGGATGACTTCATATTCGATCTCTTTATATCCGCGTACCGACTTCTCTATCAGCACCTGACTCACGGGAGACAGTTCGAGACCGTTACGCAGCAGTTCCTTAAGCTCCGCCGCATTATCGGCGAATCCTCCGCCGGTTCCGCCGAGGGTAAAAGCAGGTCTTGCTACAACGGGATAGCCTATCTCATCAGCCGCGGATAATCCTTCCGATATCGTTCCCACGGTGATGGAGGGAAGCACCGGCTCTCCGAGTGATACACACAGTTCCTTAAACAGTTCCCTGTCTTCTGCTCTGTCTATACTCTCAAAATTCGTTCCGAGCAGTTCCGTACGGCACTCTTCGAGCACACCCTTGGACGCCAGTTTCATTGCGAGGTTTAATCCCGTCTGACCACCTATACCGGGCAGTATCGCATCAGGTCTCTCAGTCCTCACGATACGGGCCAGATACTCAAGTGTGAGCGGCTCCATATAAACCTTATCCGCCACTGAAGGATCGGTCATGATCGTAGCGGGATTGGAGTTACACAGTATGACCTCGTATCCCTCTTCCTTGAGAGCGAGGCATGCCTGCGTTCCCGCATAATCAAACTCCGCAGCCTGTCCTATCACGATAGGGCCCGAGCCGATCACCAATATCTTCTTTAAGTCATCTCTTCTCGGCATGATCAGCCCTCCTTCATCATCCTGATAAACCTGTCAAACAGATGGATACTGTCATTCGGTCCGGGACAGCTCTCAGGATGGTACTGTATGCCGAACGAAGGATGCGAGGAATGTGCTATGCCCTCGACAGTGTCATCCAGCAGATTGATATGCGTGACTATAAGTCCGGTACCGGCAAGGCTTTCGGTATCCACGGCGTAGGAGTGGTTTTGGGATGTTATGTCAACCTTACCGCTCTCTATGTCCTTTACCGGGTGGTTACCCCCTCTGTGGCCGAACTTGAGCTTATATGTCGATGCTCCGTAGGAAAGAGATAATATCTGATGCCCCAGACATATCCCGAATATGGGATAACGTCCGTGAAGTGTTCGGATAGTATTGATCGTGTCGGGGACATCCGTCGGATCGCCGGGTCCGTTTGATATGAACACTCCGTCGGGCTTAAGAGCTTCTATCTGATCTGCAGATGTATTGAAAGGCACAAGTGAGACTCTGCAGCCGAGCTTATTAAGACTCCTGATGATGTTGGACTTGATACCGCAGTCTATTGCGACAACGTGGAATCGTGCGTCACCTTCCGCCGGGTACTCCCTGACCTCAGAAATGCTGACACGGCTTACCTGATCGGTCGCATATGACCACGCCCGCAGTTCATTAAGACACTCATCATCGGATGCTGCTTCATCCGTGATCATCACCTTACAGCTGCCGTGGTCCCTGATCTTACGGGTTATCTCTCTGGTATCCACTCCGTATATACCGGATATGTCATGCTCCGTCATGTATTCCGAAAGTGTCTTATCACATCTGAAGTTCGAAGGAACCTCCGTATAGTCTCTGACGATCAGTGCTCCCGGGCCGTATCCGGATGACTCATGATCCTCCGGATTGATCCCGTAGTTACCCATTATCGGATAAGTCATAACTATGGCCTGATCGGTATATGACGGATCCGATATGATCTCCTGATAGCCGACCATCGATGTGTTGAACACCAGCTCCAGCTTATGTTCTGACGAGCTGCCGAATCCGTATCCGTGATATACGGAACCGTCTTCAAGTATGATCTTTCGATTAGTAGTGTTATCCATAAATCCTCCCGAACCTGTACCTGATCATGCATCAGTATCCGTCGGATAGTGTCCGTCAAAGCATGCTCTGCATAATCCCAGGTCCCCGGTCATTGAGTTTAAATCCTCCAGCCGCATATATGCAAGTGAATCCGCACCGATCTGCTGTCTGATCTCCTCTATGGAATACTTATCAGCTATCAGCTGCGAATTATCAGGTACATCCGTACCATAATAACACGGATACAGAAAAGGTGGCGAGCTGATCCTTACATGAACTTCTTTTGCCCCCTCCGCTCTGAGCATTGAGATCAGATTGGAGATGGTCGTTCCTCTGACTATCGAGTCATCTATGAGCACTACCCTCTTACCCGTAACGGTACCGGGGATCACTCCGAGCTTCATGCTGACAGCGGACCGTCTCTCACTGTCCGTGGGCTTGATGAACGTTCGTCCTATGTAACTGTTCTTATGGAATACCCGTCTGAAAGGAATACCCGATCCGGCGGCATATCCTTCAGCCGCGGTAAGACCCGACTCAGGAACACCGGTCACTATATCAGCCTCGGCGGGATATGCTTTTGCGAGCGCTTCCCCTCCGCGGAACCTGGATTCGTATATACCGACTCCGTCCATCACGGAGTCAAGTCTGGCGAAGTATATGTATTCAAAAATGCAATGTGAATGCATACGGGCAGCGGTACATAAAGAAGTATCGGATGCCAGGCCGTGACGTGATACGGTCACGATCTCGCCCGGTGCTATATCCCTCATGAACTCCGCGCCCACGGCCGGTAATGCACAGCTCTCCGATGAGATCACATATCCGTCTGATACGCGTCCTATGCAAAGAGGCTTAAGCCCCAGCGGATCGCGGACTGCTATTATCTTACGCGGGCTCATGATGATGATCGCATATCCGCCGGTCAGTCTCGGTACCGCCTCCTTGACCGCTTCCTCGATCGATCCGGTATGAGCTCGCAGCTTGGCTATCAGTGTCGCTATCACTTCGGTATCGGAAGTCGCGTGGAACACGCTGCCGTCATTTAACAGTTCCTGCTTGATGCTTCCGGTGTTGACTATGTTTCCGTTATGAACAAGAGCGAGTGTCCCCTTCATATATTGAAAAGCCACCGGCTGAGCATTACGAACGGTGCTGTCGCCGGTGGTCGAATATCTGACATGACCCACTCCTATATTTCCGGTGAGTTCATTAAGACCGGTCTCGTCAAACACTTCAGATACCAGTCCCATATCCTTATGAAGAGACATATTGCCGCGTTCACCTGCCGTATCACACACGGCAATACCGGCAGACTCCTGCCCCCTGTGCTGAAGAGACAACAGCCCGTGATATATGTCTATCGCGCTCTCCGCTCCCGGTGATCTCCACACTCCGAAGACACCGCATTCCTCTCTGATCTCGTCCATATATGATCCTCGTAAGCTTATGTCCGCACAAAAAAAGGGCACTTCAACCAAACGGTCGAAGCGCCTTTGCTCCTATCAAATATAATCTATATCTGTCACAGGCGGTTGTCAAGTTTACCGCAGGCATTTACCTTATACAGATCCTGCAGGTATGCCTGATATGCCCAGTTATGGATGAAACATCCGTATCTGATCTTGCTGTCTTCGGTGTGGACTATATTCTTAACGGTTCCCTTGACGTTCTCGGTAAACAGTTTACGCTCTCCCTGCATGTCAACATAGGAATCGCAGACAGATACCGTAATCAGTTCCGAAATCTCAACTCCTATGGCTGTGTCGACTTCAAATGCCAGTCCTTCCCTTGAAACGTCCACTATGCGTCCGGCATACTCGCCATCCTCGGTATATATGGCGCATTCCAGAGCTCTTTTGATCCTAAGTTCCGTACGTCTTTCCATGATACAGCAGAGTTTTCTTCTCCTTATCCTCCGTGATATGTAAATGCATCCTGCAATACTGTTCTATCATTGTTACAGCATACGCGCAAGTACGAATACAAAAGGTGAATTCCAGTAGATGGTGATCTCATTTAAGGAATAGCATTCTTCATGATCCAGATAGCATTTCATCGGTGCGGAATCAGGATC
>Ga0129306_1003711_pt1 | contig 10952 bp, 7 predicted proteins | sample P827metagenome_FD_94438 | JGI IMG/M metagenome (GOLD analysis project Ga0129306, IMG submission 94438) | Capybara group fecal microbial communities from Wisconsin, USA - P827 metagenome | ecosystem: Host-associated > Mammals > Digestive system > Large intestine > Fecal | place: USA: Wisconsin...
ATCACGTTGATGTAGACAACACGCTTCTTATCTTTGACAGAGCCCCAGGCGTACTCGGCCATGCGCTCGTTGAACTCGGCCATGTCGTCGGCGCCCGTCCAGGCGATGCTGATCGCGCCGGTGGGGCACACGGTCATGCACTCGCAGCAGCCCAGGCACGGCTTGGGATCGACGCTCGACACCGTCTTGCCGCCATCGGCTTTCACCATGCTGATGGCATGTCCCGGGCAGTTGCGGAAGCATTTGCCGCAGCCGATGCACTTTTCCGCATCGACGGTCAGCCGCACCTGATGCTGGGCCTTTTTGCCGCGCGCGGGAGCACAGCCCATGGCCAGGTTCTTGATCGTGCCGCCGAAGCCTGCCGCGACGTGTCCTTTAAAATGCGACACCACCACAAGCGCGTCTGCCTCAGCGATAGCAGAGCTGACTTCGACGGTCTTGAAGTGCTTGCCGTCAATCTCCACCTCGCGGAAGTCGTTGCTCTTGAGGCCGTCAGCGATCACCAGCGGAGCGCCCACCTGCGCGTAGCCGAAACCGTTTTCGATGGCTGTGATCAGGTGATCGACGGCGTTTTTGCGGCTGCCCACATAGAGCGTGTTGCTGTCGGTCAAAAACGGTTTGCCGCCGCACTTTTTGATCTCGTCCACCACGGCGCGGATGAAGATGGGGCGCATGTAGGTGTCGTTGCCTTTCTCGCCGAAGTGCAGCTTGACGGCGGTAAGGTCGTCTTGCTTCACCGACTTGCTCACATCCACAGCCTCAAGCGCTTTGCGCAGCACGTCCACCTTGCTGACGGCGGCCGTGAACGGCGCGAAATACACGACGGATTTGTTTGACATAGTTCGATTCCCCCTATAAAAATTGAATAATCCCCCGTTGCTATTATAACAGATACACCCGCAAGCATACCACATGGAGCTTGCTCTAGGGCAAGAGAGAGGCTCAAAAACAGCTTTCAGAGAGCCACTGATTGATACGCACAAAACATAAAATACCAGTGACCTTCAGATAAAGAGTTTAAAAGTCTAATTAGGACAGTCTTTAAGGAGACACTGATTAAATGAGTCCGATAGGCCGCCAGGCGATTTCGTCGAGTGGCGTGAACGAAGCGACGTGGTATGGCGGGGCTATGTTGACGACGCGAAGCCAGGCCTTTAGGTGAGCTTCGACGCAGCCACGCGGTGAAAGTTCCGACAGTGCGCGGGCGAATTGACCAGCGTCTCCTTAACAGCTCGAAAAGAATTTTGGGGATTTAAGGAGACACTGATTAAATGAGCCAGATGGCCCGCCATGGGATTTTGTCGATAAGCGCGAACGAAGCGACTTGGTATGGCGGGGCTATGTTGACGAGCTTCGCGAGCAGCTGATCGGCAAAAGACCCGGCGGGGCGCGGGTGAATTAATCAGCGTCTCCTTAATCAGTGGTTCCTTTGATCTTCATCTTTTCATGCCCTGAGCCCCGTCGCGGCGCAATGGGCTGTATCTCGAATAATAGGACTGAAAACGACTTCCTGCTGCCGGTTTCATCCTGCAGCGGGAGGTCTTGCTGTATCAGGAGATCATATCAAGGCGGAACGTCTGTCAGCCAAAATTTGCGATGGGAAACATGCGGGAGGAAGCAGCCGGCAAACAGCAACGCCGTATCGCATGACCGCAGGACCGATGAATGGCATGGTCATACCTATCTCCGGATAAAACAGTTCATGACACGTTCGCGGGGGCGACCCGTGCGGCCGTCCGTTTTTCCGGTTCGCGCATACGCAAACTGCAGCCACGGGAGATCGAGCACAGAAGCAAAATTTGCTTTGAAAACAGCAAATGAGCGATACATTTGAGAGAGTCAGGGAGAACGCGAGCCGCCTCGGGCAGTTGTGTCCGGGACGGCTCGCGTATTTTTGTATGTGTTGTTTGTACTGTGTCCAGCGATGCTGCGGCGACGGCTCCCTGACGGCGAAACAGCAGGCCGAAGCACAGGCGCACAGCACCATATCGGCGCACCAGATCAGCGCGTAGCCGCCTGTGAGCGCCACGCACATGCCGCCGAGCCAGGCGCTGAAAAACGCGCCTACCTGATGGGCCACGAACAGCACGCCCAGCAGCGCGCCGAGGCGCGATGGGCCGAACTCGCGGCTGGTCAGGCCGGATGTGGGCGGCACCGTGGCATTGCCTGTCAGTCCCAGGCAGATCGCGAACGCGTACACGGCGGCAAGCGTTTTTGGGCAGATCAGGAACACGCCCGCCATCAGCACGCGCGAGCCATACAGCAGCGCCAGCACGTTTTTCATCTTCATGCGCGCGCACAAAGCGCCGCTGATGACGCTGCCGGCCATCGCTGCCGCGCCGTACACGGAAAAAGCGAGCGAGGCTGTCGCGGCAGAAAAACCGTAAGAAGTGATCTGCGAAAACAGGTGTGTCTCAATGATGATCATGTGGAAGCCGCAGGTGAAAAATCCTGCCATGATCAGCAAGTAGGTGCGGCTGTGGAGCGCTTGAATCAGCATTTCCCTGACAGAGAGCGAGGCGCTCTCGCTCTTTTTTCCCTCTGTAGAGCTGCGGCATACAACGGCGACCACCGGCAGCAGTAAAATAACAGGCACACCCCACGCCGCGACCGAGGCGATGTCGCCCGCTGCCCAGCGTACAGCCTGCGTCACAGGCGGCACGACGATGCCGAGCACGCCGCTGCTGGCGCCGATCACGCCGGAGGCCATAGTCGCCGCCGCTTCGCTCATGTGCGGACTGAGCGCGCCCATGATCACGCCGAACGAGAGAGCCGCCGTGCCCCCGGAAACCAAAAATCCAAGCGCCGCAAGCACGCCTGCGAACGACCTGCAGAACGGCAGCGCGAACAGGCCAGCGGCCATCATCGTTACGCCCAGCTTGAGCACGAACGCGTTCGACCGCTTCATCGCCAGCACGCCGAAAAGCGGCTGAAGCAGCCCAAACAGCAGCTGCCCAAAAGCGACGATGAAGCTGAGCGAAGCGTAATCCACTCCGCTGGAAGCTGCAATCGACCCTAAAAACACACCGTAAGAGGCGCGGATGCCGGAGCTCAACCCGTAGAGCAGACCGCCCGCCAGCGTCAGCCAGACGACGCAGGGGCTTTTCTTGTCCTTGGCGATGTCCATTTGAGCCTCCCTCTCGCGTACAAAAATGTCAGCCCATGTGTAAGGACTGGCATGATTATATCACAATAAGTGAGCTGACCTGTGCGTTTCTGCCTACACGAACAGCTCGGCAACGGAGTAGAGCGCGGCCTTGCCGGCCATGAAGATCGTGCTGTCCTCGCGGCGGCAGTAGAGGGTCCCTCCGCGTTTGGAAGCCTGATACGCGGTCAGTTCGTCTTTGCCGAGCGCGTCGGCCCAGTAGGGGATGATGTGGCAGTGCCCCGAGCCGCACACGGGGTCTTCGGGCACCGACAGTTTGGGCGCGAAGCTGCGCGACACGCAGTCGAAATCGGCGCCGCGGGCGGTGACGTGCAGCAGCAGGCCGTCGATCGTCTTGATCTTTTCCAGATCGGGCGTCATGGTGCGCACGTCCTCTTCCGAGGGCAGCACGCAGAGCAGGTCGCGGGCCATGAACGCCGCCGTTGGACGCACGCCGATCGCCTCGGTCATCGCGTCGGTGACGGGCACGGACTTGAGGTCGTAGGCGGGAAACTTCATCTCGTAGAGCTCGTCCTTTTTCGTCACGATCAGGTTGCCCGACAATGTGGAAAAGACCACGCGCGGCGCGTCCTTCTCGTAAAAGTTCAGCAGCACGAACGCCGTTGCCAGCGTGGCGTGACCGCACAGGTCGATCTCGCCGCCGGGCGTGAACCAGCGCAGGTGATATTTTTCGCCCTCTTTGACGGTGAACGCCGTTTCGGAAAAGTTGTTCTCGCGCGTGATGTTCATCATCAGCTCGTCGGGCAGCCACGAATCGAGCACGCACACGGCGGCCTGGTTGCCGTGAAAGACGGAATCGCTGAACGCGTCGACGACATATTGTTTCATAGTGAAAAACTCCCTTCGATTAATGTGAGCAGGAATTTGTCCCGCTTGAACTTTGACTGGCTAGAGTATATACTGCAAGCTGAAATAAGTAAAACGAAAAATTTGCATGTTCACATTCAAAATCTTTATTTGAAAGGGGCTGCACGATGGAACGATACATCGCTTTGGTGAAAACAGTCGAGCTGGGCAGCTTCACGCGCGCGGCCGAGGTGCTGGGCTACACGCAGCCGGCCATGAGCCAGATGATCGCTTCGCTTGAGCGCGAGTTGGGGCTGAAACTGTTGTTTCGTTCGCGCTGGGGCGTGCGCCTCACGCCCGAGGGCGAGCGGCTGATGCCGTCGGCCGCGGCGGCAGTGGCGCAATATCAGGCTATGCAGAACATCGCCGGCGAGATCCGCGGCCTGGAAAGCGGCGTGGTGCGCATTGGCGCTATTTCGAGCGTGTCGTGCCACTGGCTGCCGCCGGTGATCAAAAAATTCTGGAGCACATACCCAAATGTGCGCCTGATCGTGCATCAGGGCGATTACACGAGCATTCCCGAGTGGGTGCGCGCCGGCGAGCTCGATTTCGGTTTTGTGACGCCCGACGCCGTTGACGGGCTTGAGCCGCGCTTTCTTAAAAAGGGGGAACATCGCGTCTGCCTGCCGCGCGGTCACCGACTGGCGGAGCGGGCGTTCGTGCCGCTTGAGGAACTGGCCGGCGAACCTTTTCTGCTGCTTGAAGAGGGGGCTTACAGCGAGCCGCTGGCGGCCTTCAGGGCTGTCGGGATCGAGCCGGAGGTGCGTATGACCATGCACGACGACTATTCCATCCTCTCGATGGTGGAGCAGGGGTTGGGCGTGACCATCCTGCCTGAGCTGGTACTGCGCAAACAGAGTTACGACATCGTCATGCTGCCGCCGCGCCCGATGATCACGCGAACGCTCGGTATCATCGCCAGACCGCAGGGGCAGTTGTCGATCGCGGCGCGCCGCTTCATCGATTTTTTGGCTGAAAACGCGGATTCCCTGCCCTAAAACCGCCGTGCATGGTACAATCTTCACAAAGAAAGCGAGGTGCTGCTTGGATGATAAAGATAACGTTTGACGAAGAACGATTTCGTTCCGTTGCTGCCGACGGTGAGAAGTTGATCGGCGAGTGTGACTGCCGCGTAGACGGACTGGTGTGGACGGCGTATCACACCGAGGTCGATCCCGCTTACGGCGGTCAGGGCATTGCCGCACGGCTGGTGACATGCGCCGCTCAGGCTGCCCGCGAGCGCGGCGCGAAGATCATGCCCACGTGTTCTTACGTCGTGCGCCTGTTCGACACCAAGGCGGAATATGCCGACGTTGACGCGCGCCGCTGAAAAGTATCTGGATCTATATAATAGGAAAGGAAGTTTGCTGCTTATGGAACAGTCTCGGATCGACAAAATCATGGCGCGCATGAAGGACGCCGGGCTTTCGCAGGCCTTGCTCAGCGACCCGTACACGCTGCGCTACCTCACCGGCGATCGTTTTTCGCCCAACGAACGCTTTTTGGCGCTGCTGCTGCGCGAGGGCCAAAAGCCGCTGCTTTTTTTGAACAAGCTCTTCCTCGCCCCGCATGTGGCGGAAGAGAACATCGTGCCCTATGTGGACGCCGAACGCGGCGCGCTTAAAGTGCTGCCGAGGATCGACAAAACTCAGCCGCTCGGCATCGACAAGAAACTGGCTGCCGAGTTTTTGCTCGAACTCCAGGAAAACGGCGCCGCGTCGGCCTATGTCAACGTGTCGCCGTGCGTTGATCGCGTGCGCGCCCAAAAAGACGCCGGCGAGATTGCCAAGATGGAGCGCGCTTCCAGGCTGAACGACGAAGTGATGCTGCGCGTCAAGGAATATGTGCGCGAAGGCGTGACCGAGCTGGAACTGGCCGACAGGCTGAACGCCCTTTACCGCGAGCTGGGGGCGGAGTCGCTGTCGTTCCCGTCGATCGTGTGCTTCGGCGCCAACGCGGCCGATCCGCACCATGCGCCCGACGGCACCAGGCTGAAGCCGGGTGAGTGCGTGCTGTTCGACATCGGCGGCGTGTGGGACGGCTACTGCTCCGATATGACGCGCACCTATTATTTCGGCGAGCCGTCAGCGCACGACCGCGAGGTGTACGAAACGGTGCTGCGCGCCAACCTGGCAGCCGAAGCCATCATGAAGCCGGGCGTGCGCTTCTGCGACCTCGACGCCGCCGCCCGCAAGGTGATAACCGACGCCGGCTGGGGGCCGAATTTCACGCACAGGCTGGGGCATTCGATCGGCCTGCAGGGGCACGAGTGGGGCGACGTGGGCGAGGTGAACACCGAAGAGGTGAAGCCCGGCAACATCTTTTCGTGCGAGCCGGGCATCTATCTTGCCGGCGACACGGGCGTGCGCATCGAAGACCTGTGCCTGATCACGGAAACGGGCGTGAAGATCCTCAACGCCGCGCCGAAAGGTCTGGAAGTCATTCCGGTGCGCTGATATCGCTGAGCAGAAATAAAAAATAATACGAATGTCGTTTAAGTAACTATAAATTTTCATGGCGAGTAGTTCGCGCAAAGCCGTGCCTGTTTTGTCTGCCGCGGAAGCCGTTTTTGAAAATCCCGTGCGGCGGAGCGTATTTTTTCTCTTGTCTTTGCAAAGAAACGCGCCTATAATAGACAGGCTTTTGAGCGATTTGCTTTTCGCGTGTTTTGATATGAGAAAGGCGTAATATTTCAAGGAGGTTTTGCATCATGGTATCGTTTTTCTTCTGGGTCCTGCTGCTGGTCGTGCTTGGCGCGGGCGTGCTGGCTCTTGGTTTTGCGTATGAGCGTTACAGCGAGGTGATGGCCGTCAAGATCGACGCCGAACACAGCAAGGTCGCCGAGCTTTCCGAGACCATCCACGAGGGCGCGATGGCGTTCCTCAACAGCGAGTACAAGTGGCTTGCTCCGTTCGTTGTCGTCGTCGGCGCGCTGCTGTGCGTCTCGCTGGGCATCGCTTCGGGCGTGTGCTTCGTCTTCGGCGCTGTGTGCAGCGCTCTGACCGGCTATTTCGGCATGATCGTGGCCACCCGTTCCAACGGCCGCACCACGTTCATGGCCACCAAGTCGATGAACGATGCGCTCGGCGTCGCTTTCCGCGGCGGCACGGTGATGGGCCTGACCGTCGTCGGCGTTGGCCTGATCGGCGTGGTCGTCTCCTATGTACTGTTCCGTGACGCGAACGTCATCACCAGTTTTGGTCTGGGCGCTTCGTCGATCGCTCTGTTCGCGCGCGTTGGCGGCGGCATCTACACCAAGGCTGCCGACGTGGGCGCCGACCTTGTCGGCAAGGTTGAAGCCGGCATCCCCGAGGACGACCCCCGCAATCCCGCCACGATCGCCGATAACGTGGGCGACAACGTTGGCGACATTGCCGGTATGGGCGCCGACCTGTTCGAGTCATACGTCAACTCCATCATCGCCGCGATGGCGGTGGGCGCTGTTGCCGCTCTAGGCGGCGAGCAGATGGGCCTGATGGGCGTTCTTTATCCTCTGGCTCTGGCCGCTCTGGGCATCGGCGCGGCGATCATCGGCGCGTTCCTGGTCACCGGCGCTCTGCGCGAAGAGTCTGACGGCGCCGGCGCGCAGCTGGCCGCCAAGTGGATGGAGCGCTTCATCGTCGACAAGAAGACCGGCGCGGCCGATCCCGCCAAGGCGCTCAGCTTCGGCACCTATGCCACGGGCGTCATTGAGATCGCCGGCGCTTTCGTGCTTTCCATCGTGCTGCTTCAGGATCTGACCATTTTCTTCGCCGTCGTCTCCGGCGTTGTGGCCGGCGTGGCCATCGGCGCTGTCACCGAGTACTACACCTCGGCCGACTACAAGCCTGTGCAGAAGCTGGCCGGCACGACCGAGACCGGCCCCGCCACCGTCATCCTCGGCGGCATCTCGCTGGGCATGACTTCCACTGTCGTCCCCGTCGTGCTTATTTGCGCGGCCACCCTTGTCAGCTATTACTTCAGCGGTCTCTACGGCGTGGCCTGCTCAGCCGTGGGCATGCTTTCGATCACGGGTATGAGTCTCAGCGTCGACGCGTATGGTCCCATCTCCGACAACGCCGGCGGTATTGCCGAAATGTCCGAACTGCCTGAGGGCGTGCGCACCATCACCGACCATCTGGACTCGGTGGGCAACACCACTGCGGCTATGGGCAAGGGCCTGGCCATCGGTTCCGCCGCGCTCACCGCTCTGTCGCTGTTCTCGGCCTACGCGCAGTCGGCCAAGCTGGCTGCCATCGACCTGAACAATCCTCACGTCATGGTCGGCCTGTTCCTTGGCGGCATGCTGCCCTTCCTGTTCAGCGCTCAGACGATCTCGGCCGTGCAGGAAGCCGCTACGGAAATGGTCAAGGAAGTGCGCCGCCAGTTCCGTGAGCACCCCGGTATCATGGACTACACCGAGAAGCCCGATTACAAGCGCTGCGTGGGCATCTCCACCAACGCCTCGCTGAAGAAGATGATCCTGCCCGGCGTGCTGGCTATCGTCGTGCCCGTCGTCGTGGGCTTTGCTCTCGACGCGCAGGCTCTGGGCGGTATGCTTGGCGGCTCCATCGTCACCGGCGTCATGCTGGCCATCTACATGAGCAATGCCGGCGGCGCCTGGGACAACTCCAAGAAGTACATCGAGACCGGTGTGTATGGCGGCAAGGGTTCTGCCAACCACAAGGCTGCTGTCGTCGGCGACACCGTCGGCGATCCTTTCAAGGATACGGCCGGCCCCAGCCTCAACATCCTCATCAAGCTGATGACCGTCGTGGCCCTTGTCATCGCTCCGCTCATCATCAAGTAAGCGCGGGCTCGACAGAACGAACAGAAAAAGTTACAATGCAACGGAGGGAGCTTTTCAGGCTCTCTCCGTTTTTTAGTACATTATCACAGGGGGAATGAGCGATGGCCGACGAGATCGTTGCCAGGATCAAAGACGCTGTGGATATCGTTGAACTGATTGGCGATTCCGTGCGGCTGGAACGCAAGGGGCGTAATTACGGCGGCCTGTGTCCGTTTCATGACGAAAAAACACCGTCCTTCATGGTGTCGCCCGAACGGCAGACGTGGCACTGCTTTGGCTGCGGCAAGGGCGGCGATGTGTTCACGTTCGTCATGGAAAAGGAGGGCCTCAGCTTTCCCGAGGCGCTTGAAGAACTGGCCAGGCGCGCCGGCATCACGCTGCCGAAACGGCGCGGCAAGCCGCAGACGGCCGATCTGTATTCCGTTATGGAGATGGCGGTGACGTTCTACCGCGATCAGCTGAAAGGCCCCGCCGGTGCGGCCGGACGCGGTTACCTGGCGCGGCGCAATATGAGCGATGCCGATATCGCGGCGTTCGAGCTGGGGTGGGCCCCGGCGGCGTGGCAGGAAATGAACGACGCGCTGCGCCGCGAGGGCGTGACGCAGGAGCAGCTGCTCAAGTGCGGACTGGTCACCCAGAGTGACCGGGGCAGCTGCTACGACCGCTTTCGCGGGCGCGTGATGTTCCCCATCCGCAATGTGTCAGGGCGCTGCATCGCGCTGGGCGGCCGCATCGTCGACGGAGAGGGAGCCAAATATCTCAACAGTCCCGAAGGGCCGCTCTACGCCAAAAAAGACAACCTTTATCTGCTTGACAAAGCCAAAAACGCCATCCGCGAAAAAGGGCGTTCGATCCTGGTCGAAGGGTATATGGATGCGATCCGTCTGCACATGCACGGCCACAAAGAGACAGTCGCCTCGCTGGGCACAGCGCTGACGGAAGAGCAGGCAGCGCTGCTGCGGCGCTTTGCAAATCGCTGCTACATCTGCTACGATGCCGACACGGCCGGACAGAACGCCACGCTGCGGGGCATGTATGTGCTCCAGCGCGCGGGGCTGCAGGTGTATGTGGTGCAGTTCCCCGGCGGCAAGGACCCCGACGAGATGCTCCAGACCGAGGGTGGCGACGAACAGTTCGAAGCGGCGCTCGAAAGCGCAAAACCGCTGGTGCTTCACCATATCAGCCTGTTTTTGTCGGCGGCGAAGAGTGAAGGCCAGGCCAGGGCCGCGGAAGAACTGCTGAGCGGTATGGCTCAGCTCTCTGCCGTCGAACTGGCGCCCTATATGCAGGAGATCGCACACGCTGTCGGGCTGCCCGATTATCAGCTGGTGAGAGAGCTTGACCGGCTGCGCCGGGGGCGTCGCATGAGCAGTGCCGGGCAGGATGAGACGCCGCTTGATGTCGATTTTCCTCTGCCGGAGGATGACGAGATGCGCGAGGCGCCCTGCGTGCCGGCTGAAACGGGGCTGCTGTTTCTGCTGTGGAGCTCGCGCCAGCTGCGGCTGAGCGTCGATGTGGCCGAAACGGTGCGCCTCTTTCAGGACGAGCGGCTCAAAGAGATCGCCGCGGCGCTGTTGACGGGCGAGTCGCCCGAGACGCTGGAGCGCCGCTGGCTGGAAATGGACGAGCACTTCCCGCTGTCGGTTGTGGCCGCCGGTGGCAATTTTTGCGACACGCTTTCCGGCAGCGTCCGTGAAAAGTGGGACGCGCTTTGTGTCGATACTCGCCGTCGTTCGCTGCGCTCTCGCTACGCGCAGCTCAAGGAGCAGATGTTCCGCGGCCAGGCCACGCCCGAAGAGCAGGCCGAATACGGCCGTCTGGCGGCGGAACTGAAGCGGCAGTGAGGGGCAATCTTCCGGCTTTTGACAGTGTTCTGGCAGGGCGCGCTTCATTGCTTTGTGCTGTTGCAAATACGTTTTGGTTGTTTGAAACAAACAAATAAAGTCGATTATCTTTTAATGTTGTGTTTTTGGGTGTGCTTTGATAAACTCTCTTTATCGATTTCCTCGCAAATGGGGGTTGACAGAGATGCCTGTATGCGGCATTATCAGCACAGCACAGCACAGCACAGCACAGCACAGCACAGCACAGCACAGCACAGCACAGCACAGCACAGCACAGCACAGCACAGCACAGCACAGCACAGCACAG
>Ga0129306_1003713_pt1 | contig 10946 bp, 9 predicted proteins | sample P827metagenome_FD_94438 | JGI IMG/M metagenome (GOLD analysis project Ga0129306, IMG submission 94438) | Capybara group fecal microbial communities from Wisconsin, USA - P827 metagenome | ecosystem: Host-associated > Mammals > Digestive system > Large intestine > Fecal | place: USA: Wisconsin...
AAATAAGGAAAGCGCCTCGCACTTTCCTTATTTTATTAATCTTCTTTTTCTATTTTTTTTATTCCTAATTCTTCTAATTGATTTTCATCAACTACATTTGGTGCTTCTGTTAATGGGCAGAATGCATTTTGATTCTTAGGGAATGTTATTACGTCTTTAATATTTTCTGTTCCTGCTAAAAACATTATCATTCTATCAAGACCATAAGCTAATCCACCATGTGGTGGTGGTCCAAATTTAAATGCTTCAAGTAAGAACCCAAATCTTTCCCAAGCCTTTTCTTTAGTGAAGCCTAATACATTAAACATTTTTTCTTGAAGTTTACTATCATGTATTCTTATACTTCCTCCACCTAATTCTTCTCCGTTTAATACTATGTCGTAAGCCTTTGCTCTTACCTTTCCTGGGTCTGTATCTAATAGTTCTATATCCTCATCCATTAATGCTGTAAATGGATGATGTTCTGCTTGATATCTGCCCTCTTCTTCATTGTAAGATAATAATGGGAATTCAGTTATCCATACAAATCTAAATTCATCTTTATTTATAATATCTAATTCTTTTGCTAGGTGTAATCTTAATGCACCTAAGCTTTCAAATACTACATTATTTTTATCTGCTACTATTAATATTAAATCGCCTACTTTAGCATCCATTTTTTCTAATATAGCTTTCATTTCTTCTTCTGTTAAGAATTTAGCTATTGGAGATTTTATTTCATCTTCTTTGTAAGCTATCCAAGCTAATCCTTTTGCTTTATAAGTTTTAACAAAGTCTTGTAGCTTATCTATTTGTTTTCTTCCCATATTAGCACAGTTACCTGCTTTGATTGCTCTTACAGAACCACCATTTTCTATAGCTCCTTTGAATACTTTAAATTCTGAATTTTTAACAACTTCTGTTAAATCATTTATTTCCATTCCAAATCTTAAATCTGGTTTATCTAAACCGTATCTTTCCATAGCTATTTTGTATGGCATTCTTTCTATTGGAAGTTTTATATCTATTCCTGCAACTTCTTTAAATACTTTAGCTAATAATCTTTCGTTTAATTCTATTACATCATCTTCTTCTACAAATGATAATTCCATATCTATTTGTGTAAATTCTGGTTGTCTATTAGCTCTTAAATCTTCATCCCTAAAACATTTTGTTATTTGGAAATATTTATCATAGCCTGAAACCATTAAAAGCTGTTTAAATATTTGTGGTGATTGTGGTAATGCATAAAACATTCCTTTATAATTTCTACTTGGAACTAAATAGTCACGGGCTCCTTCTGGAGTACTTTTTGTAAGTATTGGAGTTTCCATTTCTAAAAAGCCATTTTCATCTAAGAAATTTCTAACAACTTTACATGTCTTATGTCTCACCATAAATATTTTTTGCATATCTGGTCTTCTTAAATCAAGATATCTATATTTTAATCTTATATTTTCAGACGCATCCAAACCTTCCTTTATGTATATAGGAGGTGTTTCTGATTCAGATAATATTTTTATATCTTCTCCTTTTAATTCCACAGCTCCAGTTTCCATATCATTGTTTGGTGATTGTCTTTTAACTATTTCACCTGTTACAGCTATGCAATATTCTGATTTTACGTTATCTGATTTTTCGAAGGCTTCTTTATTTATTTCTTCGCCAAAAACTATCTGCATAATTCCTGTTCTATCTCTTAAATCTACAAATATTAAACCTCCTAAATTTCTCTTTCTTTGAACCCATCCCATAACTGTAACTTTTTGTCCTATATTATTTTCTCTAGGCTCACCACACATTATTGTTCTCTTAAGTCCTCTTAACGCTTCTCCCATTTTTATTCCTCCAAATATAGATTTGTTATTTTATTTTTGTCTATTTAAATACTTTAATTAATGTATCTATATCTTTTATATTAACTTCTATTTGCTCTCCATCTTCCATTCTTTTAACTGTTGCTTTACCAGTATTTAATTCTTCTTCACCTAATACCATAGAATATTTTGCACCTATCCTATTGGCATACTTCATTTGGGCTTTAACGCTTTTACCCATATGATCTATTTCACATTTTATGTGTCTGTCTCTTAATTCCTTAGCTAATTTTAAAACTTCTAATTTAGCCTTATCTCCCATATTTCCTAAATATAAATCTACATATGCTTCTTCCGGAATTTCTATTGCTTTTTCTTGCAATGTTAAAAGTAATCTTTCCATCCCCATTCCAAATCCTACCGCTGGCATAGAAGGCCCACCTATTTCTTCTATAAGATAGTCATATCTTCCTCCTGCACATATAGTTATATCATCTGTTATAAATTCAAATACAGTTTTACTATAATAATCTAATCCTCTAACTATAAATGGATCTACTTTATAATTTATATTTAACACATCTAAATAACTTTTTAGTGATTCAAAATGTTCCTTACATTCATCACATATATAATCTAATATAATTGGTGCATCCTTTACTATTTCTTTACAAGTATCAACTTTGCAATCTAATATTCTAAGTGGATTTTTATCAAATCTAGTCTTGCAAGTTGAACATAGTTTATCATAGTTTTTAGATAAATATTTTTTTAGTGCTTCATTATAAGTTTTTCTACATTTAGGGCAACCTATGCTATTTATATTTAATTCTACACCATTTACACCTAATTCTTTATATATTCTAACAGGTATACTTATAACTTCTGCATCCACAGATGCATCTTTTGCTCCGAAAATTTCTATTCCAAATTGGTGATGTTGTCTAAGTCTCCCCTTTTGAACATTTTCATATCTCATAACAGGTGTAAAATAATACATCTTTGTAGGCTGAGTTTCATTGAATAATCTACCTTCAACAAAAGCTCTTACTGCTGGTGATGTTCCCTCTGGTTTTAAAGTTATACTTCTACCAGCTTTATCTTCAAAAGTATACATTTCCTTTTGAACTACATCTGTAGTTTCCCCTACTCCCCTTTGAAATAACTCTGTATATTCAAAAACTGGAGTTCTTATTTCTCTACATCCAAAATCTGCTGCTATATTTCTAAATTTATTCTCTAAATATTGCCACTTATATGATTCTGTAGGCAATAAATCTTTTGTACCCTTTGGCGCTTGCAATGACATTTATATTCCTCCTAAACATTATAAATATAAAGTATCTAATATTTTTTTCTTTCTCTGTACCATTTCTTCTACTCTTTTTGTATATTCTATTACATCTTTAACATTAGGTGATCTTTCAATCCTATTTTCATCCATAAATATTATTTTAGATACAGCATCTGCTCCTAACGCTATTATGGTTTGTCTTTCTTCTATCATTTGTATATTATATATACCTATTTTATTTTCTTTTGAATACCCTACGTTTTCCATATTTCCTAACATATTTTTTTGTCTATACATGTAATAAGGCTTCATGCCTAAATCTTTAGCTAAAACTTCCGTTTCTTCATACATTCTATTTAATTCTTCCTGTTTAGGAATATTAAATTCCATTTTGTTAACTAACTTTTCGTGAAGTATAGAACCTCTTTTTATTGACATACCATGAACTGTTATATTATCAGGATTTAACTTTTTAATCCTCCTGCAAGTGTTTTTTATTTCCTCTATTCCTTCACCTGGAAGACCTACTATTAAATCCATGTTTATGTTCTTAAATCCTATGCTCTTAGCTAAGTGATAAATTCTTTCTATATCTTCTACCGAATGGGTTCTTCCTATATTTTTTAAAGTGCTATTGTTCATAGTTTGGGGATTTATGCTTATTCTATGTACATTATATTTTTTCATGGATAGTAATTTTTCTTCTGTGATACTATCTGGTCTTCCACATTCCACTGTAAATTCTTCTACTTCTTTATTATGTACAAAATTATAATATATTTTGTTTAATGTTTTTTCAAACTGAGCATTATTAACAGAAGTTGGAGTTCCCCCCCCAAAATAAACGCATTGTATTTTTAGCCCCTTATGCTGTATATATTTTGAAAGCATATCCATTTCATAATAAAGAGCCTTTAGATAAGGCTCTACTAAGTTCTTACACTTGCCTATTGGATTTGATGTAAAGGAACAGTATAAACATCTAGTTGGACAAAAAGGCATACCTACATATACACTTATAGTGTTTTGATCCTTGTTTACAATAGATTTTTCCATATTAGCAATATCTATACATAATTTAGTCTTATCCTCTCTAGTATTGCGATGCTTACTAAACCAATCTATTATTTCTTTTTCTTCCATTCCTTTATTCATTAAATCTAAAGCTATCTTACTTGGTCTTATTCCTACTAAAGTTCCCCAGGGCAAATTTTTGTTAGTAATTGATTTCAAATATAAAAAAAGAAATTTTTTTACCCATTCTTTCTTAACTAAACTAGTATCTTTTTCATATTTTATTTCATTTTCTTCTTTTTTTATATACATTCCTTCATCAGTTATTTCTATTTTCATATCATAATCTTCATTATCAAAAATAATATCATAAAAATTATAATATATGTTTAATATTTGATATATGTCGTATCTGTACTGCATATCGTTTAAATTTACTTTCAGCTTCATATTATGCACTCCAATGCTTTTAAAGGGATCTATCCATTTTAAAAAAATGGATTGTTGTCTTTTTCATAACCTACTGTAGATTCTGGTCCATGGCCTGGTAATACATATATATCAGGTTCTAACACAACTATCTTGCTTTGAATACTATTTATTAATGTATTATGACTTCCTCCGATAAAATCACTTCTTCCAATAGACTCTCTAAACAATGTATCTCCTGTAAATATAACATTATTTACTAAAAAACTCATGCCACCTGGACTATGTCCTGGAGTTTCTATAGCCTTTATTTTTAAATTCCCTAATTGAAACACCTTTCCTTCTACCAAATACTCATCTGCATTTTTGTATTTACCAAAGTTTCCAAATATATATCCTGCCTCTTTAATTAGATCCTCATCTTTTTTGTTTATATAAAAAGGTATATTGTATTTATCTTTTATTGCCTCTACCCCGCCTACATGATCTATATGTCCATGAGTTAGTAAAATAAATTGTGGCATTAAACTATTGTCTTCTATAGTCTTTATTATATCCTCTGGGTCTCCACCTGGATCTATAATTGCACATTTATCTTGGTCTATTAACAAATAACAATTCGCATTATATATACCAACAGGTATTGTTTTTATATCCATTAAATACACCTCTTTTTAATTTTTCTACTCTTTCTAGTATATAACTAAATTTTTAAAATGTCTTTTTACTATCCAAAAGTATTGTAACTGGCCCATCATTTTCTATATAAACCTTCATATCCGCTCCAAATTCTCCAGTTGCTACATTGTTTACTTCTTTTTTTATTGATTCTACAAACTTATTATATAATATATAAGCTTCTTCTCCTCCTAAAGCTTCTACAAAACTCGGTCTTCTTCCTTTTCTACAATCTCCATATAAAGTAAATTGAGAAACGATTATTATATCTCCACCTATATCTAATAAGGATTTGTTTAATTTTTCATTTTCATCTTCAAATATTCTTAAATTTATTATTTTTTCTTTTAAATATTTTATATCCTCTTCTGTATCTTCTCTTGATATTCCTAAAAGAACATTTAATCCTTTGCCTATACTTCCTATAACTTTTCCATCTACTTCTACTTTAGAAGATATAACTCTTTGAACTACCGCTCTCAAACATATCCCACCTTTATTTTAATCTTATATAGTTATAGTATTTACTTTTTAGTCCTATATACTTCTAAGACACCCTTTAGTTTTCTTATGTCTTTCATTACTGATTTTAAATCTTCTATATTACTTATTTTTAATTTTATATTTACAACCACTGAGTCATTTTTAATTGGTTTTGCATTCACAGCATAAAGATTTGTCTTACTTCCATTTATGGTTAGCATAATATCTGCTAATAAACCATCTGTATTTTCAGCTCTAACTTCTAGTTCTGAAATATACTCTCCACCCTTTGGCTTTCCCCAACTAACTTCTACTATCTTTGTTGGATCCTCTTCTACTAACTGTTCCATATTTTTGCAATCAGTTCTATGTATGGATATTCCTCTACCCTTTGTTATGTATCCTATTATTTTGTCTCCTGGTACAGGGTTACAGCATTTAGCAAATCTAACTAATAAATTGTCCTCACCTTTTACTATTATTCCTGGAGAACTGCTCTTTTTCTTTTTTTGTTTATTTGACTTGCTTATTTGATCTCTAACTTCATTCCAATTAAGCTCTGGTTTATTCTTCTTTAGATACTGCTCTCTAAATCTTAATACCACCGCTGAAGCAGCTAGAGCCCCTATACCAACAGCAGCAAACATATCTTCTATACTGCTCATATTGTATCTTTTTAATACAGTTTCTAAAACTTCACCCTTTGCAAGTTCCCCAAAGTTGTAACCTTGTTTTTTAGTTTCTTTTTCTAATATATCCTTACCTTTATTTATATTTTCTTCTTTATCTTCTTTCTTAAACCAAGCTCTTATTTTACTTTTAGCTTGATTGCTCTTTACCATACTAAGCCAATCTAAATTTGGGCCTTTAGGCGTAGTAGAGGTTAGAACTTCTATTATCTCTCCCGTTTTAAGTTCATAATCTAAAGGTACCATTTTACCATTCACCTTGGCGCCTATGCATCTGTGACCTATATCTGTATGTATTTTATATGCAAAATCTACTGGTGTCGCTCTGTTAGGTAAGCTTATAACCTTGCCCTTTGGAGTAAATACAAAAACCTCATCAGAAAATAAATCTATTTTAAAGCCTTGCATAAATTCTTCTGGGTCTGTTGTCTCCTTTTGCCAATCTAACATTTCTCTAAGCCATGTTAATTTCAAATCTATATTATTAGAATTCTCTACAGCTTCTTTATATTTCCAGTGAGCTGCTATACCATATTCTGCAGTTTTATGCATTTCATAAGTTCTTATTTGAATTTCAAAGGGTCTACCACCTACTCCCATTACTGTAGAATGTAATGATTGATACATATTAGGTTTAGGCATTGCTATATAATCTTTAAATCTTCCCGGTATAGGTTTATATACAGTATGTGCTATACCTAAGGCTGCATAACAATCCTTAACTGTATCTACTAATATTCTAACTGCTGTCAAATCAAATATTTGATCTAAATTTTTATTTTTGTTATGCATCTTTTTATATATACTATAAAAATGCTTTGGCCTTCCATCTATTTCTGATTCAATACCTGCTTTTTTTAAGTTTTGTTGTAAATTTGAAACTATTTCTTTTATATGTTCTTCTCTCTCTGCTCTTTTTTCTGCGATTTTACGTACCAAAAAATAATATTCATTTGGATTTATATATCTAAAAGATAAGTCTTCTAGCTCCCATTTTATTTTAGATATTCCTAACCTATGAGCTAATGGAGCATATATGTCTAAAGTTTCCTGCGCTTTCTCTTTTTGCTTTTCCACAGGCATAAATCTTAATGTCCTCATATTATGTAATCTATCCGCTAATTTTATAAGTATAACTCTTATATCCTTTGTCATTGCTAATAACATTTTTCTTACATTATCAGCCTGTTGTTCCTCTTTTGTTTTGTACTCAATTTTACCTAATTTAGTAACTCCATTTACTAAATCTGCTACTTCATTTCCAAATTCTTTAGCCACATCCTCATATGTATATTGAGTATCTTCAACAACATCATGCATAAGTCCTGCTATCATGGTGTTAACATCCATACCCATTTCAAATAATATTATAGCCACCTCTTCTGGATGAGTTATATAAGGTTCACCAGATATTCTCTTTTGTTCCTTGTGGGCATTGCAAGCAAAATTATATGCTTTTTTAATAAACTCTATTTCTTTTTCACTGAAACTATCTTTTATTTTTATCATTAAATCCTCTAGCATACCCTAATTACTCCTCAAAATCAAAGGCTGGTTTATAAAACCAGCCAATATTTTTTATTTCTATTATATTATATTTTTTTTAAAGTTTCAAACTTTTAAGTAGGAATATCTTATATATGTTATATTATATATCATATTGTACTAAAGAGTTAATATCATAACCTTCTAATTTATCTTTTCCTTTTAAATCTGTAAGTTCTATTACAAAACTTACATTAACAACTTCTCCACCTAATTCCTCTACTAATTTTACTACTGAAGCAATAGTTCCACCTGTAGCAAGAAGATCGTCTACTATAGCTACCTTGTCACCTTTTTTTATAGAATCTTTATGTATCTGAAGCTCGTCTTGACCATATTCTAAATCATATTTACAACTAATAGTCTCATATGGTAATTTGCCTTTTTTTCTTACTGGTACAAAACCAACACCTAATTTATAGGCTAAAGGGGTTCCAAATAAAAATCCTCTGGCTTCTGGTCCTACTATTTTATCTATTTTTTTATCCTTTAAGTCTTCTGCTAACTTATCAATAGTGTAATTCAATACTTTTCCATCTTGAAGTATTGTAGTTACATCCTTAAAGCTTATACCTTCTTTTGGGAAATTTTCAATTACCCTTATGTGTTCTTTTAAATTCACTTCTCTTCCCCCTAAATTCATACGAACAATTTATTTTTATCTTTTAATTTTGTACACAGATTATTATATATTAAACAACCTATCTTATTCAAGTAATTATATGAAATTTCATTCTTTATTATGTATATTAAAGTCTATTTCATTTTTTAAATACTTAGCTATTTGATTAGCTCTATCCTCATTAGTTGTAGTGAATAACTCTACCAATATTCTTGCATTATTAATTTTATTAGTAGGTTCTGTAACTTTAGATAATTTTTGTGTTAATTTTTTAAGATCATATAAATTAATTTCATCATTTTGGATTTTTTCAATATGTAGAAGAGCTTTCAACCCATGGTTATTTGTATTCTGCAGAGATTCTAACCCTTCTTTAACTATATACAAGTTTTCTTCTTTTATAGAATTGGTATTTGATATGGTTCCCAACATAACTAAATCTAAATACTTATATGTAAATTTCATTTTATAATACATAGAAAGTGCTTCCACCAACTTATAAGCTATACCTGAAGCTGACAAATGTTTAAATGGATATGAACATGAATTTTCATTTGGACATATAACTGTTGATTTAGGTTTTTCTTTTAAACATTTATGCCAATCTGTAATTATTATATCCATTCCAAGTCTTTTGCATAATTCTACTTCTGAACTAGAATTTATACCACATCCTACTGTTATAATCAAATCTGCACCCAAAAATTTTATATGATTTTCTATATATGTAGAATTTATATTATGTTTTTCATCTAAACAATCTGGTATAAAATATTCCACATCTGCATTTAAAAATTTTAAAACTAATAATAATAATGATATAGCAGCTATACCATCAAAATCATAATATCCATACAGAACTATTTTCTCTCTATGATTAACAGCCTTAACTATTCTTTTTAAAGCTCTATCCATTCCATTTAGCAAAAAAGGATTATTAACTTTTGGATTTTTATACCATTGCAAATTATCAACCAATTTCTCCATTTATATATCCTCCAATTTTATAGAAAACATATATATTATAATTTATATTATGATTTTTGACAAATATTTTAGAAGTTTATTCAATATTATTATATAAAGATGAGTATATATTAATATAGTAACATTCATTTTACTCTCATTTGCAATATATTTTAACTTTATACATTGACAGGTTTTAAAAGTTAGAAAATCCAAGCTTAAAGCTTGGATTTTTATATAAATATACTTATTATGCTGACTTATTCGCTAATTTTGACTTCTTAAATAAAATCCAAAGAGGACTAGATATAAATATAGAAGAATAGCATCCTGTTATTATACCAACTATTAAAGGGAAAGCAAAATCTCTAATGGAAGGCACAAATACATAAACTGCAACTATTGTAAATAAAGTAGTTAATACTGTATTTATAGACCTTGACATAGTTTGAGTTATGGATATATTAGCTATTTCTGATACATCTTTTCTTCTCATTTTCTTTTGATTTTCTCTAATTCTATCAAATATTACAATTGTATCATTTATGGAATAACCTACTATAGTAAGTATTGCTGCTATAAAGCTTGAACTTACAGGTAGTTTAAATATAGCATATACTGAGATAGTTATTAATATATCATGAACTAATCCAAGTATAGCTGCAAGACCAAATTTAAATTCAAATCTTATTCCTACGTATATAAGCATTGCTATATTAGCTATTATGAGTGCTAATAAAGCCTTTCTTTTTAATTCTTTTCCAACTGATGGTCCTATTCTCTGTTGAGAAACTAAATCTTTATCTTTTAAATTGTATTTAGATTTTACATCACTAAATAGCTTATTAATTTCCTCATCTGTTAAGGAATTACTTCTTATCTCTATTTGAGTGTTGTTTACTTTATTGGTTACAGAATCTGAAGTATGCTTTTTTACTATTTGATCTACTTCTTCTTTTTTGAAATCTTTTCCTATATTTATTTGTACAACAGTACCACCTTTAAAATCTATTCCATAATTTAATCCATCCTTCATAAGAAAAAACATTCCTGTAAGTATAATTATTAAGGAAATAGAAAACCAAATTTTTGTTTTTTCTATTATCTTTAGCATACTATTCCTCCCCCCTTTTAACTCTAAAGCAAGCTAACTTATTAAGAATGCCTATATCATAACCTAACTTTAGTAATAATCTAGTAACAACTATAGCTGTAAACATACTTAGAATTATACCTATCATAAGAGTTAAAGCAAATCCTTTAACTGCTCCAGATCCTAAATTATATAAAACTATACCTGCTATTATTGTAGTTATATTAGAGTCTAAAATAGAAGAAAGTGCTCTATGATATCCTGATTCTAAAGCAGATTTTATTGATTTTCCTGTTTTAAGTTCCTCCCGAATTCTTTCAAATATAAGCACATTAGC
>Ga0129306_1003716_pt1 | contig 10943 bp, 9 predicted proteins | sample P827metagenome_FD_94438 | JGI IMG/M metagenome (GOLD analysis project Ga0129306, IMG submission 94438) | Capybara group fecal microbial communities from Wisconsin, USA - P827 metagenome | ecosystem: Host-associated > Mammals > Digestive system > Large intestine > Fecal | place: USA: Wisconsin...
GTTGGTGCCGCCGGGGTTGTGTACCTCGATCGGACTGCTCATATGAAACAGCGCCGCTGCCGACAGCGCCACGGCGCAGCAGCCGGTGCCGCACGAATCGGTGAGGTCTTCGACGCCGCGCTCATAGGTGACGGCCTCCATCTCGCCGCGCCCGACGGGGCGGGCAAAACTGACGTTGGTGCCCTGCGGGAAGAGATCGAAGCTGTTGCGAAAGGCTCGTCCGATGCGCACTTTGTCGGCCCGGCTCAGTTCGTCGGCGCCAAACAGCACCAGGTGCGGCACGCCCACCCACAAAAAGCACGAACGGAACGCCGCCCCTTCTGCCGACAGCTCACGGTCGGTCCAGCCTTGCGCGAACGAGTACTCGCCCATGTCGATCTCGACAAACGGACCGTCCACGCGGGCGCGCATGAGCCCGGCCAGCGTTTCGAACGTCATCTCCGCCGGCGCCAGGCCGCGCTCGTAAGCGAAACGGGCGATGCAGCGCGCGCCGTTGCCGCACATCTCGCCCTCAGAGCCGTCGGCGTTGAACAGCCGCATTTTGAAGTGGGCATCTGCTGCCGGCTCAACCACAAGCAGCCCGTCGGCGCCGATCGAAGCCCGGCGGCGGCACAGCCGGCGCGCCATCTGCGCGTACTCGTCGCTTTTTCGCGGCGCGGCCATCTGCTCGATGGTGACAAAGTCGTTGCCGTTGCCGTTGATCTTCCAAAATTCCATGATCACGCCTCCGTGAAATTCCATATTTTCCCAAGCTAATTTTACAGCAACAGAGGATTTTTGTCCAAAAAGCTCAATATGGCGTGATAACACAATTTTTTGCGGATCGCCCTATGGACAAAGAAAAGCCGCGCGTATATAATATGGTCAGCTTTGGTTAGATTTTTTTGTTCTGTCTGACCGTGTTGGAGGTGTTGGCTGTGAGTGTGGCCTACAAAGATTATTACGAGATCCTCGGCGTGTCGAAGAACGCCAGCGAACAGGAGATAAAAAGCGCCTACCGCAAACTGGCGAAGAAGTATCATCCCGATGTGAACAAGACGCCCGGAGCGGAGCAGAAGTATAAAGACGTGAACGAGGCCTATGAGGTGCTGCACGATCCGGAAAAACGCCAGAAGTATGATACGCTCGGTCCCGACTGGGAGCGGGCGCAGCAGTTCGGCGGACAGGGCTTTCCCGGCGGGTTCCCTGGCGGCGGTGTGCACATGGATTTCGGCGGCTCGGGCAGCGGCTTTTCCGACTTTTTCGAGACGATTTTCGGCCAGATGGGCGCGCAGGGCGGCGGCCGCGGCTTTAATGCCAGCGACATCTTCGGCCGGGCGGCCAATCGCGCGTCTCGCGGCGCCGACAGCGAGGTGCGCGTCTCCCTTTCGCTGGCCGATGTGATGGCTGCGCCGCTGAAGCGCCAGATGACGCTGAGCGGCGCGAACGGACCGCACACGATCGACGTCAACCTGCCGCGCGGCATCCGCGAAGGTTCGCGCCTTAAACTGGCCGGCCAGGGCGCGCCCGGACGCAACGGCGGCCCCAACGGTGACTTGTACGTGGTGGTGCACATCGATGTGGGGCCCCGCTTCGTTCTCGACGGCTACGACCTGACGACGACCATTGCCGTGCCGGCCTGGGATGCGGCGCTGGGCGGCACGGCCAGTGTGACCACGCCCGAAGACAGCGTCAAGGTGAAGATCCCCGCCGGCGCGCAAAACGGCACGAAGCTGCGTCTGCACGGCAAGGGGCTGCCGATGCGTCAAGCGGGACTGCGCGGCGATCTTTATGCCCGCATCGAGCTGACAGCGCCCAAGGCGATGTCGTCGCGAGAGCGCGAGTTGTGGCAGCAGATCAAGGCTCTGCACGACGGCGAATAAGACAAAAAGAGCGGAAGGATACCGAACAGCCGGCGTCCTTTCGCTCTTTTTTAAGGAGACACTGATTCAATGAGTCCGATGAACTGTCGAGGGATTTTGTCGTATGGCAAGGAGAAGCGAAGAGGCATAGCGGTGCTATGTTGACGACGCGAAGCTAGTCCTTTAAGGTGAGCTTCGACGCAGCCAGGCGGCGAAAGCCCCGACAGGGCGCACGAATTAATCAGCGTTTCCTTAATCGCTAAGATCGTAAATCCAGCACGAAGTCGCGGAGAAAAGACATGGCAGTAAGAAAAGGCAGTTTGCGGCGGGGCGGTGCCGGAAGAATTTGCCTTTTCATCCTGACTAAGGGTACAATACATAAAAAGAAACAGACGCCACATACGGCTCGTAAAAACACAAGGAGGCACATTCGATGAAAAACATCACGATCCTGGGCACGGGCGGCACGATCGCTTCTTCGGGCAGGCCGGGCGCGGTGAGCGAGTACACAGTGGCTTTTTCGGCGGCCGACCTGACAGCGGGCGTGCCGGGGTTGGAACGTTTTGCCTGCGTGACAGCCGAACAATGCTTCAACGTCAAAAGTCCCGACCTGACGCGTGCGCATTGGCTGACGCTGGCCCGTCGGGTGAACGAACTGGCATCCGACGGCGGCGTCGATGGCATTGTCGTGACGCACGGCACCGATACGATGGAGGAGACGGCGTATTTTTTGCACCTGACCGCGCACACCGACAAGCCTATTGTGCTGACAGGCGCGATGCGTCCTCCCACGGCCACCTCTCCCGACGGGGCGATGAACCTGTATCAGGCCGTGCGCGTGGCCGCATGCGACGAATCCCGGGGCAAAGGCGTGCTGGTGACGTTTGCCGATGCCATCTACGGCGCGCGCGAGGTGCAAAAGGTGATCTCGTCCAACCTCGACGCGTTTGGCGGGCGCACCTTCGGCTGCCTGGGCGTGGTCCATGGCTCGGAAGTGTTCTTCGTGCAGCAGAGCGTCAAGCGCCACACGGCCCGCAGCGAGTTTGACGTGACAGGTTTGGAAAAACTGCCCCATGTGCCCGTCTTTTACATCAGTCCCGACGAAGATCCCGCCGCGCTTGACTGGTACGCACACAACGCCGACGGGCTTGTGCTGGCCGGCATGGGCGGCGGCTCGCTGAGCGACCGGCTGGCCGATCATCTGCGCGAGCTGACCGACGCCGGTCTGATCGCCGTGCGCAGTACACGATGCCTTGACGGCGTCACGTTCTGGCAGGATCAGCAGGACGCTCGCGGCGGTACAATCCCTTCGCTGACGCTGCCGCCGCCGAAAGCCCGGGTGCTGCTGGCGTTGGCACTCACGCGCACCCGCGATAAGACTGAGATCGCACGCATGTTCGCGGAGTATTAGGATTATAATTAAAAGCAAAATTGACACGGAGCCTCAGCTCACTTCCTGGAATCCGCTTCTTTAAAAACGGTCCGGCGCGAAGACGCCCACGATGCGGCGAATCTCTTTTTTAGCTCGGCTGCGCCGGCGGCGTTTTTTGCGGGCGAGTAAAAATAAAATGTTCTACGTGGAACGTATCTTTGTCACGATGTTCTACGTGGAACATTTTTTTGCGTTCTCGTTTGTCTGCGGCTCATTTTTAAGGAAACGCTGATTAATTCGCCCGCGCCCTGTCGGGTCTTTCGCCGCCTGACTGCGTCGAAGCTCGTCAACATAGCACCACTATGTCTCCTCGCTTCTCCTTGTCAGACGACGAAATCCCTCGACAGGTCATCGGGCTCATTTAATCAGTGTTTCCTTAAAAAACTGGCAAAAAAGAGCGTCGCGCAAAAAAGCTCCCGCGCACAGGCAGAAATTCTTCCTGTACGCGGGAGCTTTTCTTATGCTTTGGATCTTCTTCGTGAACTGCGTCTTCACGCTGGTTTCGGTTTTGCTTTTTGCGCCGGTTTTGCCTACGCTTGCAGACTGCGGTCGTCGTCGCGGCGCAGGGGCTGAGGCAACGGAGATGGGAATTTGAGCATGTTTACATCCAGGTGCGGGAAGGCCATGGAGATGCCGGCTTTGTCGAACGCATCGACGATGGCCATCCTCACGTCGGATTCGATGCGCACGCCCGACACGCGGCGCTGGTTGATCCAGAAGTAGAGCGTGAAATCAAGCGAGCTGTCGCCGAAATCGGCAAAACACACCCACGGCTCGGGCTTTTTGAGCACCTCGCTGCGCTCCTGGAACGGGGCGAGGACGGCCAGCATCGTGTCGCGCACAAGCGCCGGGCTTGTTCCGTACTCCACTCCCACGTTGATGGCGCGGCGCTGCATCTGGTCTGACAGGCTCCAGTTGACCAGCTGTTTTTCCAGCAGGTCGCTGTTGGGGATGACGACTTCTTTCTCGTCGAACGTGCGCACCACGGTGGAGCTGATGCCGATGTCGCTGACTCTGCCGATGACGCCGCCCACTTCCACCACGTTGCCGAGGCGGAACGGGCGTTTGAGCATCAGCAGCAGGCCGCTCATCAGGTTTTTGAACAGGTTCTGCGTGCCGAATCCAATGCCGATGGCGATGGCGCCGCCCAAAAACGCGAAGGCTGTCAGCGGAATGCCGACGATGTGCAGCGCTCCCAGAAAGATGCCGATGCCGGCGGCATACGACAGCAGGCGTGTCAACGAGCGGTCGCTGGTCTCGTCAATGGTGATCTTTTTGCCCAGCAGCCAGATGAGCATGGCGATGGCCCGGCGCGCGGCCCAGTTGCCCAGCACGATCAGCGCCAGGGCGATGAGGAATTCGCGCAACCGCACGGCATAGCCGCCGCTCTGCCACAGCTCGGTGTTGAGCACGTTGGAGCCGGTGTCGCGCCACCAGACCATGGCTTTTTCCCACACGGACACGGTCTTGTACTTTTGCTGCAGCTCGGCGATGAGGGCGCGTTCCTGCGCGCTGATGCTGAACAGTGCCGACACGTAGCTGAGGCAGCTGTCGATGCTGTTTTGCAGCGCCACGCGATGTTTGCGCAGCACAGCCAGGATCTTGGGATCGGTGCCTTCGGCGTCGATCTGCTTCATGACGCTGGAGTGTCTGCTTTGCAGGCTGAGCAGGTCTTTTTGCGCGGTGGTCAGTTCTTCGCGCAGCGAGCGCTCTTCATCGGTCAGCTCTTTGACGGTGTCGGGAATGCGGGCCAGGTCGGCGGCGCCGCGGGCCAGGTCGTAGCGCAGCGTCCACAGCCGTTTGTGCGCGGCGAGCACCACCAGCTGCCCCTGCAAATGATCGAGCTGAAAGCCCAGCCGCTCGTGTTCGGCACTGCGCATGTCGCGTTCCATCGCGGCGGCGGCTTTGGCGGCGTCGTCCTTGGCGGCGGCCAGGCGGGCGTTTGCGGCCTGGTAGGCGTTTGCGGCCAGCAGATACTGGCGGTTCAGCGCCGGGCGTTTGGCCTCCAGCTCTTTGACCTGAGCGTCCAGCTCGGCAACTTGAGCCTCAAAGCCTTTTTCCGTCAGGTCGAGATTGTCGCGGATGTAGGTCTGCACGTTGGCTTCGCGCTCGCGTTTCAGCTTGCGCGCGGCCAGCTCGGCGGCGGCGTTGTCTTTGCTGAGGGTCGTGGCCAGATACTGCGCGCGGGCACTTTCCAGCAGATAGGCGGCGCCGTTTAATGCCCACGATGTCTCGGGCGTCTTTCCCTTGGTATAGTTGTCGCGGGCCAGACGCCACGCTGCTTCGCGTTCGCTGATCAGCTTCTGCAGGGCTTCGGCCGAGGCGGTGTAGCGGTCGAGGTCGGCCTGCGCTTCTTCTATCTGCGACCTCAGGTCGTCCAGCCGGTCGATGTAGGCATCGTAATACTTGAGCGAATAGGGCGGCTTGTCGGTCAGCGTCAGTTCGGGCGAGGCCGCGTCGTTTTTCTGCTTGGCCAGCTCGTCGTCGATCTGCTGCTTGCGCGACAACGCGTTGACGATGGACGGATAGGCGTTTTTCAGCACCGTCAGCGTCTCGGTGCGGCGCGTGACGGCCTCTTCGCTGACACCAAATCTGGCGGCGGCTTCGTCGGTCTTGAGCGCCGACCAGTTTTCAAGCAGCTTAGCTATTTCGTCTCCGCGGGCGGTACATGATGCGGCGTCGGGCTGAGGCTCAAACGGCTGTGAAGGCTCAGTCGAAATACGAGCAGCTGGCGCGGGTGTGTCGGCCGAGGCGGCGGGGGCTTCGCCGGTCGTGCTGGCGGCGCCTCCAGTGAGCACGGTGACGGCGTCGATGGCGAAGGCGGCAGGCGCGAACAAGAGCACGATCAGCAGCGCGGTCAGTGTTTTTCTGTTCTTGATCATAGCGGGCAACAACTCCTTATAATAATGTCAGTTGCGTATTATAAGGCTTGGCGCCTAAAAATGCGAATCATATAAAATCCGGCAAGGCAGAGCGCCGGCGGAACGTTGTACTTCAAAAGGCGTGCAGATGTACACCTTCCGCGCTCCTTCCCGACAGGGCGCGGACCAATTAATCAGCGTCTCCTTAAAAGCTGCCGTCATGTCAAATGTTCTACGTGGAACATCATTCCCCAAAAATTATCGCAACTGTGGCAGGCGATTTTTGACCGCACGGCCCAGCAGCAGCGCCACGGCGGCCTTGGCCGAATCGAGCGCCACGAACGGCAGCACGGCAACACGCAGGGCCTTTTCCAGCGGCAGCTTCGTCAGATAGATCAGCCACGTCGTGCCGAACGCATAGAGCACGATAAGTCCCGCGAACATGCCCGCAAACTGCGCCCACAGACTGTCCGAAAAGCGGTCTGCCGCCCAGCCGGAAAGCAGCGCCAACGGCACAAAACCGATCAAGAAACCGCCCGCCGGACGGAAGATCGCCCCCGGGCCGCCCGAAAACCCGGCAAACACCGGCAGTCCCGCCAGACCGATGAGCAGGTACAGCACCACCGCGATCGTGCCGCGCCTGGCGCCAAGCACCGCGACGCACAGAAAAACGCCCAGCACCTGCAGCGACACCGGCACCGGACCGATGGGCACCATCACCGGCCCCATCAAGCACAGCAGCGCCGTCATCAGCGCCGTCAGCGTCATATTTCTCAAATTCTCTCGTTCCATCATCGATCGATCCTTTCCCCAAAAGTTCGCAGCTAAAAGGCCGCGCGAATTGTCACCATTGTGGCTTTAATTGTCACATCATACGCGCGAGGTGGTTAATTGTCAACATTATTCTGTTTTAATGGTGACGATTTATTTTGCCACGCCGATTTTGGCTTCTCATCTTGAGCGCGACGGGCAAACGTGGGATAATCCCGCCGTACCCAATCGCACACGAAAGGAATTCAACAAACATGGACGACAAAAACGAACTGTTTTATCAGCAGCGGTATGTGAAGGAATTCGACGCGGTCGTGACCGGCTGCGCTGCGGGCAAAAACGGCTGGGAAGTGACGCTGGACCGCACCGCGTTCTACCCCGAAGGCGGCGGTCAGCTGGCCGACGGCGGAAAACTGGGCGAAGCAACGGTGACCGACACGCGCCACAAGGACGGGCATATCGTCCACTTCTGCGACAAGCCGCTTGAGGTGGGTAGCGCCGTTCACGGTATCCTCGACTGGCAAAAGCGATTCGACCACATGCAGGCGCACTCGGGCGAGCACATCGTCTCCGGCCTGGTGCACAAAAAATTCGGCTACGACAACGTGGGCTTTCACATGGCCGCCGATAAGGTGACGGTGGATTTCGACGGCATCATCACCGAAGAGCAGCTTGCCGAGCTGGAGCGCGAGGCCAACGAGGCCGTTTGGGCAAACACGCCCGTGTCGGTGGATTTTCCCACTCCGGAGGAGCTGGCGGCGCTGAACTACCGCAGCAAGAAGGAGCTGAGCGGCGAGGTGCGTATCGTCACGTTCCCGAACGTGGATGTGTGCGCCTGCTGCGGCACGCACGTGATGCGCACGGGCGAAGTGGGACAGATCAAGTTTTTGTCGATGAGCCACTACAAAGGCGGCGTGAGGATTGAGATGCTGTGCGGACGCCTGGCGATGCTGGACGCCGCTAAAAAGAACGAGCAGCAGCGCGCGCTGTGCCAGATGTTCTCTGCCAAGCCCTACGAGCTGGTCGAAGCCGTGAAAAAATTCGCCGCCGAAAGCGAAGCCAAAGATGCCCGCGTCGCCGAGCTGACGCAGCGCTATTTCGACGGTAAGCTCGCCGCTCGTCCGGCGTTCGACGGTCTTGTGCTGGAGTTTGAGGACGGCTTTAAAACCAGCGAGATGCGCAAATACTGCGACGCCCTCGTCACCGGCGGCAAGGCCCGCGTAGCCGCCTGCTTCAGCCCCGCCGAAGCAAACGGCAAGACCGGCTTCAGTTATGTGATGTGCAGCCGCGCCTGCGACATGCGTGAGGCCAGCAAAGCGCTCAACAAACGCCTGAATGGCCGCGGCGGCGGCGATCCCACGCTTGTGCAGGGAAGCTTCTTCGCGCCGCGGGCCGAGATCGAGGCGGCGCTTGCGGATCTATTTGGCGCCGCTGAATAATGAAACACAAAGCGCTGCTCTACGTTCACGGCATGGGCGGCAGCGCCGCCGAAACTGAGGCGTATCGCTCCTGCCTGCCAGGCTGGGAGATCGCCGGTGTCGAAATGGACGACTTCACCCCATGGGGAGCGCAAAAGCCCATTACAGACGCCTTTACCGCGATACGCCGACAGCACAAAAGCGTTGCACTGTTGGCAAACAGCATCGGCGCGTACTTTTCGATGCTCGCACTGAGCGGTGAGGAGATAGAGCACGCGTTTTTCGTCTCACCCGTCGTCGACCTGGAACGGCTGATCCTCGACATGATGGCCGCCGCCGGAGTGAGCGAAGACGAGCTGCGGCGGCGCGGCACGATCGAAATAAACGGTGCCGTACTTTCGTGGAAATACCTGCTCTTTGTGCGCGAACACCTCATCGTCTGGAACGCGCCGACGGAGATCCTCTATGCCGAAGGCGACGCACTCATCCCGCGTGATTCCGTCGAAACGTTTGCGGCCTCGCACCATGCCGGCCTGACTGTGATGTCCGGCGGCGAGCACTGGTTCCACACGGCTGAGCAGATGGAATTTCTGCGCGACTGGCTCGTCAGGGTCAGTTCGTGATACGAATCATAAATGAGCGGCCGCACCTTCCCGGTTTTGGCGGTTTTGGGGGAAGATGCGGCCGTTATGCTCTAACAAACAGCCGTTGCAGGCGCAATATGCGCTAAGGAGACGCTGATTAATTCCCCTGCGCTCCGTCGGGACTTTGGCCGTCTGGCTGCGTCGGAGCTCATCCACATAGCACCGCTATGCATCTTCGCTTCTCTTTGCCAGTCGCCGAAATCCCCCGACGGTTCTTCATGCTCATTGAATAAGCGTCTCCACCATTGTACGCACTATTCGATACCCCCCTGCTGCGGCGCAATGCGCCCCAAACCTTCGCGGGCCGCGATCGTTTCTGAAACAATGTCATCCGTTCCTGTTTTTCTTGTTTTCTGTCATCCTGCCGGGGGAATCTTTCACTCATTGCACATCAAGGTAGGTATTCACAGAACAGCAGCGATATCCTAACTTTATTGACATGAATGTAAGGTTAAAGTATAATGGAATACTTTCGTGTTTCTGAACAAGGAAGAAGGAGGCGGTGCAGATGAAGGAACTTGGCAAAAAGGCGTTAAGGGCGGCAGCGGTCGCGGCGACCGCTGGCCTGTGGCTGGCAGCCAACATGGGAGCCTGGTTCGTCGCCCCGAGGCGGGCAGCGGTCCTGCTCTACGCATCGCAGCTGCTTTTCGCGCTGTGGTGGCTGTGCGGCATCGCGATCGCACTCCGGGGCCCGCAGGCGTACCGCAAAGCCTTGGCGTTTGTTGGCGCTTACTTTGCCGACGACAAAGACATTCCGTCGAAAACCGAATGACAGGGAGGACGACCGCCATGAAATCACAAATCGAAGCCGCTGATACGCTCGGCAGCCTGGAAGGCATATCCAAAGGAACATCACACCTCCTCTTCGCGTTCGCGGTCACGGAGGCCGCAGGCAACTGGGCGGCCTTCGCGCTCCTGCTCGCCGCCGAGGTGATCTGCGTGGAGGTCATCGACTGGCTCGGCTGGCGTTTTATGGCCGGGTTGCCGGACAATGCTCAAGCGGATACGGAATGCCCGCCGGAGAACGCATCACCGCGGAAGGAAGACACCCTGTCGGACCTGCGTTTGACAAAAGGAGCCGCGATCGGCTTTTTCCTGGTGATGTGCGCAGCGACCGCCCTGATCTGGCAGCGGGCAGAGTCCCGTCTGGCAACCGCGTTCTTCGCGTCGCAGCTGGCTGTGCTGATGTATTACATCACAGACGATCTGATCATCGCCGAGGAATGGCGCCGCGAGGACGAGGAGAAAGGGGGCCGGAGCCGCTGAACACGGCCGGCTCAGGCTCAAACGACTGAAGGAGGTCGACTGCCGATGGATCAACTAAAGTGTCTGCGCTTTGTGAAGGAGTGCTTCTACTGGCTGGGACGCGGTGCTTTTTTTCTGGTCATCTTCTGTGCCGCGTCGGTTGATAAGCGCCTCGCCCTGCTGATGATCATTTCGCGCGCCGCGCTGTACATGATCGATCTTTGCTGGGGGCGCTCCTGTATCCTGCTTACGCTGCTGGAAGAGAACGACCCCGGCGGAGACGACGAATAACGGCGGGGCGCCGCTTTTGCCCTCCCTTCCGGACGGCTGTGGACAGTCAGACACTCATAATAAATAACGAAACGCCGCGCCGCGTGAAGGTTTGTTCCTTACACGCGGCGCGGCGTTTTTCTCCGTTCTGTTTCACAAAAGCGTCAAAGGTGGAAAGTGAAGCGCGTTTACTCCTCTTCGCCCTCTTCGATGTGGATGCGTTCAAGCTGATAATCGAGGCTGCCCATGCCGATGGCCGCGGCGTGCTCAAACTGCGAATGCGGGCGCGTGATCGGGTGCAGCAGCGCGAACTTGTCGTCGCCCTCGTGGAAGTGATGGTGCTCCACCGCGCTGCCGGCGGCGGCCGTCACCATATCGTAGCAGGCTTTGTCAAGCGCCACCGGGTCGGTGCTGGCGGCGATACCAATGTTGGGCACGATGGGCGTGTCGCTCCAGCCGCA
>Ga0129306_1003717_pt1 | contig 10941 bp, 10 predicted proteins | sample P827metagenome_FD_94438 | JGI IMG/M metagenome (GOLD analysis project Ga0129306, IMG submission 94438) | Capybara group fecal microbial communities from Wisconsin, USA - P827 metagenome | ecosystem: Host-associated > Mammals > Digestive system > Large intestine > Fecal | place: USA: Wisconsin...
AATCCGGACATCGGGCAGCGGTTCATAAGACAGGTTTTGCGGAACAAGAATGATGCCGGCCGCCAAACAAGGGTTGCTGACAACAAGGGTATGTGCCTTCGCGGTGCGTACCCTTTTGTTGTGGCTCAAATCAAGGCAATATTTTTGTGTGCTCATCGTCCATATTTGTGCCCTGTCAATCTATAATTATAGCACACAGCTTTTTCTGTATGTCCAAATAGTTCTTTTTTACTGACCCAAGACAGAAGATTCTCATGGTACTTGAAGTGGCGGACACTTTTGGATCGATCTGTCCAAAGCACCCCGGTCGGCCAGTTTTCAGGTATTTCCCTGCAAAAGAAAACCGCAGTACCGAACACAGGGCATTGCCAGTGCTGTGAGGCGCCTGCAAATCCCTTTCTTACAAAGTCGACATCCCCGGAAGGCCCTTTTCCGCGCTTCCAAAACTGATGGGCCAAGACTAACACAATGTCTATATTCAGATCGGGCAAATCGCAATGCCTGATCCCAAAGCTGTCGTAGCAGACGGCAAGGTAAACATTTTTTCCTTTTACGCAGAACTTTCGTGAGTATCCCATCTCGGCTTCGTCATAAGAGTTTGCGGCTCTTATGTACCCATCTTCATCACTTGTCGGGTAAAACTTTCTGCCCATCGCCCGGATCCCATCACGGTTTACTGCAACTGCAAGCTGATCCGCGCCGTCGTCACAGTCTATTCCGACACAAACAGTACAAGTGCCGTCTGCCTTGCTGATGATATTGGCAATGCTGTTACAAAGTGAAATGATTTTATTGGAACGCTGTTGATCAAAGTAAAAATAGCCTGCCGGGAACAGGATGATATCCTCGGTCCTGTTTTGATCGATGACTTCTGCCATAAAATTGAGGCGTTCCTTGTTTTCGGGACAGCGTCCGTTTTGATTTTCGATCACTGCCGTGGCGATTCTGACTTGGATATTTGTATCGTTATCCTGCAGATCAGTTTCATGATTCGACGGTATAATTTCAAAACCCAGTTTTTCAAGAAAGGTATTCGTTTCTGCTCCTCCACCGAAGTCCCCCGGATGCAGCTCAGATCCATTTACAGCTATGTTTGCCACCGATACTACATACTTGGGAGGATAAAAACGTCCGTTAAATTTCAAGCTGTATGTGTGTGATGATCTGTTCCTGGGAATTCCGTTTTCGTCGATTTTTTCAATCGCAGCGATCACGGCGCGTCGATCGATATTATTTGGAATCATCTTCCTTATCCTCCTTACTTTAAGAGATCGCCGCATCTCGTTCTTTCTGTTGTGATACCACACGAAACCCTGTGTGTCAAATCTGCACCAAAGGCCGTTTGTGCTGGAGATCTGTACACAGTGCCGGGAAGCATGGCCTCTGAACTGGTCAACCATGCTGTAAACGAAAGAACAGCGTGACTTTACGCCACGCTGTTCCGGCAAAAACCAATCAACCTGTCTTATTACGCGCTGCTCCGGCCGGACTTTTTGGCTTAGTGCTGGTCATAATATTTGATGAGAGCCTGGGTGCCGTCGTTTTCCAGCCCGTCGGCCGCCATCTGCTCGTAGAGGGAACAGACGGTGTTCAGGGCCTCCAGCTCCACGCCCCGCTGGGCGCACTCCTCCTGAATGATCTTCATGTCCTTGATGAAGTGCTTGATGAAGAAGCCGGGGGCCAGATCTCCCTTCAGGACCCGGGGGGCCATGCTGGCGATCTGCCACGAGCCGGCCGCGCCGCCGCCGATGGCGTCCAGCATGGCCTGGCAGTCCAGACCCACCGTCCGGGCGTAGACCAGCGCTTCGGTATAGGCGGCGGTGGCCCCGGCCACGGCGATCTGGTTGGCGGCCTTGGTGTGCTGGCCGAAGCCGGCGGGGCCCATGTAGTGGACGCTCTTGCCCATGCAGGCGAAAAGGGGCGCGGCCTCGTCAAAGTCGGCCCGGTCGCCGCCGGCCATGATGGAGAGCGTGGCGTTCCGGGCGCCGCTGTCGCCGCCGGAGACGGGAGCGTCCATGACCCGGACACCCCTGGCCTTCCCCAGCTCATAGAGCTTCTGGGCCAGGGCGGGGGAGGAGGTGGTCATGTCGATGACCAGGGCGCCGGGGGCGGCGTGGGCCAGGATGCCGTCGGGGGAGGTAAAGACCTCCTCCACGTCCCGGGGGTAGCCCACCATGACAAAGATGTATTTGGCGCCCTCCACCGCCTGGGCGATGGTGCGGCAGGGACAAAGGCCATACTGCTCCTCCACGCCGGAGAGAGTCTCATACCGGCGGGTGTAGACGGAGACGGGGTAGCCGTGGGCGGCCAGATGGCCTGCCATGGGCTTGCCCATGACGCCCGCTCCGATCCATGCGACGTGTTCCATTGGGATCATCCTTTCTCAGTTCAAATAGACCCGTTCCCGGTCGGGGTGCTCGCCCGACCAGCCTACGGGGGGCATGGTGTCCAGCCGGTACAGGTCCTCGGTGGACAGGGAGAAGGAGAACAGGTCCTGATTCTCCTTCATGCGCGGCAGGGAGGAGGATTTGGGCAGCGGGATCACGCCCTTCTCCACCGCGTAGCGCAGGCAGATGCGGGCGGGGGAGACCCGGTATTTGGCGGCCAGCTCCAGGATCAGGGGGTCCTCCAGCACCCGGGAGCGGCCCATGGGGCTCCAGGCCTGCACCCGGATGCCGTGGGCCTGACAGTAGCGCACCGCCGCCTCCTGGGTGTGGCCGGGGTGGAATTCCAGCTGGTCCACCGCCGGGGGAACGGAGCCATGCTCCAGAAGGTTCTCGATGTGGTGGGGCAGGAAGTTGCTCACGCCGATGGCCCGGACCTTCCCGGCGGCATAGAGCTCTTCCATGGCGCGCCAGGTCTCCAGGTCCAGGGCCTGCCAGTCCCGGCAGTCCGGGGCGGGCAGGGGCCAGTGGATGAGGTACAGGTCCAGATAGTCGGTCTCCAGGTTGTCCAGGGTGCGCCGGAAGGCCTCCAGGGTCTGATGATAGCCCATCTCAGCCTTCCAGACCTTGGAGGTGTAGAAAAAGTCGGAGCGGGGCACTCCGCTCTCCCGGACGGCCTGGGCCAGATAGGGCTCGGTGCCGTAGAAGGAGGCCGTGTCGAAGCTGCGGTAGCCCGCCTGGATGGCGGTGCGGATGATCTCCGCGCTTTTTCCGTCCGCCGCCTTGTAGGTGCCGAAGGCCACGCAGGGGATGCGCACCCCGTTGTTCAGGGTATAGCAGTCGTTGATGTGTGTCAGTTCCATGCGCTCCTCCATTCCAAATGATGCTCTATTGTATCACACCGCCCTGTTCCTGTCCACCGAGCCCGGACACGGAAACGCCCCCGCCGGGCTCTGCCCGGCGGGGGCGTTTTTATGGGATTACAGAAAAGCTACCACGTGGTACATCAGGACAAAGTGACAGACGCTGCCCAGCAGGATAAAGACGTGGAAGATCTCATGGCAGCCGAAGCGGGGGTTGTTCCGGCCCGGCCACTTGACGGCGTACAGGACGCCGCCCACGGTGTACAGCACGCCGCCCGCCAGAAGCCAGAAGAAGCCGGCAGCGGGGAGGACCCGCAGCAGGGGATAGAGGGCGATGACTGCCAGCCATCCCATGAAGAGGTAGAGCCCGGCGGAGACCCAGCGGGGGGCGGTGATCCAGCACAGGGCCAGCACAAGCCCGGCGGCGGCCAGCAGCCAGATCACGGTCACCAGCGTCCAGCCCCAGGCGCCGCAGGTCCGCAGGGGAACCAGACAAATCGGAGTATAAGACCCGGCAATGAGGAAGCAGATGGAGCTGTGGTCATACTTGCGCAGGGCGATGCGGCCCTTCACGCCGGTGTTGAGGCAGTGGTAGAGGGTGCTGGCCGTGTACAGCCCCACCATGGACAGCCCGTAGATCAGGAAGGAGGCCATATGCCATCCGTCCAGCCCCAGCCGGAAGCACCGCAGCAGCAGGGCAGCGGTGCCGATGACGGCCAGGACCGCCCCGATGCCGTGGGTGATGGCCGACCAGGGCCGCAGCCCGTCATAGGGGTCCCGGCCCTTTTCGTGGGCCAGCCTGTGAGCCCGGTCCTTCCGGGGCCGGGGATGATAATAGAGATCGCCGGAGTGGGCGGGAAGCGTGTGTTCACAGTTCATAGCAGTCACCTGACATTGAAATGGATTTGCCCTTTGGCTGCTCTTAGTATACCACTCATGAGGAGATATAGTCAACAGAATAAAAAGATATAATTATTAAAATTAGATTACAATTTTTTACGGATCTCACAGGGATAGCAGGGGACGGCAGTGCATAGAGTGGAGGGAAAACAACGCGGGAAAGGAGCGTGGGAAGATGGAGATCGTACCATGCGGCGGCCCCTGCCGGTCGCCGGAGCCATATCCGGAGGTGCGGGCCCAGGGCCGGGACGGGCGGTATGCCCGGGCCATGCTCAGCAACATGGGCGGGGTGGTGTCCGAGATGTCGGCGGTATCGCTCTACTTTTATAACCACCTGGTCACCACCGGCGTGCCCGAGGCGGCGGCGCTGTTTCATGAGGTGAGCATCGTGGAGATGCACCATATGGAGATCTTCGGGACACTGGCATTGCAGCTGGGAGCAGATCCCCGGCTGTGGAGCGTACAGCGGGGGCGGCGGATGTGGTGGAGCCCCGAGTACAACCAGTATGTCCGGAAGCTGGGCCCCTTATTGCAGGAGGCTATCCGCGGCGAGCAGGCCGCCATCCGCAAATATGAGAACCAGCTGCGCTGGATTGGGGACGAGAACATCCGGGCCAACCTGCGGCGCATCCTTCTGGACGAGCGGCTCCATGTGGAGGCCTTCGAGTGCCTGCGGCGGCAGTTTGTGTCCGGATCGGGCGGGGAGCATATTTAATTGGACATCCGAAATAAAATGCAGTATAATAAAAAAGCCATACAAAATGCGGTGGCCGGGCCCGCTCCTTTACTCTCCCGGGCTCCGCGGAAATTCAAAAGAGAAGGAGAATCCCGCGATGAAAAATGTCCGTACCTTTCTGGCAGGCGTTCTGTGCAGCGCCCTGATCTTCGCACTGGCCACCCCCGCCGGGGCCGCCCTGGCCGCCAAGACCATCAAGGTCTATACCGGCATCGACATCTATCTGGACGACGCGAAATTCAATCCCACCGACGCCAACGGCCAGCCGGTGGAGGCCATCGTGTACAACGGCAGCACCTACCTGCCCCTCCGGGCGGTGGCTGAGGCCGTGGGCAAGCCGGTGTACTATGACGCCGCCACCCAGAGCGCCTATCTGGGCAAGCACGCCTCCGACACCCCCTCTGTCTATCTGAAGGATATGGACTATTTCAGTGTTTCCACAGATACTGCAGGATACCGTCTGAAAAATCCGGTGGATGTGACGGACAATCTGGGGGCTGCTCACCATGAGGCCATCGTGGTGGGATACAACTTTGATGCGGTCTATAAGCTCAACGGCCAGTATTCAGCCTTTACTGGCGTCCTGACCCGCGCCCAGCAGGACAGCGCCTCCAACAATAAGGGAGTGTTCCGCGTCTATGGTGACGGAAAGCTGCTCTACAGCTCTCCTGAGATGACCAAGGATCAGGAGCCGGTGGATTTCCATGTGAATCTGACCGGCGTGCTGGAGATGAAGATTGAGTATGAGACCAGTTATTATAACATGCAGAACTGCTACCTGTGCGAGGCTGGCCTGTATACCTGATCCTTCCTGCCTTTGACCCGGATCCCCGGAGCGCTGAAACGGCGCTCCGGGGATTTTTTGCCCGCGGACGGAAAAGAAGAACAGAAAAAGCCCTGCTTCACCGGAAACAGGGCTTGATGCACGAAAATGGTTGCATTTGGAAATTATATGCGCTATAATGGGGGCGGAAAGCAAAAAATGCGGCAGCACGCCGGGGGCAGGCGCGCTCCCCTGCCGCTGCCGCAGTGGGAACCAAAACAAAAAGGAGAGATGAACCATGAAACGCACGCACAATATCCGGGGCTTCCTCACCGGCTTCCTCGCCGCTGTCCTGATCTTTGCCCTGGCCACCCCCGCCGGGGCCGCCCTGGCAGCCAAGACCATCAAGGTCTATACCGGCATCGACATCTATCTGGACGACGCGAAATTCAAACCCACCGACGCCAACGGCCAGCCGGTGGAGGCCATCGTGTACAACGGCAGCACCTACCTGCCCCTCCGAGCGGTGGCTGAGGCCGTGGGCAAGCCGGTGTACTATGACGCCGCCACCCAGAGCGCCTATCTGGGCAAGCACGCCTCCGACACCCCCTCTGTCTATCTGAAGGATATGGACTATTTCAGTATTTCAAGCCAGAATGCAGAGCGCATCCTGAACAAACCTCAGGATGTGACTGACAACCTTGGGGACACGCATTATGGGGCCATCCTGATGGATCGCAGCTTTAACGCGGTCTATAAGCTCAACGGTCAATACTCCGCGTTTGCCGGCACTCTGGCCCGCAGGCAGCTGGATAGTGCGAGCCAGCTTACAGGTGTGTTCCGTGTCTATGGAGACGGCAAGCTGCTCTATACCTCGCCTGAGATGAGCCAGGATCAGGAGCCGGTGGATTTCCATGTGAATTTGAACGGTGTGCTGGAGATGAAGATCGAATACGAGACCAGGGAGACGGCAGTGTCCTTTGGACTGAAGTGCGGTCTGTGCGAGGCTGGCCTGTATACCTGATCCCATTGGTGGTCGACACAATCCCCGGAGCGCTGAAACGGCGCTCCGGGGATTTTTTGCCCGCGGGGCAGGCGGCCCGTCCGGCGAGGACAAATTCCCCGCCCGCAGGCGGGAAAAACCACCGGCGCGCCCCCTTTACGGACACTCGAACATGTGTTAGAATATAAAAACACATTGACGCGCTATTTTACCGTATGAGGAGGTGTCTGCCATGGCGTACCGCCCTTTGGCGGACGAGATCCGGCCCGCCAGCCTGGACGAGGTGGTGGGACAGCGGCATATTCTGGGGGAGGAGGGCCTGCTGCGCCGGATCATTGAGAGCGGCAGCATCCCCAATCTGATCTTCTACGGTCCCTCGGGCACCGGAAAGACCACGGTGGCCAACATCATCGCCAGGCGGACCAACCGGCCCCTTCACCGGCTCAACGCCACCACAGCCTCCATCTCGGATATCAAGAACATCATCGCCGACATCGGCACCATGCTGGCCCCCGAGGGAGTGCTGCTCTATCTGGACGAGATCCAGTACTTTAACAAAAAGCAGCAGCAGTCCCTGCTGGAGTTCATGGAGAACGGCAAGATCACCCTCATCGCCTCCACCACCGAAAATCCCTATTTCTATGTGTACAACGCCGTGCTTTCCCGGGCCACGGTCTTTGAATTCAAGCCGCTGGAGGCCGCCGACGTGACCCCCGCCATCCTCCGGGGCCTGCGGCTGATGGAGGAGCGCTGCGGTGAGGCCCTCCGTTGGGAGGACGGTGTGGTGGAGCACATCGCCCAGGCCTGCGGCGGGGACGTGCGCAAGGCCATGAACGCGGTGGAGCTGCTGGTCAACTCCGCCCGGCGGGAGGAGGGCGGCCGCTTCATCGCCCGCGCCGACGCAGAGACGGCGGCGCAGCGCTCCGCCATGCGGTATGACCGGGAGGGGGACGACCATTACGATATCCTTTCGGCCCTCCAGAAGTCCATCCGGGGCTCCGACCCGGACGCGGCCTGCCACTATCTGGCCCGGCTGCTGGTGGCGGGGGACCTGGTGTCGGCCTGCCGTCGGCTGATGGTCATCGCCTGCGAGGACGTGGGACTGGCCTATCCCCAGATCATCCCCATCGTCAAGGCCTGCGTGGACGCGGCCAATATGCTGGGTCTGCCCGAGGCCCGTATCCCTTTGGGGGACGCGGCGGTGCTCATGGCCACCGCCCCCAAGTCCAATTCCGGCCACATCGCGCTGGACCTGGCCATGGCCGACGTAAAGGCGGGAAAGACCGGAGATTACCCCCGCCACCTCCAGAATAAACACGCCGACTCGGCGGGTATGGAGCGGGAGCAGGGCTATCTCTATCCCCATAATTTTCCCAACCACTGGGTGGAGCAGCAGTACCTGCCCGACGCGCTGGCGGGACGGAAGTACTACGAGTATGCCGAGAACAAGACCGAGCAGGCCGCCAAGCGGTATTGGGACGAGATCAAAAAGAAATAAGACGGGGAATGTCACGATAGACCAAGAGCCGGCGCGGATACCGCGCCGGCTCTTTTTCTGTCACAGCACCAGCGTGCCGTTCTCATCCTCCAGCAGGATGAGGATGCGCTCCTGAGCGCCGGTCTGGCCGTTGACATAGAGGATATAGTGCTGTCCGTCGTCGTTTTCACACTTGAATTCATGGCAGAGGACCTCGTTCTCGCCGGAGGTTGGGATGATGGCCAGCCGGTGGGAGAGGACGCGCAGCCCATCGGTGACCATGGTCTGGGCGTTGGACAGGGAGACCGCCGGGGCAGCCGGCTGCCGCTGCTGGTGGTTCATCAGATAGTTCCCGGCCTCCAACCCGATGATGGAGCCGCTGTCCAGCGCCACTGTCACCTTGATCAGATCGGGGTAGCAGAGGACGCCGTTCTCCTCCGGGGCAAAGTTAATGGTGAGGGCGTTCCCCTGGTCGATAAAATAGGTCTCGGTCAGGTCGGGATAGCCGTTGCGGGAGAGAAAGTCCCGGGCCTTGGACACGGCTCTCTCACGGGAGAGGACTGCCGGGCCCAGGGGCCGGTCGCTGAGGATCTCCAGCACCTGGCCGCCCTGCTTGGTGACCTCCACCCACAGCGTCCCGCCGTCCACCGCCGCCGAAAAGCTCCAGGTGGGGATGCGGCCCGCCCCATCGGACTCCGGGGTGAAGAGAGCGGGAGAGAGCCCGAAGAAGGCGGCGGCTCTGGCCCGGGCTTCGTCCCGGCTCACAGTCTCCGCGCCCTCCAGCATCCGGGGAGAGCGGTCTGCGATGTGGTCGGAGAAGGGGCCGTCATAGATGAGGGTGGGCAGCTCAGGGAACTCGTGCTCGATCTCCTGGAAAGAAGAACCGGCAGTGTTGGGCGCGCCGTCCTCAGTGGCCTGGGACAGCCGGCTCTGGGCCTCGTCCAGGTCCTCCAGAGACACGGTCCCAGCGTACAGGTCGGTCTCCAGGGCATGCAGGGTCTGAGAGAGGGAGGAGGCCTGTCCGGACAGGGCGCGGAGGGTCTCCCGCTGCTCCCCGGAGAGCCCCTGCCCGGCGCAGCGGGAGAGGGCCATGGCATAGTCGCCGGTTTTGGCCAGAAAGGCGGCGGTCTGCTCCAGCTCCACATTTCCGTAGGGAAGAGAGCCCAGGGCGGTCTGGGCGGAGAGCGCCTGGCTGAAGGCGTCGGTACACAGGGAGGAGAGCAGGGTGGGCGAGGTGGCGTATACTCCCTTCTGCAGCGCGGCATCCAGCCCGGAGACCGAGGTGGTCAGCTGGGCAAAGGCGTATTCATAGGTCTTGTCCAGCAGGCGGCGGTACCGGTTGGTCTGCATCCTGCCCTGTATGGCGAAGCCCGCCAGCACCAGTACGCCGGCGGTGAGAAAGCTGACAAGCCGAACGCGGGCACGGGTATTCTGGAGATGAACGTTCATAGCAAAGCGCCCCTTCCTGATAAGTGCTCTTAGTGTGTGCAGGAATGGGGCGTTTTTTCACGGATGCCCGGTGAAAATTCCGGATACGCTGGAAAAATCACTTATAAATCCCTATTCTTCGATGAGCAGCTCGAAGAGCTGCGCGGGGCTGTCCGCAATGCGTGCGGCCCCGTGGGCCTTGAGAAAGGGAACGTCCCGAAAGCCCCAGGACACCGAGATGCAGTCCATGCCGGCATTGCGGGCGGTATCGATATCCACGTCGGAGTCACCGATATAGACGGCCCGGGAAGCGGGGAGGTCCAGCTCCCGCAGAGCGGCGAACACCGTGTCCGGGGCGGGCTTTTTCCGTACCGAGGGCGACTCGCCGATGGCCACGGGGACCCGGCCGCCGAAGTAGTCGGCGCACAACTCCTTCACCGCCCGGTCGAATTTGTTGGAGACCACCGCCACGGCGCAGCCCGCGGCGTTCAGGCGGTCCAGCAGGTCCGGAATGCCGGGGTAGGGAGCGGTCTTGTGCCGCATATTGGTGAGATAGTGGGCCCGGAACGCATCCAGACAGCGCTCCTCTTCGCCGGCGGGAGTACCCTCGGGCACCGAGCGGTGGATGAGCAGGGCCACCCCGTTGCCCACGAACTGCCGTATCTCTTCCCGGGAGCGGGAGGGATAGCCGCAGGCGGCAAGGGCATGGTTGACGCTGTCGGCCAGGTCGTCCAGGGTGTTGAGCAGGGTGCCGTCCAGATCAAAAATGGCGGCTTCATAGCGCATGGCGATCACTCACTTTCCCGGCCATGATAGCACAGGGAGGGCCGGGATGCAAGAGAAAGCCCCTTACCAGCGCAGCAGCCACATCCGCACCAGCACAAAGCCCAGGACACTGCAGCCGGGAAAGGTGAAGAGCCAGGTCAGCAGGATGGAGCGTGCGGCGGAGTGGCTGGCCCGGCCGCCCAGGGCGGTGCCCGCCCCCAGGATGGCGGCGGTCTTGGTGTGGGTGGTGCTTACCGGCAGGCCCAGAAGGGTGCAGGCCAGCAGGGCCGCCCCGCCCCCCAGGTCGGCAGCGAAAGCGGCGGCGGGGGAGAGGGGGACCAGCTCCCGGCCGATCTTCTCCACAATGCGGCGGCCTCCCAGCAGGGTGCCAAGGGCCATGGTCATGGCGCACAGCAGGATGAGCCAGAGAGGGAAGTCCGGCGCATCCGGCTCCCACCGGCCCCGGGAGAGGGCGGAGCCCAGCAGAAAGACCCCCAGGAATTTCTGCCCGTCCTGGGCCCCGTGGAGAAAGGCCATGGCGGCGGCGGAGCCTATTTGTCCGGCCCGGAGGGCGGCGGAGGGCAGGGGATGGCTGTCCAGAAAACGGGCACACCGGCGGCCC
>Ga0129306_1003719_pt1 | contig 10932 bp, 8 predicted proteins | sample P827metagenome_FD_94438 | JGI IMG/M metagenome (GOLD analysis project Ga0129306, IMG submission 94438) | Capybara group fecal microbial communities from Wisconsin, USA - P827 metagenome | ecosystem: Host-associated > Mammals > Digestive system > Large intestine > Fecal | place: USA: Wisconsin...
CGGCTGATCTCGGCGAGTGAAAAGCCCTCGTCGGTCTGGCCGACGATCGTCTCAAAGACGGGCCGGTCAGGCGCGGCGGCGCGGGCAAGAGCGGCGCGCACGTCGAAGGCTTTTTTCAGCCACGGGGCAAAGAGCGCGTAGTCCTTTTTCGCCTTTGCCTCACGCCACGCCGCGGCCACGGGCGCCTTCAGCCGCGCGTGCTCGCGCAGCAGCTCGGACGGCACACCGGCTGTCTTGCGGTATTCGCTCAAAAAAATTCGCACCTGCGCACGGACGATCTCGTCCTCGATCTCGTCAAGCGGCATGGCCGAAAAATATTTGGCCGCGGCACACGCATCGGACGAGGCCAGCAGCGCCGCTTTATCTTCTTCAAGCCGGCCTGCCAGTTCCTGCCGCCACGCCGCTCCGCTTTTAGGCAGCGAAGTCCACCCGTCAAAGCGGAACAGCCCCTCGATCGAGCGATATTCGTCCAGGCGGCGGCGCACCGCGCGCACCGTCTCCAGATGTTTGGCATAGGTCATCATCGTTCTTCCCCAACACTCAGATCCTGCCGCCCGACAGACGCCTTGCGCACGTTCCGGGCAGGTACGCGAGCAGAGCACGAACCGGTATATAAAATTTTTTTCGGCAGAAAATAGTCAAATAACATCAAACTCTTTAAACTCATCGTGTACTCCCTCAATATCGTAAATAGCTTCGCATTATGCCGACACGCAGAAAAAGGCCGCTTCGCAGCTCATTGCCCCGAAGCGGCCTTTATTATCGCGCGTTGAGGTACACCGAGGCAAGCACCATAGCAATGCCCGCTGCCGCAACGGGCGTCACCGTCTCGCCGGCAAAGATCACGCTGGACAGCACCGCCGTGAGCGGCTCAAGCAGCGTGGCAAACGCAGCATCGACCGCCCCGACAGAGCCGATACCGGCGGTAAGCAGGCCAAAGCCCGCCGCCAGAGCCGTGCAGCACACACCGTAGGCCGCCCACACCCCCGGCGTTGCGGGAAACGCAAACGGCTCGGCCGCTGCATAAAACGCCGCCGTGACAACGGCCCCCGCCGACATCCAGAAAAGGGCCACCGCCACGGGCATCGTCTGCGGTCGAAAACGCTCGCTGCCGACGATGTAGAACGAATATGTGAACGCCGACGCCAGCGCCAGGAGCACGCCCACGGGCGAGCAGTCCGACGGCGAGCCAAACAGCGATATGCACGCCATCCCGGCAAACGACAGTACCGCCGCGATGAAAACGACAGGCCGCGACGCTTTGCCAAGGAACATGATCTCTACCCCGGCGACGACCGTGGGATAGAGAAAATGCACCACCGTCGCCACCCCCACGGCAGCATAAGCATACGCGCCCGTCAACAGCAGCTGCGTTGCCCCTTTGCCTACGCAGCCGATAAGAAACAGCAGCAGCGCGGCCGAATGCTCTTCCAGCAGCGGCCAGCCGCGCCGCCGGGCCAGGATGAACGTGGCCGCCAGCATCAGCGAATTTGGGCCGACGATCGTCGCGGGCCTCGACACGCCGTGCATCAACAGATAGTTCATCAGCGGCGGCACAAGACCAAATAGCACAGCCGCGGTCATGCACATCACAGTTCCCTTTTTCGGGATCTTCATCCTCTTTACGCTCCTTTTTACGGCAAAGCGTTCTCCGCCGTGCCCGGAAGCCGGCTGCGATTGTTTGCGGCTCCAGCTCCGCCCCGAGCTTAGCTTGCCCTCACGTAACCGGCAAGCTATATAAAAAACGGCAGACACTCTTTGATGTGTCTGGAAAATCCCTAGACGGCGTTTTACGGGAGACGACGCTTTTTCGGTGTCTCCTCGGCGTATCTTTAGAGGTATTCCTTAGCCCACGCGGCCAGTTCTCCGTCCGCAGCTGAGGCGCTCCACTTTTTGCCGCCGACCACGCGCGCTCCCGCGGCCAGCGCGGCCATGTTTTTGCCGGCGTCGCCGATGCCGCTGCCGCCGCTGGTGGCAAAGGGCACCACCGTTTTGCCGGCAAAGTCATGAGCTTCCATATAGGTGTCGATGATGCTGGGCTCACGGTACCACCACACCGGGAAGCCGACAAACACCACGTCATACCCTGCCGGAGAAGGCGAAGAGGCGATCGCCGGGCGGCAGGCGCGGTCATTCATCTCCACGCTGCTGCGGCTGCTTTTGTTCGTCCAGTCGAGGTCGGCGCGGCTATACTTCTGAGCCGGCACGATCTCGGCAATGTCGGCGCCGATGGCTTTCGCCAGTTTTCCGGCCAACGAGGCGGTGACGCCCGAGGCGCTGAAATACGCCACAAGTGCTTTTTTCATGAGAGATCCTCCTCCAAAATATTTTTTCTGATTTTACACCTTAAAGCCGACTTTAAGGCAAATTTTCCGTCGAGCTCTTGACTTAGAGCTTGCTCCAACCATTATAATCAATTTCAGAGAAAGGAGCGAAACACATGAACATCAAAGAGGCTGCCGCGCGCACGGGACTGACTCCCGACACGCTGCGGTATTACGAAAAAGAAGGTCTTATCCCGCACGTGCGCCGCGACGAGTCGGGCTATCGCGATTATGACGAACACACGATCAAGTGGATCGAGCTGATCCAGTGCTTCCGCGGCACCGGCGTGCCCATCGGCCGTTTTGCCGAGTACGTGAAGCTGGCGTTTTCCGACGACGACACCAAGGAAGCTCGCCGCGCCATCCTCGTGGAGCTGCGCGACGACATCAAAGCCCGCATCGCCCGCCTGCAAAGCTGCCTCGACGTGACAGAGTACAAGCTGGCCAAATACGACGATCTGTGCGACCCCATTACGATGGAGGTCGTCGCGGAGTGGAAAAGAGCTCTGTCCGGCGAAAAAGGCGAAAGCTCCCCCCAAGACGCCCGCTGACGCGCGTCTGCGAACGACACGCAAAAAACACCTTTGCACAACATTTCTCATAAACAAAGGAGAGTATAAGAATGAAGAAACTTCCGAAAATAGCGCTCGGCGCGTGGGCATGGGGCAACGACGGCACGTTCGGCAACGATTTTGACGCCCAAACGCTGCGCCCCATCTTTGAAACGGCGATGAAAAACGGCCTCAACCTGTGGGACACAGCCTATGCCTACGGCATGGGCACTTCCGAAAAAACGCTGGCCGGCTTTTTGAAGGGCCTGCCGCGCGATTCGTACCTTATTTCTGACAAGTTCACGCCGCAGTGCGCCGACGCCGCCTCGCCTACAGCGATGAAAGACATGATCGAGATGCAGCTGAAACTGATGGAGCTTGACCGCTTTGACATTTATTGGATCCATAACGTCGTCGGCGCCCCGCATTGGACAGAAGAACTGGCGAAATACTGCGAGGGCCGCGCTGACGCGCCGCTGATCGGCGTTTCCAACCACAACCTGGAAGAGATCAGGCAGGCGGCTGCCATCCTCAGCGCGCACGGACTGAAGCTGTCGGCCGTACAGAACCACTACAGCCTGATCAACCGCTCGTCGGAAGAGTCGGGCATCCTCGACTACTGCGCGAAAAACGGCGTGTACTTCTTTGCCTACATGGTGCTTGAGCAGGGCGCGCTGTCGGGCAAATACGACCCCGCACACCCCATGCCCGAAGGCTCGGCCCGCGGACAGACTTACAACCCCATCCTCGACAAGCTGGCCGTGCTCAACGCCGAGCTGAAAAAACTGGCGCAAAAATACGGCGTCGCCCCGGCGCAGATCCCCGTTGCCTGGGCCATCGCCAAGGGCGCGCTGCCGATCATCGGCGTGACGAAGGAAAGCCACGTTCTTGACGCTGTCAAAGCCGCCGCCGTGCCTCTTTCCGCCGAAGACGCCGCCGCTCTTGAACAATGCGCCGACAGCCTGAACCTGAACGTGATCCGCTTCTGGGAAAAGGAAATGAAATAGGCAATAACGGGCCATCCGTCCGTTGCACTGCACAATACATTATATAAAGGAGACACCGCAATGAAAAAGACTGTTCTGTTCCTCGCACTCGCTGCCCTGTTCTGCGCCTCGGTCGCCTTCGCCAAGCCGACGCCCGCCAAAACGCTGATCGCGTTCTACTCGTGGGGCGGCACAACACGCGGCATCGCCGAAGAGATCGCCCGCAAGACCGGCGCCGACGTGTTCGAGATCGAGCTCGTCAAGCCCTATTCCGACGACTACAACACCGTGCTCAAGGAAGCCCAGCGCGACCAGCGCGCCGCCGCCCGTCCGGCGATCAAAAACAAAGTGGCCGACATGAGCAAGTACGACACGATCCTGCTCGGCTACCCCAACTGGTGGGCCAGCATCCCCATGCCTATCGCCACGTTTTTGGAAAGCTACGACTTTAGCGGCAAGGTCATCTCGCCTTTCTGCAGCAACGGCGGCGGCCGCCTGGGCCAGAGCGTTTCCGCTATCACCAAGCTGGCGCCCAAGGCCACAGTGCAGCATCCGCTTTCCATCTACTACGGCGGCGGCGACACGCTGGGGCGCGACCTCGACGCGTGGCTGAAGAAGAACGGATTTTAAGCCATGAAAAGCGCATTTTTGGCCGCCGCGCTGCTGTTTTCCGCCACGGCCGCCCTGGCCGCAGGTGACGGCACGGTGCTGATCAAAGGCGGCACGTTCGTCATGGGCAGCCCGGAAAGCGAAAACTGGCGCGAAGCCGACGAAGTTCAGCACTCCGTGACGGTGAGCGATTTTTACCTCGGCGCGCGCGAGGTGACGCAAGCCGAATATCAGGAGCTGACCGGCACCACCCCCAGCGAATTCAAAGGCAAAGACCTGCCCGTCGAAACAGTCAACTGGTATGACGCCGTGCGTTTCTGCAACCTCAAAAGCAAGAAAGACGGCTTAAAACCCGCCTACACGATCGAGGGTGAAACCGTGACATGGGACCGCACCGCCAACGGCTGGCGCCTGCCCACCGAAGCCGAGTGGGAATACGCCGCCCGCGCCGGCGGCAAAGGGCCGTTCAATATCGTCCCCTCGCCCAGCCCCAAGCAGGCCAACTTTTACGGCCATTACCCCTACAACATCGAGCAGAATTATTTCTCCACGCAAAACCTCTCCGTCAAGCCGGGCAACTACCGCGCGCACACTGTGCCCGTGGGCAGCTTCAAGCCCAACGCGTGGGGACTGTTCGACATGCACGGCAACGTGAGCGAATGGTGCTGGGACCGCTACGGCGCCTACCCGCAAAAAGCGCAGACCGATCCCGCCGGCCCCGAAGCGGGCGCGACGCGCGTGTGCCGCGGCGGCGGCTGGAACGACTTTGCCAAGCACCTGCGCAGCGCCTACCGCAGCTCGCAGACGCCGGACGACGCGTTTGTCAGCCGCGGCTTCCGGCTGGCACGGAACAAATAACGAGAGGACCCTCGAACTATGACAGGTGTCCATTCGTTTTTCGCGGCCGCGCTGATCGCCGCGGGCAGCATTGCCCTTTGCGTATCTTCCGCCCCCGCCCGGTGCGAAGCCGCGCCGCAGAAGATGACCATTCGTGTGAACGGCCGCACCCTGACAGCAACGCTGGCCGACAACTCGTCTGCCGCGGCTTTGGTGCAGCTGCTGGAGGCCGGCTCCGTGACGCTGCCGATGCACGATTACGGCAGCTTTGAAAAAGTGGGCCCGCTGCCTGTGAACCTGCCCACCAACGACGAGCCGCTCGACACCGACGCGGGCGATCTGATCCTGTACCAGGGCCGGCAGTTCGTGCTGTATTACGACCGCAACTCGTGGACCTTCACGCGGCTGGGTCGCGTGGAAGACATCGGCAAAGAAGAGCTGAAAACGCTCCTCGGCCCCGGCAGCGTGACGGCTGTGCTGTCGCTGGCGGAGTGATTCACGGCAAAAAACAAGAGCGTCTGACGTGCAATGCGTCAGGCGCTCCTTTTTTGTGCTTGTGTTTATTTGCTCACGCGCCGAAATAGCGGTCGACCAGCTCTTGCAGCGTGCCATTTTTGGCGGCCTCGGCCGCGTCTGCCTGGACAAAGTTCTTTGTTTGGCGCTTCAGTTCGGGATCGAAGCCCAGAATAAAGTTGACGGCGATCAGCCAGATGATGCGCGTGGGCGCCATGCCGTACACCTGCTTGGTAAGGATGTGGCGCAGGCGCGCGCCGTCATCGGGATAAGCCGCCTTGACGCGGGGGCTGGCGAACAGGCGCTTGACGATCTCGGTGATGTACAGGCCGGATTTCATGTACAAATCGGCGAAGGTGGCATTGGGATCGTCGAAGCAGCCGGGATTTTCCGCTTCCAGCAGTTCGACCATCTGCCGCACTACGGCCCGCGGGGTGAAGATCTGGTTGGTCTTCTGCGGCGGGATGTAATCAAAGATGTCTTCCGTCTGCGATTCGTCAAAATAATCGGCCAGGGCGCTTTTTTTGGTCCAAAACTCCTCCACCGCGTCGTTGAACACCGTCTCGTCGAACAGGTGCCCATTAAAATGTTTGACTTGGCCGCTGTCTTTGTCGGTGTACTCGCCGCCGTCGCGCAAAAAGCGGAACTGCTCCACCGTGATGCCCGTCACCTGCTCAAACACTTCCGGCTCGACGCGCGCCTCAAAATTCGCCAGCGTCACGCCGGCATGTTCGCCGCCGCCGTTTTCGTCGCCGCCATAGGCCATGATGAAGCTGGGGATGGTGCGCGAAAAGCCGCGCAGACGAGCGCGCACTTCGTCTTCAACGCCGCGCTTTTCCGAATTGAACTTGTTTTGCTCAAGCTGCTTCACCACTTCGACCGGCGTGTCGTTGATGATCTGCTCGGCCTTTTGCTCAGCCGCCTGTTTAAAATCATCGAGTGCGGCCGCCATCTTTGCCGCAAAGTCCTCTTTCGCCTTTTCTTCGTCGCGCTTGTTCTGCGCGGCGCGCAGCTGCTGCGCCCGCTCGATCTCGGCAATCTTCGCCTTTTGCTGATAATCCTCGTGCAACGCCTGGAACTCCTGCTCCACTTTGCGCTCAACGTTTGTGATGATGCGTTTTTGCGCGCTCGGCTTGGCCTGATACTCGTCCATCTTGGGCTGGATAAACGCCTTTTTCAGCGCTTCCGTCACGGTCTCGGTGATCTTTTCCACCTTTTCCGCCACGGGATCGTCGTTTTTCGCCGTCGTGTCGATCTGCGCCGTCACTTCTTCCACAGCATTTGCATACACCTTGGGGCCGAACACGGGGCCGTTGACGTTGATCACCACTTCGCCCCTGTCGTCCACGGGGATATCGTCGATCTTATCAAGCGCCTTGTCGTCGCGCTGCCCCTTCGGCACATCATACGAGGGCGTCAGCTTTTCGATGATCTCGCGCACCGCGGCGGGCGCGCCGAACACGGCGCCGATGTTGCGGAACAAAAAGTTTGACATAAAGCCGCGCCGCACCACTTCGACGCACTTCAAACGCGCGGGGATCGACATCACCCTGTCGGCGTCAAGCTGCACCATGCGGCCCTCGTCGTCTTCGCCCAGCACGGGGAAGAAGTTGAGCAGCCGGCCGATGTTGGCTTTTCGCTTTTCGGTCGTGCCCGCACCTTCGCCGCACAGGTTGTTGGCAAACTCGTCAAAGATGATCAGCGTGCGCGCCGGGTCAAAATCGAAGATGTACGACCGCTCCTTGCGGTACCACTGGCCGCCGCGGTTGATCGAGCACGGGTTTTGCGCGCGAAACGCCGCCTGCATGTAGGCCGACGCGCTTTGGAGGTTGCACAGCATCAGCACGCCGCTCCACTCGGGAATGGTCACTCCCACGGTCAGCTGCCCCACGCTGAGCGTGATCGTCTTTTCATGCTTTTTGATCGCCGCTTTGACTTTATCATACGACTTTTCATTTTCGTCGTCGTCATTCAGCTTGCCGTCTCCCGCCGCCAGCACCACCTCGTATTCTTTGAACACGGGATGCTCGGCCAGCATACGCGCCAACGCCCGGGCGCTGGCCACACGGTCAAGCAGCCACAGCGTGTGTTTCAGCTCGTCGCGCAGCTGCGGCGTGGAGAACGGGTATTTCTCGTTCGTCGTCAGCGCGTCTAAAAACTTGGCGATCTCGGCTTTGTGCACAAACACGCCGCGCTCGTCGACCGCAAAAAACTCGTTCAGGTCGAACGCGTAATCGACCGATTCGTCCTCGCTCAGGTCAGCGCCACGGGCCAGCTCGCCGCGGATCATCGGCGACAGCTGATAGGTGAACATGTTCATCACCGGCAGCGCCTCATACGGGTTGAACGTCTCGCCGTGCCAGTCCCGCTTGGCTTCCTGCTCGTCGGCATACGACCAGTTGAAGATCTGCTCCGCGCCAAAACGTCCGTCGGCCAGCGCTTTGAACGGCGTGCCCGACAAAAACAGCATGTGTTTGTGCCGGATGCTGTCAAACACCTTGTCGGCTTTGCGGGTGTCAGCGCCCTCCTGCGACTCGTCGATGATGATCAGGTCAAACTCGATCGGCTTGATGGGCCTGCCCTTGGCATCGCGCGCGTTTTTCGACAGCCATCTCAGCTTGTCGGTGCCGTTGGGGTTGCCCAGGTGAACCGAGCCTTTCAGGTCTTGCAGCGAATAAAACGCGACCATGCCGCGCGTGCCCGAGGTGATGGCCTTCAGATACTCGTCGCGCGACAGCACGCCGGGACGGCCGCGCAGTGCGTCGTTTTCCGAAACAAAATAATATTCGCCGCGGTGTTCGATGAACGTGAAAAAGTCGTCGGCCCACGAGTTGCCCACGGCGGGCCGGTTGGTGACCACAAGCACATTTTTGGCGCCCATGCGCGACATCAGCTCATACGCCGTCAGCGTTTTGCCAAAGCGCGGCTTGGCGTTCCACAAAAACTCCGCCCCGCCGCCGGCAAAATACGCCGCCGTCTTCTCCACCGCCGCGGCCTGCTCGTCGCGGGGGGTGTAGTCGCGCTGCTGGTCGGCTTCCGGCACTTTGCGCGCCGCAAACTCGTTCAGATACATCAGGGCCTGTGGCCCGTCGATCTTGAACCACTCCGGGTCTTTGCGCCCTTTTTCCTTCATGCGCTCCACGCCTTTGACGCGCGTCAAAAAAGCGTGAAAATCGCTGTCGTGAAACTTTTCCATGGGCGGCGACGTGTACCACGCCGGCGCCTGCCAAAGGATATCGTAGGCGATGTGGCTGGTGCCGTTTTGCTCGCGCACGCGGTCTTCCACCGTCTGGCGCTCCGTGTAGCCGATCTTGGTCCAGCCGGCGTGGGGCGGGTAATCGGGATGGCAGTAGGCGTAGATGAGCGGGTTTTCGGCCTCGAACGACCTGATCTTTGCCGTGTCCGGAGACGTCATGTCAGTTCATCTCCTTTACGTGACTTTCGATAAAGTCGATCTCGGCCTGATCGAGGCCGTATTTTTTGTACAGCTGCCGGTCGATCTCGGCCACCGACTTGCTCCAGTCGATGTCGGACGACGCGGTGAAGTCTTGGAGAGGGACGTATTTCCAGGTTGCAGGAGGATTATGTTGTGTAACTTTTAGAATACCCAATAAAGCACGCGCAAACTTTGATTTTATATATTTTAGGCAAGCTTCAGCCTCTTCTTCCGTTTTAAAACGTCCAATACTCAAAAAGGTGTCAGTATGCCCGATTACGGGACGCCCGATTACGGGCGTCGATAACACCTCACCAATGGCCCCAGAACCGTTAGCTTCGGGTACAAAGACGTTAAAAGTATCAATGTACTCATTTGGCACGATATAGGCACGTTTTATGTAACGGTGTACTCGCTCGTTGCTGACGCGGCCATAGATTCCAATATATTCATCCGAATTGGGAGCAGTTTCGGAAAAAGCCTCCGGCATAAGGTCAAATGTTTTGGATGTCAGCATATTGCCGGTTCCGTCAGCAATCCGCTCCGCCATCTGCGGATAATCTTTAAAATAATCATCAGTAAAACGGTACATTCCACGGTTCGAAATGATCGAATTTACGAATTCACCCGTGTGTTGTTGCAATACTTTGTTGAGGATATTATTCAGTTCTGGTAAAGCAGTAAACATTTTAATAGCGCCAAATTGTTTACTTTTATCACGAAGGGTTACAGCCACCCCCCCCTTAATATCAGTATTAACAAATATTTTTGTACTGTCCTGCTCGTACATCATCACTTTCAAATGCTCGTCGTTAAGCATTTTTTGGTTCCATGCCTTGGGCGTCTGCCCAGCGTCAAACAGAAAACGTGCAGGAGTAATCAGCTCTACCACGTTGCCGATTTCATAGCAGGCATCCATAAACTCGTGATAAATCGGCGGTTTACGGCCGTTATTTTCATTATCGGCCTGGTACGGCGGGTTGCCAATGATGTAGTCAAACTTCAAGACAGGTTGCTCCTTTCCTTTTATATAGGCTGTCTTTTGGGCGCGCAGTTCGCAGCTTTTGCCGCTGCTGCTCAGGCGCCAGTTTTTGACGCGGCAAAGCGGCTGCTCGCTGGCGGGCGCGGGCGCGTCTTCGCCAAGCAGGCTGAGCAGGCTCATCTGCGTGCCTTCGTCGGGCTTTTTGTAGGGGATGCGGTCGGTCAGGCCGTCCATCTGCCAGATGTTCCAGACGATCACGTTGACCATCTTGCGCAGCTCTTTGTGCGCGGGCTTGCGCCCCCAGCGGTGCTCCATATGCTCGGCAAACGACATCAGCGCGTTGACGCGCGCGATCAGCAGGTTGTCTCCGCAAAATTCGTAGCCGTAGGTGGCCTGACAAGCGCGCAGGGCCCATTTCAGCCACTCCTTTTCGTTTTCGGCGTTGTCGCTCACGGCGCGCAGCTTGCGGTCGAGTATGCCGGTGCGCTCGCCCACGGGGATGTGTTCGCCCGTTTCGGCGTCATAGCGGCTGACCAGGTAGGGCGCTTCGCCGCAGGCGGGCTCCAGGCGGCGGCTGTCCGCGTAGTTGCGCCACGTGCGGGCTTTGCGGCTGCGCGGGCTGCCCGGCTCAAACGGCATGGGCGCGCCCTCCGGCACGGCGTGGCCGAACCATTCGGCGTCTACGTCGTCGATC
>Ga0129306_1003720_pt1 | contig 10932 bp, 12 predicted proteins | sample P827metagenome_FD_94438 | JGI IMG/M metagenome (GOLD analysis project Ga0129306, IMG submission 94438) | Capybara group fecal microbial communities from Wisconsin, USA - P827 metagenome | ecosystem: Host-associated > Mammals > Digestive system > Large intestine > Fecal | place: USA: Wisconsin...
GTCCGTCGCTCCGCGACGGACATTCGCAGCTATCGCACAGAATCAAAAGAATCGGGAGCGCGCGAGAAAAGCGAATGGAAAATGACTTTCTAGTCAACTGCTCCACGCCCTTCCTTGTTGCGTCGCGGGATTCGCCTGCGCCGAAGGCGTCAGGTTGGCCGACGAGCGAAGCGAGGAGCTTTGCGAAGCAAAGTCGCAAGAGCCCGAGCGACGCAACCCCCTGTAGCGCGGCGGTATGCCCGGCCCCTTCCATGGAGACGCGGCTTCCAGCCGCGTTGCCCCCTAAACGTTCTTGCCTGTAACTTAACTATAATTCCAAGCCATTGCTTTCGCTGCTGGGAGTTTTGGAGTCTTGGAGAACTTGAGATTCAGACGCGTTCTCCCAAACTCCGAGACTCCCAATAGCGAAAGCAATCAAATGCTGCGTCGACGCAACCCCCTGCCAAGATTCGTGGTCCCGCGAAGCGCAAAACATGACAACATAGACTATGCAGCGACGTTTGGCACTGCATAAGTGTCTTGTTGCACCCGGTACTTACACGCAGTTTTGCGGATAAATCAGGTCTGCGGCTGAAATACGCAGCCCTTATCAAAATGGACGGCCGTCAATGCGGAAGGCGCATTTCGGCAGCTCTTTATGAATGGACTTCTTGGCAACAGGGTGCGACTCTAAATACTTGATGTAGTTGAAGAGGCCAAGTCGTCCGACACTCCAGACAACGCCGTCTGCAGCGTGGTAGGAAAGCGGACGATGCTCCTTGTCCCACGGATCAACGGGAACCTTGGGCAAAAACTCTGGGACAAGCACATCAAGCGTCGGCGGATTCCCGCCGCCGTTATTCAGCCGCCATTCCTCCACAGCAAGAATGACCATTGTCTTTGTCTGAGCGAACCTGAATCCTGAGGCTGTTTTGCCGGAAGCTCGCACGGCCGAACCAAGCACATAAGAGATCCCGTTGCCGAAACAATTGGGTGCGAACAATGTCCTATTCATCTGCTCCGAAGGAAGGCCTTCGCCCGCGATCGCCCTTCGAGCCGTCTGAATGAGCCGAGCCTTTGTGGCGCGCGGATGGAGTGCAAAACGCATATAGCCCGGCCAGCGCAGAATCACGCGATAAAACGCCTCTGTGACGCGTCCTGTCCATGACGGCGAATAATCGCAGCCGAAAATGCCATACAGCAACGACAAGGCGTGATTTCCCCAGTCTATGGCAGACTCGATGCGCTCCCTCGTCATGACGTCAAGTCCCGAACGCCCAGTGGTGTATTCGCCGCGAATGGCCCGCGCGACATCGGCATCCGCCGCAGCAGCGTCTGCCTTGACAAGCTTCGAGAACCGATCCAGCATCGTGTCCGTCGCAAGCCCCATGTCCATCGCGTTGCGCATTTTGCCGTAGGCGCAGCACTGTATCGTGCCGCCAAGATGATAACCGACGCATGACGGCTCGTTTTCCATGACAAGCCTGCCGAACGCATGGATTTCAGCGATAGTGTCCGTGGCGGCATCTAATTCTCCGCGCTCCAGTTCGCGCTGGGCTTTAAGCCGAAGCAGACGGGCAAAGGCAACAAAAGTAGTAATAGGCGGCATCGAAAATGTCTCAAACGGCGGAACGCGCGGACTGACATTGCGATAGTACTTCTGCCGCACGCCCTTCGACATCGTCGCAAAGAATGTCTCATTCGAGGCCAGCAGCGCGTCCGCGCGCTCCGCCGCGTTAGTCAGACTTCTTGCCTTCGCCGCATAGTATGCTTCATTCGTGAAAGCAACGCCGTAATCAAGAAACTGATTATCATCCAAATCAATCCGCCAATCCCTGGCGACGGAATAATGGTTCGTGGCGGACATGAAGGTCAAGAAGGCGTTTTCATCGTCCGGCACGTCGTCCAATTCGACGATCAGATCAGCATCGTCCAAGGACAGCCCCGCGACATCGTCGAATCCGCCGATGTAAAGATAGAGTGTGAAGGCAGCGGCCAGCAGCAAAACTGCCAAGACGAGAGTCTTCAGCGAGGCGAGGACGTAATTTCGGTGATTATTCATGGCGCGGCCTCCTTTTCTAAAAGCTCGACTTTCATTCCCTCTCCGCTCAACATTATACCAAATCCGCGGCAAATGCGCCGCGCTACTTAGCGGCCTTAATGTTGCGGGCGGCGAACCATGCCGACAGCGCTTCCGACGCCTCTGGCGTGAGCTCCGCGTCACCGTAGAAACGCTTCCAGCGAAGCGCTGTTAGATGTTGGACCGCCGTGCGCGCAAGAAGCTCGTCGCCCTTCCACCAGTCGATGCCGGGATGCCCGCAGCACATGCACTCGGAGTTGCTGCCGCGATCCTTGAACTTGAAGATTCCACGCAGCTCGGCAATCTCCTTCGGATCCTTAAGCTCCAGCAGCACTGGATCGCGCTCGGGCTTCGTGCAGCATCCGAACCCGCCGTCGCGTATCACCACGCGGTCCGCCTCGGCAACCGCCTTCTGAAAGCGTTCTGTCTCGGAGAACAGGGAAATCATGACATACTTCGGAGCCCCGTCCTCGTTCTGCGGCGCAAACTGCAGGTAGTCCAGACTCTTCCAGCGCGCGCGAAGCGCCTCCTTGTCCGGCTGCACCATAGGCGTGTCGGCGATGCGCATCTTCCTCAGACTTGGCAATGGACAGATGTCGTCGATCGACTTGATCGGGCAGCTGTAGATGTCGAGCGTCTCCAGCGGGCAGAGCTCAAGCCCGCGAATCTCGCCCACCGGACACTTGCTTAGGTAGAGCCAGGATATCGGGACGCGCTCCAGCATCGCGACGTCCGTCAGATTTGTGCAGTCGTAGAGGACAAGATTGACGGACAGCTGGCTGTTCGTCAAAGTCGCCAGCGTCTCAAGCGGACGCGCCGGCGCATTGACGTCGGCGATTGAAAGCATCATCGACACATTCTTCGGCGTTCTCTGCTCGCGCAGAACCGCGATGATGTTGGCGAAATCCTGATAGGAAATCTGTTCTCGGTTCGTTGACGAGCGCGTTTCGGCAAGCTCGTAGTCAATGGAAATTCTCCGGCTGTCGAAATCGATGTCGCCCAGCGAAAACTGCCTGCTCTTGCCACCTTCGGAATCATCGTCAGCGAACGGATTCTCGTCTTCCTCGTCCTCTTCCTCATCGTCGCATTCCACGCACGCCGGCGCAGGCATCTTTGCCCGGGATTGCATCAGGTCAAACTGTGCGACGACACCGCCCATCAAAGCGGCGAGAAGCGCAAAAACCCACCAATAGCTGCGGCAGTGCCGATAGTCTTTCAGTCCGGCCTTTTCAAGTGCCGACTTCACCTCTTCTTCACTTGCGCCGAGCGAGACGAGGGATGGCAGAAGAAGTGTCGGCAGATTTCTTTCCAGCACTGCAAGCCCGCCGTCGAGAAAGACGTAGTATGAGCCCAGGTTCCGCCAGACAACACGCATGACGTTGTCGCCGCTGCGGAATTCATAGCAGGTGTCGGTCATCGCGACAGTCCCTTCGTCCGAATCGCCCATGAACCGCCGGATGACGAGGTTCATGGACTTCTGGAACCGAGCCCTGTTGAACTTCAGGGCAAAGACGATCAGAGCCAACCAAAACAGGAGATAGAAGTCAAGATGTCCGCCGAGCAAGTACGCCATCACCTCGGCCGCAAGTCCCACGACAATGAACACGGACAGCATGATGCGCGTTGAACGCGCGACCCTGTCGTAGACCTTTCCGGCGAATCGGCGGAGCTTCGCCGCATCGTACAGCCTGCCAGTATATTCGATGTTCATATCTGACATTATACCAAATCCGCGGCAGATGCGCCGCGTGTCACTGAATATCCGCCGAGACGCCGTTCACCGTCACAAATACGAGCAAAGTCTTGTTTCCCGACTCCTTCTGCGAAAGTCCACCGCCGACAAACACCGCCGTCCGACCAGGCTTGACAGTTGTCCTAACGTCAACACTGCGAACGGGGAAGAATGGCTGCTCCATTGGCAGGTCATACCGTGAGGGGGTCGCCGGAGGGGCCTTCACACCGTAGTCCTTCCAGATCGGATCGGAAACGAACTGCACATTGAGCACAATATCAACAAGGCGACAGTCATCTGCCAGCGTCGGCGTCATCTGGACGATAGAGCCGACCTCTCTCATCGTAAACTTTGTTGGCTCTACCGCAGACAGCACGCATTTCTGAGAATGCGGACTGTCGGCAGAAGCGGACAACTGACTGTTGGTCGAGACGGGCGACTCGATTGCAAGATCATAATCCGTTGGATAAATGTATTCCGTCACGGCCTTCGTCACATACTCTTCACCTGAACGCACAATGACGCGGGATGCATCAATGAGGTCAACGTCGTCACGATCCAGAAGTTTCTTGCAGAGAGCGGCCGCATCAGAGACATGGCTTGAAACTTCAAATCCAACCGCCTTGAGTGCTTCGCGTCCCGCACCGACCAACCGCACGTCGCATTCGAGCAGATGTAAAGACTCCTCATTTTCACGTTCTCTGAAATACTTGACGACCTTCACAAGATTATCAGGCGTATTGGTGACGCGCAGATAGACCGTCAACCCCTCGCGGCGGGACACGATGGAAGATCCCTCCGGCCAGGTGAGCTCAAGCCCTTTTTCCGAAAACCGAGACTTCCATTTCTGTTCTGTCTCCCTGTCCCATTCCTTCTGTTCCGCTTCCTCTTCAGCCTCTCTTTTCGCCCGCTCCTCCTCAGTCTCGCCGTCATAATTGGCTGGGAAAATGCATCCAAATGTTTCCAGCGGGAATGAAAGCGTGTCCATCCCCTCCGGCGGATTGTCCTGCCCAGGCAGCATCATCGATGCGCACAGCGCAAACGCCATCAGCATTTTCTTCATTCGTGATTCCTTTCCGTTCCTTGACTGATAGTTCACAAGTATATGCTTGATAATGATGACATTATACCACATCCCTCGGCAGTCGGCTGTGCGCTGCGGTAGAGTCCGTCCGCGACCTTGTGCAGATTCGGAACGCCAGCAAGCGTAACCGGCACCGCCCACTTCCCAGGCCGCACCGTCTCCTCCGCGCCGCAGCCGAGCATCACCGTAGCAGCAACGCATACGATCATCATGTTCTTCATTGATGGGTCCTCCCTAGGAAAGCTGTTTAAGGCGGTGGGCAATTCCTGTCTCGATAGACGAATATACGGGCGATGGATACTCCCTGCCGCAGCGCCTTGCGACAAGCGGCGCCTCCCTCATGATCCGGCGCGACATCTTCGCGATCTCGCGGCGCATCATTTTCTCGGATACGCCTATCTTCGCCGCCATGCGGACAAACTTGCCGACGGTAATCCACTTGAACGCATATTCGTCGTCGATCTTCATGGCCATGCGCTTGCCGACTTCGGGATAGACAGCCGTGCTCATCACATCATACATCGGGGCAAGTGTCGCAACGCCGCCTTTATAGAGCACCGTCCAGACGACCGACTTTCCGGTCATTCAGATAGACGTCAAGCGATTCCATTCAACGGCTTCCTTCTGGTCGGTAATATACAGACCTGCGCCGAGGGCTTCGAGCACCTTCAGCATCTCGCGTATGCGAGCCGTCTCCTTGCCGCGTTCAAGTTCAGAAATATAGCGCTGCCCTGTTCCGGCAAGACCTGCAAGCGTTTCCTGCGAAACCCCTTGCGCCTTGCGGATTGAACGGATCTTGGCACCGATGGCCGGGATGTCTCTAAGTTTGTCCATTTTCAATTACCGAACGGTATTATATCATAGCGAACGGCATCAAGTCAACGCCGATTCTTACCGTTCGGTACTAAAAAAGTCTATGCTCATATGTCATAACAACTCGGCCTTATAACACATTCCGCGGCGGATGCGCCGCGCAGTGCTTTCGCATCATTTGCTGTTCGCTTGGATAAAAGGATTCAAATCAACAGTCTCACCGCTCGCCTTCATCTGCAACTTCAAAAAGATGTTGCCGTCTTCATCAACCGATATGTCACGAAACTCCAGGAGACCACCCAGCTGAGAATGCAGCTCCGCGCTGGGCACAGCGCATCCGTCGACCAGTCTTATGTTCAATACCAGCTTGTCCATGCTGCGCTTTTTCCGATCAAGCGCCCATACTCCGACCTTAAGACACGACGAAGACTCCTGATAATAGTAAAGCGAATAGCTGTAATCCATCGCAAGGCATGACTGCACGGGGATCACACGCCGGAAATCCATCCAATAACGCGACTTTGCAAAGTCTGGCTCAACACTCGCCTTCCTCTCGGCAAGATCATACAGCGAATACCGCATGAGTACATTGCCAAAGAAATCATATTCGACCGCGGCTGTCGTTATATCATCAGGCAATCCGTCCGACTTAACCGCCCCACTTGTTACACGGCGAGGCGTTCCGTCCGGATACGATTCAACCCTCACCCATTTGTTTGTCCCGAAAACAGTGCATTGACGCTCATCGCAATCAGCCGGAAACCGCCTTACAGGGCCCCAGAACAATTCTTCGACCGTGTCGTGTGATGTCGACGTCCTGCATATTCCATCGACAATTCGATCGCCTAAAACGTTGCCGTTCGAGGCGCAGCCCGCCACAACTGAAAATACGATAAGCGCAGCTCCAAGCCGCGCCGTTGAACATAGGTCCATCTTCACCTTGCGCACTCCTTAACGTCCATATACAATAATTCAACATGGTAACCCGCAACATGGCGACGGCGACTATGGATCCCCGTCTCGCCGCAGACATCGACATCGAAAACCTCCGGCATAAGCAAGGCAACTACAATTGCAGATCCCCTCTTCGATGTTGCCGCTGGATGCTCCTGCGCCTTGCACACATAATCCACCGGTATACCGTCCCTCACTCCATCAACATGCATAATCAACGGATCATACGTAAGCGTCTCGGAATGACCGTCAACATAGTTGAGCGTTGCAGGAGCGTGACACTGAATCTCCGACCCCGCCAAGCCAGGTATCGGCAGCCAATTCACCCGACCACGGACTTCCGATTCACGGAACTTTTTCATCTCACTATACAGCGAACCGTCAGAAGCACAGCCAGAGGCCAATATACATGCGACATACACCGTGCATAACATTGGACAAAGCTTGCCTATCGCCTGTCTGCAGCCGAGAAGCGATTCAGCAAGGATACCGACAACCGCTTTCATATCACGAAACCCTGTGTATCGGCAGACTTTACTGACTAATGATGATGACGATGATTTTCGATCCTGAAGCATCTGCCTGCACACTGCCGATCACGCTGTCGCCTGCGCCAACAGGAACGGTTCCCATCACCTTGCCGCTATGGACAATATCGCTATCCTGTTCTGATTTAGCCGTTTGGACGAATGAGAATTGACACTCTACGCCAAGCATCCCGTCATTACCATCTCTTATTTTTATCCGCTCTCCAACGTCTTTAGATGACTCGCTAGAAGTAGACGAGCTATAAGACGAACCATGCCTGCGCGACCTCTCGACGACTTTAACGCTTCGCGTAGACGATATATCTCCGCCGTCGGGCGTGAGGATATGAGACCAGAGCGGCTCGACATCATGACTGCGGAACTTCTCAATCAGCTCCGCCTGAGATGCGGCATTGTAAACCGCCTTGTCGAACACGACCGCGGAAACCCTCACGGAACTGGCGCTGCCGCGATTCAACGCCTTCTCCGACGCGCAACCGACAGCAAACATTATCAACAATGCCGCAAGTGACCTGACTATCATTTCAAACTCCTTTTAGGTTTTCTAGATTGATGAACATTATACCAAATCCGCGGCAGATGCGCCACGGAGGCGCGATTTGGAGGTTCCCCACTATTTCGGGCATGAAAACGGCCACACCCCAGTAAACAAAGGGTGAAGTGGCAATTTTCATTTTTGCGTTAAGTGAAAATCCACTTCCGGTTTGTAATTGAACTCCGAGCGTTTGGGCTCTCGCGCGTGCCCTTGCGGCCGCTTCGCGGCTCGGGCTTCGCCCTCGGCCAACCCGACGCCTTCGGCGCGGGCGCATTCCCGCTTCGCCGCTTCGCACCATACAACGGCTATACATGTGTCGTTTGAAGTGTTTTTGGATGCGGCTCTGCCGCATAAATCGGCCGAAGGCCGCTATAATCACTGCAAAACAGCGTCTCCTGATTGTGGTTGAAAAGTGCGAAGCCGTGGAGCGGTAGCGAGAACATCAACCGTCGGAGTTTTTCCAAAACCGCGCAGAGGGTCGCAAAGGTTCGGCAGCCCAAAGTAAAATTGGGGAACCTCCAAAGGCGCGATGCCGAGACACAACGACAGACGAAAGGAGCGCAGCGAGTGGAGTGTCCGCAGGGCGAAAGACGTTGCGGACCCCGCATTAGTTATGCCCGCCAGAGGGTGTCCGCGCAGACCCGCGCAGCGTTGCACGGCTGTGGACAATGTTGACTTCGACCAAGCCATTCGTCATCGCCCAAGCACGAAGTCGCGACAAAGTCTCTTCCGTAAGGCTACAGTCATCCAGCACATGCACAGCCATCTTCCCTCCCGCGTATGCCGCAAGCTCAAGTCGCTCGACATCGTCGGATGAAGCCACCCGTACCGTCTGCCTGAAGTTGTCGTATCCATTGTCGCACCGAATGCAATCTTCATGCAGTACAGCCACGCACAACTTTCGCGACCGCGGCCTCTGCACAAAATCAACAAACGAGACACACAGAAGAGCAGCCACCACGCACACAAGCGCGGCGACCATCCACCGATTCCACTTAAGCCTCCTATGCGATGTCGAATTCAGCATGCATTCCGGCAAATCAGCCGAACGGTATGACAAGCTTCTTGGCACCTTCGGGGTACTTGATCTTGATCACGATGTCGTCGCCGTCGGGCTTCTTGAAGTTATAGGACTTCTTTCCGTTCATCGAAAAGATGCCGGTGCTGCCGAGCTTCTTGTCCCCGCAGTAGACCTCCAGCTCGCAGTCGGCCTTGCTTCCGACCGGCGAAACCTCAAGCGACTTCTCGTCGCTCATCAAGTTGGAGGCGAGCTTGACCTTGTAGGAGTATTCGCCTTCGCCGATCTTGCCGGACGAAATCTTGCCGGACAGCTCCTTCGTCGCCATCTTGTCGGCGACAGTGACCGTGACCTTGCCCTTTACCTTCGGAAGCGACTTCGCCCACGCGTTGCCGCCGCCGCACAGCATGAACGTCGCGAATCCGGCCTCGCGATTCACAGACGAGCGGAACGGCTCCGCCTCCCAGTTGGCGTCGCCGTTCTTCTTCTTGGTGTAGTCCTTGCCCGATCCGTCGGTTATCGATTCGACGACGAGATTCTCAAGGTCTATGTCCACGATGTTCTGCGCAAGGACGATGTACGTGGCCGTGAAATATCCCTTGCGCCCGTACTTGAACCTGTCGAAGGTCGCAGAGCTCGGAACGTTCGTGCTGATCGGTGGATAGACGCAGCACTCCTTGAGGACGACGGACGGCTTCCCGGTGTAGCTCGCAACGCCCTGGCCGAAGCTGAAGCCCTTGCCGCCAAAGCTAGCGCCGAAGCCACTTCCCCCAAAGGCCTTCTCTATGTCCGAAGAGGACTTTTCCTCTATCGAAATACTGCTCGATGCACTCGAGCTTCCCATAACGGGCTTGCCGTATGCCGTGGCGACGGCAAGAGCCGCCAGAAAACTTGCAGATGCAATTCGTTTCATATGCGCCAACCTTCCTTTCCATTGGGTTCACGGACATTATACCACATCCGCGGCGCATCCGCCGCGGAAGCACCGCTTTCTTTGTGGTCCTCATTAACTCATTACATTGGCCCCCTGTGGTAGAGGCCAGCGAGATATGCAAGCGCTACCAACGCGACAATCCATGCCAGCAAAAGGAGAAGCTTCCTTAATATGCGTTCTGTACTGGTCATCTTGACTGCGGCCCTTGTGTGCTCGACGAAACGCCGGTGCGGATGCCCTTGGCGAGACCAAGCGACATCCGATTCGGCTCATAATGCTTTAGCGTTCCTTTTCGGGATCTCCTGCGCATGCGCTTTGCGCCCCCTTCGCGCATGCGCCTCACGATTGCGGCAACCCGTTCCGCCTCATCTTTAGCCCGTTCGCTTCGCGACACCCATATCGGCAGGGCTATGCACGCTGCGCCGGCCAGAAGCAGCAGAAACGCGCCCATCGACATGATGGTGAACGCGCACAGGAGCACGACAATCCATCCATAGCCAAGAATCTTGTCTGCCTTTTCGGACACCGTCCGTCTACGCTTGCCATCGTGTTTTGCCATACCGGGCGTTCCTTCTCTAACAGTTCGACTTTCATTCCCTCTCTGCTTGACATTATACCATATCCTTGCGCCAAGTTGCGCCCACAACTCCGTTGCCGAAGACAACGGTTCCCACCCTCAGATCGTCGTCGGTCACCCCCTCGATTCTATTGGCTCTTCGGAGTTAACTCCGAAGAGCCACAACTTTTCTTTTATGGAGACGCGGCTTCCAGCCGCGTTACCCCCAAGGAGATGCGGCGTCTCGCCGCGTCACTCCCAAGGAGCTGCCAGACCGCTCACAACCTTCTTGAAGCGAAAGCAACCGTAGAGCGGCGGTTGAAAACGCGAGCACCATTTCGCGCGGCACATCTGCCGCGTCACTTGCCGGCGCGGCGAGACGCCGCATCTCCTTGGGTCATCCGCCTGGCATCGCACCCCAAGGAGACGCACCGTCCCGGTGCGTCACGCCGACGCGGCGAGACGCCGCATCTCCTTGGGTTGTCACTTATTGCAATATGTGACCGGGCGAGCAAAGGCAAGTATCATGATGAAACTCCGACGGTTCACAAAACGCCTTCGCTACCGCTGCGGCATGAGCTTCGCGCTCCTCAACCGTCCGCATCCGACACGAAGAGGCGGTCTCTCCCATGGAGACGCGGCTTCCAGCCGCGTCAAATTTGCCGCGTTGCCCAAGGGGGTCCGTCGCTCCGCGACGGA
>Ga0129306_1003721_pt1 | contig 10928 bp, 10 predicted proteins | sample P827metagenome_FD_94438 | JGI IMG/M metagenome (GOLD analysis project Ga0129306, IMG submission 94438) | Capybara group fecal microbial communities from Wisconsin, USA - P827 metagenome | ecosystem: Host-associated > Mammals > Digestive system > Large intestine > Fecal | place: USA: Wisconsin...
CAAATTTTCTACATAAATTTAATGTATTATCTGTTGAACCATCATTAACAATTATTATTTCAATATTTGTATATGTCTGATCTAAAATACTTTGGATACATTTTTCTATATACTTTTCACCATTATATACATTTATTATAACTGAAATCAAATCATTCATATAGCTACTCCTTTATACCAATTTATAGAAATCAACTATATTATCTACAATATCAAAAAAAGAGAAAAATTTAAAAAAGAATTTTCTAATACTAATTTAATTTTTCTCTTTTCTTATTCTATGTAAAATTTCGTTAAAAATATTAACGATTATACTATATATCTAAGTTTTGAACATATTTTGCATTTTCAATAATAAAGTTTCTTCTAGGTTCAACTTCATCACCCATTAGTAAAGATATTGTTTTATCTGCAGCAATAGCATCTTCCATAGTAACTTTTACTAATATTCTTGTTTCTGGATTCATTGTTGTTTCCCAAAGTTGTTCTGGATTCATTTCTCCTAAACCTTTATATCTTTGTATACTAAGTTGTTCTCTAGTAATACCTTTTTCTTCAAGATCTTTATATGCTTTTGCAAGTTCTTCATCTGTATAACAATAAACATCTTCGATACCTTTTTTAGATAACTTATATAATGGTGGTTGTGCTAAGAAGACATTTCCATTTTCTATAAGTGGTCTCATATATCTAAAGAAGAATGTTATAAGAAGAGTTCTAATATGCGCACCATCAACATCGGCATCAGCCATTATAATAACTTTTCCATATCTTATTTTAGTAACATCAAATTCATTACCAATTCCAGCACCAACAGCTAGTATTACTGGATTTAATTTATCATTACCATATATTTTATCTGCTCTAGCTTTTTCAACATTAAGCATTTTTCCCCATAAAGGAAGTATTGCTTGAAATCTTCTATCTCTACCTTGTTTTGCACTTCCTCCAGCAGAGTCTCCTTCGACAATGTATACTTCACATTCATCAGGATTTTTACTACTACAATCAGCAAGTTTTCCAGGAAGAGTTGTTGACTCTAAAGAATTTTTTCTTCTTACTAATTCTCTAGCTTTTCTAGCAGCTTCTCTTGCTCTTGCTGCACTAATACATTTTTCCAAAATTGCTTTAGCAACATTAGGATTTTCTTCTAGGAAAGTAGCTAAATGTTCATTCATCATAGATTGAACTATACCTGTTACTTCACTATTTCCAAGTTTTGTTTTTGTTTGACCTTCAAATTGTGGTTCTTTTACTTTTACAGATATAACAGCAGTTATACCTTCTCTTATATCATCACCTTGTAAATTACCATCTTTTTCTTTTAATATATTTTTAGATTTTGCATAATCATTAAATACTTTTGTTAAAGATCTTTTAAAACCTTCTAAGTGTGTTCCACCTTCTATAGTATTTATATTATTTACGAAGCTATATATATTTTCTGAATAACTTGTTGTATATTGAATAGCAATTTCAACTGGAAATTCTCCATCTTTTTCTATATATATTGGAGTTGGATGTAATTTTTCTTTTCCTGAATTTAAGTATTCAACAAAAGAATTTAATCCACCTTCAAAATGAAATTCATTTTTCTTTGGAGTTTCTTCTCTTAAATCTTCAATTGTTATTTTTAACCCTTTAGTTAAAAATGCCATTTCTCTAAATCTATTTTCTAATATTTCATATTCATATTCCAAAGTTTCAAAAATAGTATCATCAGCTAAAAATCTAACTTTTGTACCTGTTCTCTTAGACTCTCCTATTCTTTCAAGTGTTTTAACAGTTTTTCCTCTTTCGAATTTCATTTCGAAAATTCCGCCATCTCTTTCAATAGTAACTTCTGTCCATTGAGATAAAGCATTAACAACAGAAGAACCAACACCATGAAGACCTCCAGAAACTTTATATCCACTATCTCCACCAAATTTTCCACCAGCATGTAATACTGTATAAACAGTTTCTGCAGCTGATAAACCTGTTTTTGGATGGATATCTACTGGAATTCCTCTACCATTATCTTGTACACAAATAATATTTCCTGGTTCTATTGTTACATTTATATTGTCACAATATCCAGCTAAAGCTTCATCAACAGCATTATCAACAATTTCATAAACTAAATGATGAAGACCTCTAACAGATACACTTCCTATGTACATACCAGGTCTTTTTCTTACAGCTTCTAATCCCTCTAATACTTGAATTTGATCTGCATTATATTCATGCTCGAACTTTTCCATTTTCATCCTCCTACTTTTCCTATGAATGTCTATTTTAAGCGCATTTAGCACATCCCTGCGATTAGAAAAAACTGAAAATCTTTTCAATCTTTTCTAACCGTAGGGCGACTAATAGTCGCCAACAGATTATTTATATCACAAACTTATTTATTGTGCAAATTATTTTTTATCTACTGTACAAACTCCATTTTCTACAAAATAAGTATTAGTATTTTCTATAAAATCTGTACATGTAATAATAACTTGGTTACCTTCTATTTTCTTCAAAAAACTTTCTCTTCTATTGCTATCTAATTCAGACATAAAATCATCTAATAAAAGTATTGGACTTTCCCCAATTTCTTCTTTTACTATATTTAATTCTGTTAATTTTAAAGATAACACTGTTGTTCTTTGTTGGCCTTGAGATCCAAAAACCTTTACCGGTTTTCCATTTATATAAAATATAATATCATCTCTATGAACACCAAGCGAAGTATATCCTCTAGCAATATCTAAAGCTTGGACTTTATTTAAATTTTCTAAAAATTTTTGTTTATCTTTACAATTAGAAATATATTTTATCGAAATTTCTTCTTCGAGTTTTCCACTTTTTGTTATCAATTTGTGGATATCTTGTATCTTTTCTGATAATTTGTTTACATAAGTTTGACGATAATTATATACCTTCTCACCAAGCTCTGCTAACTGATTATCCCAAATTTCTAACATTGCTTTTGATTTATTTTCTGTTTTTATTTGTCTCAAATAAGAATTTCTTTGTTCAATTGTTTTATTATAATTATTTAATATATGTAAATAGTTAGGTTTTAATGAACTTATCATCATATCTAGAAATCTTCTTCTAACATCTGGACCTTCTTTTATAATATCAATATCGTCAGGAGTAAAGATTACTACATTTATCTTTCCAATAATATCACTAATTTTGTTTTGCTTTACACCATTAACAAAAAAAGTTTTTTTATCATCTATTATAGCAGTAATCTTCCCTTCTCTATCAACTTTTTGAAATTCTATTTCAACTTTTGCTTGATTTTTTCCAAAACTTATAAGATCTTTATCTTTTTTAGCTCTAAAAGACTTTCCCATTGCACATAGAAAAATTGCTTCTAATATATTAGTTTTTCCTTGTGCATTATTTCCATATATTATATTTTGTTTTTCATCAAAAACAATTTCTTGATTTTCATAATTTCTAAAATCTTTTAATGTAATTTTTCTAATGTACATTTCCCTAACCTTTTATCCACAGATTATTAACAAAAAGTGGATAACTAATCTTTCATTTTTATTGGAAGTATCATATAAATGTAATCACCATTTTCAACTGGTTTTATTATAGATGGAGATCTATTTGTACCAAATTCAATATATACTTCTTCATCATCTATAACTTTTAAAGCATCAATAAAGAATTTTGGATTAAATCCTATTTCTAATTCTTTACCTTCTGTTTCTATATACATTTCTTCTTTAGCATCACCTGTTTGGTTTGCACAAGAAATTATAACTTTTCCAACTTCTATATTTATTTTTACTGGATATCTTTTTTCTTTTTCAATTGCAGATGCTGATATTAAAAGAATTCTATCAAAGCAATTTTGAATTTCATTTTTATTAACTTTTATTCTTGTTTCCCAATTACTTGGAATTGCATTTTCATATTTTAAGAATTCACCATCTAATAATCTTGTAACTATTTTACAATTATCCATCTCAAATAAAGCTTGATTTTTTGAAACTCCTATTTTTACTGAATCAAAAGAATCTGCAATTATTTTATTAACTTCATTTAAAGTTTTTCCTGGAATTACACAACTAAATTCATTTGCATTTGTATTTACTTCTGCTTTTTTAATTGCCATTCTGTAACCATCAACAGCAACTACATTTAATAGTTTGTTTTTTACTTCAAATAAACATCCTGTAAATATTTTTCTTTTTTCTTCTGTACTTACAGCAAATATTGTTTTTCTAATCATATTTTTTAATGTATTTTGTTCAACTTCTATAGAATGATCTACATCTATTTTTGGTAATTCTGGAAATTCTTCTGGATTCATTGTTGATAATTTATATAATGAACCTTCACATTCTATTTGTAATAAATTATTATTATTTATTTCTATTTTTATTTCTTTATTAGGAAGTTTTCTTATAATTTCACTAAACATTATTGCATTAACAACAGTTGTACCTTCTTCTTCTACATTTGCTTCTAATATATATTCTATTCCTATTTCTAAATCATAAGAAGTTAATTTAATTTCATTACCATTAGTTTGAATCAATATTCCTTCTAATATAGGCATAGTTGTTTTAGAAGCTACACCGTTTATAACGGAGTTAATAGCTTTTAAAATATTTTCTTTTTCGCATAAAAATTTCATTTTTTTTCTCCTTTTAATAAATAGATATAAATAGTAGTATTAGTTATAGGCGTTGTGGATTTTGTGGAAAACTTCTGAAAGCATTTATTTCCCTAACAAAAACTATGTTCACAACTTTGTGAATAAAACTAACTTTTATCCACACTATAAAATGTCTTTTGTGGATTTACATTTATTAACACCATTTATACACTTTATTAACAACAAGGGTGTTGATAACTAATGTGGCTATTCCGTAAGAGTTAATTCATGTTCTTTTGTAAAAAATTTGTTTTGTAAAACACTTTTTTTGAAAATTTTTATTTTTTATTCATATATAAGTATTTTTTTTTATTTTGTTTCTTTAATTATGTTTTTCACACTTTCCACAACTAATTTTGTGTTAGTGTTTTCTTTAATTTCTTTTTCAATTTTTTTGTAAGCATGCATTACGGTTGTATGATCTCTACCGCCAAATTCATCTCCAATTTTTGGGAATGACATCTGCCCTATTTCTCTGCAAAGAAACATTGCAATTTGACGAGGATGAACAATGTCGTTAGACTTTTTAGTAGAAACTAAATCTTTTTTATCTATACTAAAATATTTTGCTACAATTTCTTGAATATAATCTGCAGAAATAACTTTTTCTTTTTGAAGAACAATATCATTTATAGCTTTTTCTGCCATTTCTATTGTTATTGGACTATGTGTTAAAGATGCGTATGCTATTATTTTGTTTAAAGCACCTTCTAATTCTCTAATGTTTGAATCAATTTTTGTAGCAATAACTGATAATATGTAATCATCTATTATAATATTTTCTATTTGTACTTTCTTTCTTAAAATAGCTAAACGAGTTTCGTAATCAGGCATTGAGATATCTGCTAATATTCCCCATTCAAATCTTGATTTTAATCTTTCTTCTAATAAAGGAATATCTCTTGGTGGTTTATCACTGGAAATAATAATTTGTTTTCCATTTTCATGTAATGTGTTAAATGTATGGAAAAATTCTTCTTGCCCAGTTTTTTTACCAGCTATAAATTGAATATCGTCTATTAAAAGTACATCTATATTTCTATATTTATTTCTAAATAATTCATTTTTATAATTAGCATCTTTTATAGAATTTACTAATTCATTGATAAATTTTTCTGATGTAGTATATAAAATTTTTGATGATGGGTTATTTGATAAAATATAATTACCTATAGCGTGCATTAAGTGAGTTTTTCCAAGACCAACTCCTCCATATATAAATAATGGATTATAAGCTGTGGCTGGAGATTTTGCAACAGCTTGTGCTGCTGCTTGTGCAAATTTATTATTATTACCTACAACGAAATTATCAAATGTATATTTTGGATTTAAGAATGTGTTACTATAACTTTCTGTATTAGTATAGTTTGGTTTTTCAGATTCATCTTCTAAAGTTTCTTGTTGTTCTTTTGATTTTACAATGAAAGAAACTTCGCAAGATTTGTTGGTAATAGCATTAAATGCATTTACAACTAACTCTATTAATCTAGAATTGATAGCATCAATATGAAGCTTTGATTTTGCGATAAGAGTTATTTTGTTGTCATTTACACTTTCGATTTCTAATGTTTTTATCCATGTTGAATACGAAATTTGTGTCATTTCGTCTTCTAACAAGGTTTTTGCTTTGGTAAGTAAGTCATTTTTATCAGAATACATCAAAAACAACCATCCTTTCAAAAATTATTAACATTTTATCCACATAGTTATCCACAACGGTTTGCAAAAGTATTGAAATATAAGCGTTTTTTTATACACACATCTGTGGAAAACCTAGGGAATCACAAAGTCTATTCGTGTCCATATAATATCAAAAATAATTTTAAATATCAATAGAAATTTGATAGAAAATTTAATTTTTTACTAGGGAAATTTAATTTCAAATAGATATTGACTTTTGGTGCTAATTTTAGTATAATTCTAATGCTTGTATGTAAAAAAAATAAAATTTATATAAATTGGAGGTGTAGCTAAATGAAAAGAACATATCAACCAAAAAAGAGACAAAGAAATAAAGTTCATGGTTTCAGAAAAAGAATGCAAACTAGAGCTGGAAGAAAAGTTTTAAAAGCAAGAAGAAATAAAGGAAGAAAATCAATTTGTGCTTAAGAAATACAAGGGGCTTATATGCCCTTTTTTTCTTAATTGCAAAAAGGAAGGTTCTATTGTGAAAAAAACAATTGTTATAAAAAAGAATTATGAATTTAAATCCTTATTTAGTAAAGGAAAATTTATTTATGGTGAATATATACATTTATATGTATTGAAAAACAATTGTAATTTTAACAAATTTGGAATTGCGGTATCTAAAAAGCAAGGAAAAGCAGTAAAAAGAAATCATTTTAAAAGATTGGTAAGAGAAAGTTATAAAGTTTTAGAAGATCAAATTGCAAGTAATTATAGTATTTTAATAGTAGGAAACAAAAATAAAGATATTTCTGAATGCACATATTATAATATAGTAGAAAATATGAAAAGTAGTTTGAAAAAGGCTGGAATTTATAATGGATAAGTTACCTATAGAAATGATCAATTTTTATAAGAAGCATATTTCTTTGTTTTTGGAAGATAAAGGGGTTCACTGTAAATATGAGCCTACATGTTCAGAATATGCAAAACAAGCTATTCAAAAATATGGCACAAAAAAAGGATGTGTTCTTGCAGCAAAACGAATTATGAGATGTAATCCGTTTTCTAAAGGAGGATATGATCCTTTAAAATAAGGAGGAAACATGTTTAATCTATGTGCGCAAATTTTTGGGTTTGTTTTAAATTTTATTTATGGTATTGTTAATAATTATGGTTTGGCTATAATTATATTTACACTTTTATTAAAACTTATTTTATTTCCGATGAGTATAAAACAACAAAAAACAATGAAAAAATCGGCTAAGATACAAGGAAAAGTAAAAGAAATACAAGAAAAATATTCAAATGATCCAACTAGAATGAACCAAGAAGTTATGGAGTTATATAAGAAAGAAAATATGAGTCCATTTAGTGGATGTTTAAGTACTTTATTTCAATTTATTGTAATTTTGTCTATGTTTTATTTAGTAAGTAGACCACTTACCTATATGTTAAAAATAGATCAAGATACAATAAATGATTATGTAAACCAAATAAAAGCTGAAGCATCTGAAAACGGTGATACAATTAGATATCAAGAAATTGCAGTAATTAAGAAATTTGCTGCAACAGATGAAAGGGTTAACATAAACATGGACTTTTGGGGATTGAATTTAAGTTCAATTCCATCACAAGATTATAAATCAGATCCAAAAGTATGTATAATACCAGTTTTATATGTAATAACTTCCATAGCATCAATGAAAATTACTACAGCGTTAAATTCAAATAAAGAAGCAAAAGAAAAATTAGAGATTAAAACAAAATTACCTGAAAAAGTTGATAAACCAGAAGATAATGCTGAAATGATGGAACAAATGAATAAGAGTATGACATGGATGATGCCAATAATGACTGTAAGTATTGCTTTAATTGCTCCATTGGGTTTAGCACTATATTGGTTCTTGAGTAATTTATTGTCAATAGGTGAAAGATTACTTGTATATAAAGTGTTTAAAACTGAGGAGGAAGAATAAATGGAAAAAAGTTATGTTTTTGAAGGAAGAACTACAACAGAAGCAATAGAAAAAGGTCTAAAAGAATTAAATGTATCAAAAAATAAAGTTGATATAAAAGTTTTAGAATCAGACGAAAAAAGAAGTTTCTTTAGTATTTTAACACCAAGAGTAGTAAAAGTTGAAATTACTATTAAAGAAGATGCTAAAGAGGATGTTAAAAAAGAAAATAATAATTCAATACCAAAAAAGAAATTTGAAGCCCAAGATGTGGATATTAAAGAAGTAACAGAAGAAGTTACTAAATTTATGAATGAATTTGTTTCAAAATTTGAAAAAAACAAATTAAAATTTGAAATAAAAGAAGAAGATAACTATATATATGTTGATGTAGATGGTGATGATACAGGGTTTTTAATTGGTTATAGAGGTGAAGTACTAAACAGTCTTCAAACAATTATTACAAATGTAGCTAATAAAAAATCAAATGGAAAAATAAAAGTTGCTTTAAATATTAGTGGATATAGAGAAAAAAGAGAAAAAGATTTACAAAATCTTGCAGATAGAATAGCAGGAAGCGTTATAAAAACAGGTAAATCAATTACATTAGAACCAATGAGCGCTTATGAAAGAAAAATTATTCACTTAAGATTACAAGATAATAGTAAAGTAACAACACATAGTATTGGTGAAGAACCACACAGAAAATTAGTAGTATCTTTAAAATAATTTAATATAAAATTTGAAAAATCTGAAGTCAAAGTGAGGATTTAATTTACTCTCGCTTTGACTTCTTTTTTTATTTAAAAATTACAATTTGAAGTTTTGACTAATTATGTAAAGTGTGATATAATAACACGGATATATTGGGAGAAAGAAGGAAAAATATGAGTACCATAGTTGCTATTTCAACAGCACCTGGTGTGGGCGGAATTGGAATTGTTCGAATGAGTGGAAAAGAATCATTCGAAATTTTAGAAAAAATATTTAAACCTAAAAATAAAGAAAAGATTGAAAATATCAAAGGATATACAATTAAATACGGAAATATCGTAAATGAAAATGAAATTGTTGATGAAGTTTTAGTATCTTATTTTAAAGCTCCAAAGAGTTATACAACAGAAAATATGTGTGAAATAAATTCACATGGTGGAATCGTTATGATGAATAAAATACTAGAATTATGTATAAAAAATGGTGCGGTTTTAGCTGAACCAGGAGAGTTTACAAAAAGAGCATTTTTAAATGGAAGAATAGATTTATCTCAAGCAGAAGCTGTTATAGATATTATAAATTCAAAAACAGATAAAGAACTTAAAGTTTCTGTAAATCAATTGGAAGGTAATTTATCAAGTGCAATATCAGAAATAAGAAAAAATGTTATTTCAGTGATGGCTGATATCGAAGCTACAATTGATTATCCAGAATATGATCTAGAAGAAGTTACTAATAATCGAATTTTGGAAAGTTTGAAAGATGTACAAAAAAGATTAGATAGACTAGAATTAACTTTTGAAAATGGAAAAATATTAAAAGAAGGAATAAATACTGCTATTATAGGAAGACCGAATGCAGGAAAATCATCATTATTGAATTTGCTTTTAAATGAAGAAAGAGCTATAGTTACAGATATAGAAGGAACAACCAGAGATACAATAGAAGAATTTATTTCTATAAAGGGAATTCCATTAAAAATTATTGATACAGCTGGTATAAGAGATACAGATGATGCTGTAGAAAAAATAGGTGTAAAAAAAGCTAAAGAAATTGCAGAGAAAAGTGATGTAATTATTGGAATTTTTGATATATCTAGAGAAATCAATTCGGAAGACTTAAAAATATTAGAAATTTTAAAACAAAAAAACGCATTAATTCTATTAAACAAAATCGACCTTGTTGAACAAGTAGACATAAAACAATTTGAAAAAACCGAATTACCAATTGTAAAGATATCTACAAAATATGGTACTGGTATTGAAGATTTATATAAAGAATTAGAAAAAATGTTTAAATTAAATGAAATTTCAAATGATGGAGAACTAGTAGTAACAAACAATAGACACAAATTTATTATAAAAAATGCAAAAGAATATTTAAATAATGCTATAGAAACAATAAATTTAGGAATGCCAATTGATATTATATCAAGTTCATTAAAAGAAATTTTAGAGGAATTAGGAAAAATTACAGGTGAAAGTGTAACTGATGATGTGATAAAAGAAATTTTTTCAAAATTCTGTTTAGGAAAATAAAAAACACTTAATTAAATGACTGTTGAAAATGGAAAATAAGACGTTTTAAGATGTGATATGTTGAATTACATCTAAACACAACAACACACCATTATAGAAGAATATAAAACAAAAATAGAGATGTTTACATAAAGTAACAAAAAGTAAAAACACAAGTTTGTGAAACAAATGTGCTTGTTCCACAAATAACTCAAAAAATATTTGTGATTAAGAAAGGAAGAAATAAAATGGGATACAATGCTGGAAAATATGATATAGCAGTTATAGGTGCTGGTCATGCAGGATGTGAAGCTGCACTTGCTGCTGCAAGAATGGGAATGAAAACTTTATTGTTTTCAATCACATTAGAGTGCGTTGCTAATATGCCATGTAATCCTCATATAGGAGGTACATCTAAAGGTCATTTAGTAAGAGAAATAGATGCTTTAGGTGGAG
>Ga0129306_1003726_pt1 | contig 10918 bp, 16 predicted proteins | sample P827metagenome_FD_94438 | JGI IMG/M metagenome (GOLD analysis project Ga0129306, IMG submission 94438) | Capybara group fecal microbial communities from Wisconsin, USA - P827 metagenome | ecosystem: Host-associated > Mammals > Digestive system > Large intestine > Fecal | place: USA: Wisconsin...
CTGGTGGTCTGGATCGTGAAGGACGCTGCTCGCAAGGAAAGTTTAAAACAGTCCATCCATGAGAGTCTGAAAGCCCAGCCGAAAATGTTCCTTGTCATCACGCCCGACGAACTAGAGAAGATGCTCCGGCAGTTCATAGACAGCAAGGAGCTCTGCTGATGGAGGTTTGCGGTATGTAAGCGGACAGATCATGCGCCTACGGTAGCTGTAGGCAACTATTAACCATTAACAGAAAGGACAATTATGACAGAAACACTATCGGGGGAACAAAAATCTACGGACAAGACCAAAGAAACCATGCAGCTATCCGAAGCCGTCCGCATCGTCAATTCGGCGATAGACGCCGAGACCAAACGCCTGAAAAGTATCGCAGAGAGCGAGGATCAGGGGCCGATCATGCTGGAGGGCAGGACGACATCCTGTTACTATGTGCAGCTGATGATTGACCCGGCAAAGGTAGCTCCCATCATGTTGGACTACTGGTATCCGGCGTACAAGGTCTTGGAGGAAGACGCACCGCAAGGCATGTGGGACGAACTGGCTCGGCTGGTAGGACTGGACGAGGTTATTTCCGTAGATATTTAGCCGAACGTGAATGCAAAAACGCACATTCTGAAAACGGGGGCATATTCGCCGCCAGCTACCGGAAAGCCCATCTCTGTTTCGCTTACATACCCCAAGCTCCCATGCGGAGATTTGTGGTATGTAAGCGGGAATACAGTGAGCGCCAAACATTAGGGGGACATTATCAACTTTAATCCGAAAGGATTTCTATGGAAAATAACCCACGCAAAAATAAAAGCTTCAATGCGGACGAACGGGAACAAATCATCTTCCATCGTCAGTATGACCCGGAAAACTACAAGGACGGCGGCATCTGCAAGTTCAAGAGTCTCCACTATAACGTAATCAGGGAACTCATGGATAAAGGGTATTTAGACCCGGATGATTTTCAGAACTGCAGCCCTACGGTGGACAGCTTCGCAACGTTCGTCAAGAATCATGACCCGGAAAACTGGTATTTCTTCGGTTATGTAGTGTCACCAAAGCGAGACGACTGCAGAGTTGCCATCGAGGGTATTGGCAGTTACAAACCGCTAAGCATGGATGATCTGATTGATTTCCTCCAGGAATATCGCCATGCGGATGAAATAGACGCAGAGAGGGACGAACCTGTGTATTGCTGGTATGACTGACGATAAAGATGAAGCGCATCCTGTCTGCCGAAGCTCCAGAAATTGCTCAAAGCAATTTCCAACAGTAAACCGTTTCGCAAGCAAAGATAAACAACGCTTCGCCTGACAAAAGGCTGCGATCCGTATCTCTCGCTTACATACCCCAAGCCCCCCGAACACAAACCATCATGCCCCGTTACGGGGTACCAAGAAAAAATCTAAACGAGAGGAGGCTTGACAGCAAATGAAGAACGACCTGCTTGGGCAAAAGGTCGCAAACGACGGTCTGGGGCTTAAAAAAGCTCTGGAGGCACATTACCAAGTGGAGAAGCTGGAACACGTCGGCAACTTCGTGTTCAAGGCGGATCTGGCAGACAGATATCCGCTACTGATCGTCACCCGCCCTGTAGATATGGCGGCGCAAACGCTCTGTATCACTAGAATCTGTGACGTAGGAGGTAAAAGCAAATGAACGAAAGTTTACAAGAAAAGCAGAAGGCCGAAGCCATGAAGCGTATGCGGCAGATCGGGCTTCGGGAGGATTTCATCCGTGACTTTGAGACTGAGGACAAAATCCACATTTGTACGTTCCAAGGGACATTCCGCGATCTGACGGATGAGGATGTCGTTATGGTTCAGTCCTTTGAGCGCGAACATAACGCGCTGGCATATCTGATCCTGCGCGTACACACTACCAAGGGTGACCTTGACTCCCTGCTCTATGTGGGACAGTACACCGAGGAATGGCCGATGCACGAGGCTGACCTTCAGGCAGGATACCCGCTCAGCTATACGGTCAACCACTATGATCCGGAGCTCTCCGAGTTTGGCTGCATTGAGATCGTCCGCACCGACGCTGGCGGTTTTATCCGCGTGGGCTGAAGGAGGCACACCATGAGCGAAGGCAAAAAGCACAGCGTTTCCGCCGCAATCAACTTCGTCGTTTCCGATGAGGATATTGACGACATCATGAGTGCGGCGCTGGACGGTGGCATCACTTACTGGTGCTGCCGAGCCGAAGTGGTCGGAGAGTATCTCGGCGAATATGCCAGCGAGCAGATCTCGCGGGGCGGTTCGCTCAAGCTCTACGACATAGAGGACGGCACCGTTTCCGAGCTGACGCTGGACAAATTCCTGACGGGACTCCGGTTGTGGATCGAGAACGAGCGCACCTTTGAGCTGACCGATGCCGGACGGCTGGACGTGGGGCAGATCGATGCCCCCGCTGCCGACGCCATCATTCAGTACGCGCTGTTCAATGACATTATCTTCGGATAGCACCTTACCAAAATCCCCGGCCTCCGGGTCGGGGATACCCAAAACATCACTTTTGAATTATCAAGTTCACCAAAAATAACAACAACGGTACGCCAATCACAATAAACGCCTTAATGGACAGACTGATAATTGCAAGTTTCCGATACTGACCCTTTAAGCCTATTGTGGCAAAAACAATCGTAAGTACAGTGGATGCAATGCCTACAAACCCATAGAGGAAAAGAAAAACCTCAACTCTTGATCCTCTGGAATATTCAGGGCCATCGTAGACGATCATGTCAATCAAGAAAACAAGGAACGCTAGTACAGAAAAACCGGATAGAGTCAGAGCCGCTATTGAGCATCTTTCACGAGGCCCAGCGAGCATAGCTGATTTTAGAACTACCCACGGGTTGATCATGATATTGATTATATCACGTTTTAAGAAAATCAAGCAAATCCGTAGAAGTCAAACACCATGCCCCGCAAGGGGTACCAATACAAGCCGAGCGATGAAAGGAGGCTCGGCACTCAGTACATTAAAAACCTGTAAGCAACACACGAAGGAGGCGATGAATGTTGGAAGAACACATTTCTATCCGTGAATGGCAGAGACGGTATAAGGCCGGCGAGTACAGCGGCAGCGAGAAATCTGTGCAGTGCGATGCCGGTTGGTATGACTGGTTCTGTCGGGACGATGCTCTGGTCGGACGGCTCAAACAGCTTGCCCCGCTGATTATGGGCATCACCGAACCGGCGATTCTGGACAACTACTATCTGTGGTTGAAAAACAACTGTCCTGTCAAGGGTCCGCTCTATGACGATGTCCGCTTTGAGCCTCTCACGGGAGAACGCAACGGACGGTACTTTATCGTCCAGCATTGCAGTCCATGGGAAATCAACCGCTGGACGATCTACACTGAGCGGCGTGGTTTTGAAGAGCCGGAGTTCGGCTGCCAGAATGTCCGCGAGATGGTGAGCTACATCAACCAGGTCGGGGAAAGCATCTGGACGAAGGGGGACAATGCCGATGAAGCATAGAGTTATCCCCTTTGAGAAACAGACGAATCCCGGTGTGGATCGGAGCGATCCGGTTGCCGCGAAAACGGCGATTGAGCTTCAGTTCCCCAAGACCTTCAGCGCAAGGGCTTGGCGCGTGATCCGCTATATGGAGGGCGCACTGTACCTGTATTCGTATAAGGGCAAGTTCGTAACGACCGATGAGTCGTTGGAACTGACCGAGTACGGTGACGGTACACCCGCCTCCCCTTATGGCTGTCCTCGCTGGACCGGCGAGTCGCTGGAGGATTTGGAATGGTGGCTGGAGTCTGTCGCAGATGACTACGACGCTATGGGCGATGTCCCCGGCTGGGAAGTTCCAAAGGCGACAGACAACCATCCGAGAGGACGCACAAACGATGTGCTTGTCACCATGTCTGCTGACAAGAACTTCGTCGGCATCAAGACCTATGATCGGCAGCACGGCACCCGTGGACGGTTCCTCGTAAACCGTGTCACATTGTCCGGCCTACTGGACGCGCCGCAGGGCACAACCCGTTATGAGTCAGATTGTGGCGATTACGTCATGATCACTCGTCTCACGAATACTCTGTTATTCAGCTTTGCGTGGCTGAACTACGATGGCGCTGGCAATGTCAAGGGATTTCGTCAGGACATCACAATTCCCATCCTCAAGCTCCGGCTGACGCTGGACTGGTCAGAATCCGTGAAGTATCTGTACGTCCCAGCGGAACCGCAAGCCAAGATTGATGCTCTCCCCGCGATGAAAACGATCTGTGAGATCGTGAAAGACAAGCGCGTTCGGCGAGCATTCTCAAAGGCAATGCGCGATTGTTTCCATTGGCGTGGGGACAACGTAACGCTGTACCGTGACGGAGGATACAATTTCTTCTTCACGACGGCGAGCGGTTTTCCCAAGAACGGCGGACTGATCCTTCACGAAAGCAAGAAGGATGGCCACCCGTACATCTACTATTCCGTCCACACATGAGAGGAGGTATCGACTATGACGGAAAAGATCAGAGAGCAGATCATGGCAATCCGCGACAGCGGCGAGACCAATATGTTTGACGTCAAGACCGTGCAGTATCTGGCCTTCCAGCGCAACTACTATGAGCTGGTCAATTATTTGGAGGAGCACCGCAAAGAGTATGTTCACTTCATTATGACCGGCGAGGAAAGCTGAGAGGGATGTCTATGGTAGGCCATACTATCACAGCGCATACCCCGGACGGCATCTGGTTGCTCGGCAAAGTGGATGACTATGATTTTCAGGCTAAAGTCTGTGACGAAGCCTCCGGCTTTGGTATTGACTGTGGCAGGGTGATCAAACTCCACGCTTCCAAAAGCCGAGGGCAAGAGATCTTCGCCTATGAGCGCGGCTGGGATAAGTTCCCGCGAGGCGCACATAAGGGCTTGGCACAGGCGTTGATCCGCTTCTGCGAATACTTGCCTGTCCAGGACATTTGGCGACTTACATTCAAAACGGAGCGCCGTTTCCTCGTCACCGAGGACGACGTTCTGGAGTACGAGGAAGAATCTTACTTTTAAGAAATGGAGGAAAAGACAATGACCATCAATTTCAATGTGACCGGCAAAGAGCGCAAGGCGCTGGTACAGGTGCTTTCCGAGCTTACCTACTCCGAACCGGAGTATGCCGGAGCCCCGACGTTTGCCTATAAGGTGAGCGACTACACCGTGGATAAGAACGGCGTGGTTGACTACCCGGATACGGTAGCGCCGGAGGCGGTGGCTGTGCTGATTGAGAAACTCAAGGAGAAGGGCTTTATGCCGGAAGAGGACGAGGCTCCCGCGCCTGTCGCGGCAGAAACGCCCGACGTCGCGCCGGAAAGCGAGGATGCCGCCCAGCCCGATACCGAGGCCGAAGAGCCCGCAAACGGGCAGGAAATGCCCGACGTGGGCGAAGAACCCGCCGAGGAGGATGCGCCCACGGAATACGCCCCGGCAGAAGTCGAGGCAACCGATATTCCTGCGGACGAAATCACAGAGGAGGCTGTAACGGAGGATGAGACTGAGAATGGAGCTCCTTCTGAGAAAGAAGATGCCACCAAGCTCACGATCAGCGTTCCCCGCGACAAGCTCCCTGACGATGCTCTGTTCCGGCTGAAGCAGATCGTCGCCAACAAGGGCATCTTGTTCAAAAACGCGCTCCAGACCGAAACTCTGCCGATCACCGTCACGGATGAGGAAATCTCTTTTCCATGGTTCACGCTGACTGGCACGGACGGCGAGGCGGCCGCCTACACGCAGTTTATCACGGCGCTCTGCCAGATGGCAAGAGAGCAGAAGCGGATTCTGGACAAGCCCTATGACGGCGACAATGATCGCTTTGCCATGCGCATCTTTATGGTCCGGCTCAATATGAAGGGTGCTCAGTTCGCTCTGGCGAGAAAACTGATGATGAAGCATCTCTCCGGTAACAGCGGCTGGCGCTACGGCACACCCGCCGAGACCATCCCGATCTACTGGAACGACCTGACGCCGCAGAAGCAGCAGGAGTTCTTGGATGCCTTGGGCGACAACGGCAACTATGACGTTTTCCCGCTGGCAGAGATCCCCGTCCCGAAAAAGGAGGGCGCAGATGAATCCGTATAAGATTTATCTCGCCACGGAGGTGGAGGTCACCGCCGCTGATGCGGCAAGCGCAAGGCACGAGGCACTTTGCGGCTTCATGGCCGGAATCGCGCAGGCCACTGATGATGTCCCTTTACGGGTTCTCAATGTGACCATGATGCACGTTCCGAAGCATATCCCACCGAAGAAGCAGAAGAAAAACCATATGTTCGGAGGTTTGTTATGAACGGATTTCCCAGCCGAGAGACGGTAGAACGCCTCAAGAAGCAGTATCCGAAAGGCACCCGCGTGGAGCTCATCTTCATGAACGATCCTTACGCCAAGCTGAAGCCTGGCGACAAAGGCATGGTTTCTATGGTGGATGATATCGGCACCGTGTTCGTGCATTGGGACTGCGGCTCCAGCCTCGGCGTTGCTTACGGCGAGGATCATATCCGCAAGGTAGACGGATAAGCACTTTATATCCCCGGCTCATACCGAGCCGGGGATACTCCAAAACACCATTCATCATATGCCCCGGATACGGGGTACCAAAACATTAAATCTAAACGAAGAAAGGAGGTCTTATCGTGACGGCAAAGCAATTAGAAACGATTGCGGCTCTGCGCCGCCACAACTATCCGTACAGCTTTATTGGAAGGGCATTATCAGTGCCGCCCAATACTGTAAAATCCATCTGCCGTAGAAAGAAGTTTGAACCCGCAGAACCGCGAAAGACAAAAAAGGAAAAGCAGACTGCTCCGCTATGCAAGAACTGTCATTGTCTCTTGACGAATGGACGCAAGGATCGGGTTTTCTGCTCGGACGAATGCCGTTCTGACTGGTGGAAAAACAACCGGAAAATCATCAGGATTGACCCTTGACTTTTTTAGCGATGAGAGGGTGAATGGTGTAGTGAGGAGGTTAAAATGTTATATATCGAAAACATCCCGGCAAAACCAAGGGAACAGACAAAAGTCCGCGTGGCAGCGTATGCCCGCGTGTCATCAGACAAGGATGCAGCTTTCCACTCACTGGAGGCGCAGACTGATTATTATCAAAAATACGTTGCCAAGCACACAGATTGGACGCTCGTAGATATCTATTCGGACAATGGGATTTCTGGCACTATCATTGACCGCCCGGAGTTCCAACGGATGCTGGAGGATTGCCGCGCAGGAAAGGTTGACCTCGTGATTACGAAATCCGTTACTCGCTTTGCCCGCAACACGATCATTCTGTTGGAGACTGTACGCGAACTCAAAAAGCTGGGCATTGATTGCTACTTTGAAAAAGAAGCTATGCATTCCATCAGCCCGGACGGAGAGCTCCTACTGACGCTTCTTGCCATGTATGCCGAGGAGGAAGCCCGCTCCGCCAGTGAAAATCAAAACTGGCGCATTCAAAAGTTATACGATCAGGGTAAACCAGCTGGAGGGCATTTATACGGATATCGCCTGATTGATGGAAAGTTCGAGATTGTACTGGAGGAGGCGGAGATTGTCAGAGAGATATATAATCTATATCTTTCTGGCGAGGGATACAACAAAATAGCCGCTCATCTCATAAAGCGTGGAATCCCTGCGCCTATGGGCGGAACATGGTCCACTACTTCAGTATATGAAATCCTTATCAACGAGAAATATGCGGGAGATTTGCTGCTGCAAAAGACATTTCGTGAAGATTTCAGAACGAAAAAAAGCAGAAAGAATACAGGTGAGCGCAGAAAAGTATATGTCAAAAATAGCCATGAAGCGATTATCGACAGAGTGACTTTTGATGCTGTTCAGGTAGAAATGGCACATCGTAACAGACGGCAAGCTGATATTATGATGCATAGAAATAAAGCGCACGATAACAGCAATCAGCTTTTTAGGGGCCTAATTACCTGTAGCTACTGCGGATCAGTTTATGTCCGAAAATATACGAATGCGAAAAAGTATGACAAGGCAATCTGGACGTGTGTGAAGTATGTAAAATACGGAAAGATCGCCTGTCAGTCGCAACAAATACCCGAAGGTATCCTCATTGAAAAAACGAAGGCGCTTTTGGGCATCACCAATCTTTCCAGAGAAATAATCCAAGAGCGGATATCACACATTTATGTGCCTGAGCATAACCATCTTCTCTATGAGTTCACTGACGGTTCGGAAGCCGACGTTTTCTGGCAGCATCCATCTCGCAGATTGAGCTGGACGGATGAAATGCGTGAACAGGCTCGGAAAAAGGCTCTTAAAAACGCAAGGAAGGAGGAAAAAGATAGTGAAGCCTGAAATTGAAATTATAGCGGCTACAAAAACCTTGCAGCAAGAGCCAATTACGGCTGTGCCGAAAAAACTGCGCGTTGCTGCCTATGCCCGCGTTTCTACGGAGCAGGATGAGCAACAGAACAGCTATGAGGCTCAAGTGGATTTTTACACTAATCATATCCAAAGCAACCCGGATTGGTGCTTTGTCAAGGTGTTTGCCGATAGGGGCATCACCGGAACAAACACCAAAAACCGTGAGAGTTTCAATGAGATGATTGATCTGGCCTTAAACGGCGGCATCGATCTGATTCTGACAAAATCGATCTCACGTTTCGCCCGAAATACCGTTGATACACTTTCCATCGTGCGGCAGCTTAAAGCCGTCGGCGTAGAGGTGATCTTTGAAAAAGAGAATCTGCATACTTATGACCCAAAATGCGAGATGCTGCTCACGATTATGAGTTCACTCGCGCAGGAGGAAAGCCGTTCTATCAGCGAAAATGTACGTTGGGGGCAGCGGAAGAGCATGCAGGACGGCAAGGTCTATCTGGCGTATTCTCGTTTTCTCGGCTATCGCAAGGGAGCCGATGGAAGGCCGGAGATCGTTGAGGAAGAAGCGGCAATTGTCCGAGAAATCTATGACTTATATCTGGCTGGTACAACGATCAACGATATTGCCACGAAGCTAACGGAGCGCGGTATTCCCACTCCGTCCGGCAAGACAAAATGGAGTGTCAGCACGATCCGAAGCATCCTCGGCAATGAAAAATACAAGGGCGATGCTCTCCTTCAGAAGACTTTTACGGTGGACTATCTCACCAAAGAAGTTCGGAAGAATCAGGGCGAGATGCCATCTGTGCTGGTGCATAATTCGCATGAGGCCATTATTGAGCCCGAAATCTTTGATCGGGTTCAAGAGTTACTGGCCGAACGATGCAAGACTCGCGCCAAGGTTTATGCTAAACACCCTTTTGCCGGAAAAATCATCTGCGGCGACTGCGGTGAATTATACGGCCACAAGGTCTGGCGCGTCCGCAGTACAGGAGAACGCTATAACGTTTGGTACTGCAATCACAAGTATGACGGCGAAGCGCCTTGTGAAACGCCAAGGCTGCGAGAAACGGAGATCAAAGACGCTTTCATAACCGCGTTATCTGCGCTGGGCTGGCATGATCCTGCTTACAGTGATGAGCTTTGGAATGAGCAGGTGGAATCGCTCACCGTCCATAAAGGAGGCAGGCTTTGCTTTCTAATGACTGATGGGAGGGAATCCACAGTTTGCCTTTAATCAGTAGCACATTATGATTTGCGCCGCAGGAAGACCTGCGGCGTTTTTCACGTCCATAATGACTGTTCACTATCCGTGCAAAAGCTCGCAAGCCGTGCAAAAGTGGTGCAAGCAGAAAAAAGTGGCACTTCCGGCATATTCATCGAGTTAAAACTTTGGTGCATCAATATCGTCTGTCAAACAGGCAAAATGATAAAAAAGGTGGGACACCCCCGGATTAACAGGGGTGTCCCATGTCTTTTTGACGCCGCCTGATATCCAGGCTTGACGTCTTAATGTGGTGGAGGCGAGGGGAGTCGAACCCCTGTCCGAAAACACTTCCACGGGAACTTCTCCGGGCGCAGACGGTAGTTTACATTCCCTCGCTCAGGCGTGTGCCGTCACACTCAAAAGCTCGGTAGAGTCATGATGCATGGTACGCGCAACTCTTTGCGTACGCACGGACGCCACTCATTTCACGCCCAGCCCCGGCTCGTGGCCCTTCCGGGGAGGACGGCCGCATTAAGCAGCGGCGAGAACTACGTTGTCGTTGTTCTTTAATTTATAAGTTGCCCATTTTAAGGATGCTGGGCGCATCCGTCCGCTATTCCCGATTCCACGTCCCCGTCGAAACCGGTACGCCCCCGTCTGGGGGCGTCAGCCCCCAGACGGGGACTGACGCGCAATGGTGATGATATTACGCTTGGCCTGTTCGCAACCGTTCAGACGCTTAAACCTTCTCCGGAGCAGGATACTCCACGCCGAAGGTCTCCACGGTGACCTTCTTCATGCGCTGGGCGGTCTTGGGCTTGTCGGCCCAACCGGTGGGCACGTTCACGATGCGGTCGGCTTCCTCCATACCCTCGATGACCATGCCAAAGGAGGCGTACTGGCCGTCCAGGTGGGGAGCCTTCTCCACCATGATGAAGAACTGGCTGCCGGCAGAGTTGGGGTCCATGGTACGGGCCATGGAGAGCACGCCCCGGTCGTGGGCCAGGTCGTTCTGGAAGCCGTTGCCGGTGAACTCGCCCTTGATGGACCAGTCCGGGCCGCCGGTGCCGTTACCCAGAGGGCAGCCGCCCTGAATCATGAAGCCGGGGATGACCCGGTGGAAGGTCAGACCGTCATAAAAGCCGCTCTGAACCAGGTGGATAAAGTTGTTCACGGTGTTGGGGGCCACCTGGGGATACAGCTCGGCGCGGATCACATTGCCATTTTCCATCTCAAAGGTAACGATGGGATTCTGAGCCATAGGAATCTCCTCCTTAGTATCTTGTTCTGTCTTTTTTTACACGGTCCATCTCCCGCTTGGCGTCCCGCTGGGCGGCAGCTTCCCGTTTGTCATACAATTTCTTACCCTTGGCCAGGCCCAGCTC
>Ga0129306_1003727_pt1 | contig 10912 bp, 9 predicted proteins | sample P827metagenome_FD_94438 | JGI IMG/M metagenome (GOLD analysis project Ga0129306, IMG submission 94438) | Capybara group fecal microbial communities from Wisconsin, USA - P827 metagenome | ecosystem: Host-associated > Mammals > Digestive system > Large intestine > Fecal | place: USA: Wisconsin...
ACGCCGAGGATGCAGCAGTTGGTGGTGATGAGGGGAAGGAACACGCCGAGGGCCTGATAGAGGGCGGGCATGGTCTTCTTGAGGATAATCTCAATCATCTGCACAAGGGCTGCAATGACGAGGATGAAGGCGATGGTTTTCAGGTACTCCAGGTTGAAGGGGACGAGCAGGTAGTGATAGACCGCATACGTCGCCGCAGAGGCCAGCGTCATGACGAAGGTCACCGCCATGCCCATGCCGAGCGCAGTGGACGGTTTGTCCGACACGCCGAGGAACGGGCAGCAGCCGTAGAACCGGGAGAAGATGAAGTTCTGGGTGAGGATCGCCGTGAACATAATCATGAAGATCGCGTTCATTCCGTCTCTCCTCCCTTCTCTTCTGCGGGCTTATCTTCCGCGGGCTTTTCTTCTGCGGGCTGAATCTCAGCCGGCTTTTCATCGGAAGGTTTCTCTTCCGCCGGCTTATCCTCCGCCTTTTCTTCGGATGCGGCGGATTCTTCGGGTTCAGCCGGGATGGCCTCCGCGGGGCCTTCGACGAGAGCCGGACGGCGGACGATCTTGCCGGTCACGGGATCGCGCATCAGCGTCTCGTGGAACCCGCCGTTGATGGCGTCGAGTTCGATCCGGCGTCTTCTCGCATGGTCTTCGGAGGTGTACTGGATCTTCTGTACGAGCGCGATCAGGCAGCCGAGCGTCAGGAATGCGCCGGTCGGCATGAGGAAGATCGTCGCGGGCTTGTACCAGTCGCCGAGGATCCGAATGCTGCCGGAGCCGTCCGCCGCCGCAAAGAGCGCGCCGGTGCCGATCAGCTCGCGGACGAAGGCGATGCAGGTGAGCGCGAGCGTGAAGCCGATGCCCGTGGCGATGCCGTCAAGGAAGGACTCGATCGGTCCGTTCTTCGAGGCGAAGGACTCCGCGCGCGCAAGGATGATGCAGTTGACGACAATCAGCGGGATGAACAGGCCGAGGGCCTTGTTGATCGCCGGGAAATACGCCTTGATCAGGAGCTCCACGGCGGTCACGAATCCCGAGATGATGACAATATAGGAGGCGATGCGCACCTGCTTCGGGATGATCTTGCGCAGGAGTGAGATGAACAGGTTCGAGAAGGAGAGTACGACGATGACCGCCGCGCCCATGCCGAGGGCATTCACCACCGAGGTGGTGGTCGCGAGGGTCGGGCACATGCCGAGGAGCTGCACAAACGTCGGGTTGTTCGTCAGGATCCCTTCCTTGAAGATGCTCGAAATCGATTTTTTCATATCGGCTCACCCTCCTCACGGTCCGAAGACCCATCCGCCGGGTTTCTCGGGCGCTTCGGTCTCTTCAGGCTCCGGTTCGGGTTCAGGTTCCGGCTCCGGTTCAGGTTCCGGCTCCGGTTCAGGTTCGGGTTCGGGCTCCGGTTCAGGTTCGGGTTCCGGCTCCGGTTCAGGTTCAGGTTCGGGTTCCGGCTCCGGTTCGGGTTCGACGGGCGTCACGGGCTCGGTCACGACGGGCGTTTCCGGTTCGGTCACGACCGGGGTCTGCGGTTCGGGCTCGGGCGTCCAGGTCTGTTGAGGCTCGGGCGTCCAGGTTTGCTGCGGCTCCGGTGTCCACGTCTGCTGAGGTTCGGGTGTCCAGGTTTGCTGAGGCTCCGGCGTCCAGGTCTGCTGCGGTTCCGGTGTCCAGGTCTGCTGCGGCTCCGGCTCGGTCACAGGCTGCTGAACGGGTTCGGGCTGCTGAACGACAGGCTCGGGTTCCGGCTCAGGTTCCGGCTCGGGCTGAGGTTCAGGCTCCGGTTCAGGCTCCGGGTCGGGTTCCGGTTCAGGTTCAGGCTCAGGTTCAGGTTCAGGCTCAGGCTCAGGCTCAGGCTCAGGTTCAGGCTCAGGTTCAGGCTCGGGTTCCGGTTCGGGTTCAGGTTCCGGCTCCGGTTCAGGTTCCGGCTCCGGTTCGGGTTCCGGTTCAGGTTCCGGCTCCGGTTCGGGTTCGGGCTCTTCCGATGCGGGCTCTTCGATCTCCGGTTCTTCTTTGTCGTCCGGGGCTTCCTCTTGGGTATCCTCCTGCTCCTCGGTGTCAGCTTCGCCCACTTCCCCGATGCGGATCGGTTCGTCGCCGTTGTCGCGGTTTTCGGGCTCGGCCATCAGGAAATCGAGGGACGCGAGGGAGGCGCCGATGGTTCTGGCCGCGTCGTTCAGATCGACGTCGACGTCAAGCGCTTCGTTCACACCCTGCGCGATCGCGCGGGAGGAGAAGGTCGCGCCGGTGATGCCGTCGAGATTCTCGCCGATCGTCACCTTTTCGCTGACGCCCTTGAAGCGGGAGAGGAAGCTCTCGCTCTGGACGCGGGTACCGGTGCCGGGCGTCTCCTGGATGTCCACGATGCGGACGCCGCTCACCTCATGCGCCGCGTTCAGGCCGACCATCATGGAGATGTCGCCGATGTAGCCGGATCCGACGGTATTCACGCAGTAGCCGACGATGGTCCCGTCGCGCAGGACGATGTAGACCTTTTCGCCGTCTTCGTTTTCATATTCGCGGATGTCGTTCCCCTCCGGGAAGACCGCGAGGATCGCCTCATTCTTTTCGCGCTCGACGTTCTGCGCGATGACGCTCTGCGTCGCTCCGTGGATGACGGCGAGAAGCAGCGCCACGCCCGTGCAGATCCCCGTGAGGACCGCCACCGTGCGCACGAGATACTTCCGCGAGCTCTCATCCACGGCTTTCTTTTCGCGCGGCTTGACGACCGCCGCATCGCGGGCCTTGCGCCGGGCAGCCATTCCGGCAAACAGCGCCGTTTTTTCTTTCTCGGAATGCGCGTCCGTCTTCTTCTCTTCGGGAGCGGATTCCGCGGTGGGTTCGGTGTCGGACACTTCCTCCGCAGCAGGTTCAGCGGCGGAGATTTCCGCGTGCACATCGTCAGCGCCGGCTTCGATCTTCTCGCTCTCTTCCGGAGCGGCTTTCACGGGCGCAAACGACGCGAGCAGCTCGTCGACGGTGAGGGTGTCGTCCTTTGCCTCGGCGGGTTCCGGTTTCTTCTCAGCTGCGGCCTTCGGCGTCTCGCGCACGGGAGGCTCCGGCTTTTTCGGGGGCTCAGGCGCCTTTTCCGGGGCCGCCGGGACATCCTCCGGGATATCGAAAGCGAAGACGTCGTCCGTCACGGGCTCTGCGGGCTTTTTCTCCGCAGGAGCCTCGGGGGCGGCAGGTTCATCGAAGTTCAGATCGATGCTCCACGAGCCGTCCGCCGCTGCGGGGCGTTCGTTCTTATCGTTCAGTTTTGCCATTCGTTTTACCTCCAAAACGGCGGGGCATGGTCACTTTATCAATGTACCACACAAGCAGGTTCATGATGAGGATCGAGAAGGAAACGCCCTCCGGGTACGCGCCGAAATAGCGGATCAGCACCGTGATCGCGCCGCATCCCGCGCCGAAGATCAGGCGTCCGACGGGCGTGACCGGCGAGGTCGAATAGTCGGTCGCCATGAAGATCGCGCCGAGGAGCAGTCCGCCCGAGAAGATCTCGTAGAGCATGAATTCGTACGCGATGCCGTTTGACTGCGGGAAGAGGAAGGTGAGCAGCGCGACCGTCCCGATGTAGGCGACGGGAATCTGCCACGTGATGATCTTCTGCACGAGCAGGTAAACGCCGCCCGCCACAAGCAGGAGGGAGGATACCTCGCCGATGCAGCCGGTCATGTTGCCGACGATCATGCCGAAGAGATTCGTATCCGGAAGCACGCCGGTCTTCAGTGCGGCCAGCGGCGTGGCTCCCGCGACGACGTCCGTCTCGGCCAGATTGACGGCGAGGGACGTGACCTTCTCCCCGGCTGCCGGGAACAGGCTCATCGAGGACGCCCACGAGAACAGGAACACGCGCGCCGCGAGGGCCGGGTTGACGAAGTTCTTGCCGATGCCGCCGAAGAGCTGCTTGACGATCACGATCGCGAAGAATCCGCCGACGACGGGCATCCACAGGGGCGCCGTCGCCGGAAGGTTCATGCCGAGAAGCATGCCCGTCACCGCCGCCGAGAGATCCCCGACCGTCACGGGACGCTTCAGGAGGAACTGCGCAGCCGCTTCCCACACGATGCAGGACACGACGGAGATCAAGACCAGGACCAGCGCGCGGATCCCGAACACGTAGATGCCCCACAGAAAGGCGGGGCAGAGGGCGATCAGCACGTTGAGCATGACGGTCGTGGTCGAATCCGCGCTCCGGATATGGGGCGAGGGGGAAACCGTCAGAAACGGGGGCATGGAGTAGGTTTTCGGCGTTTTCTTCCGCCGTCCGCTCTCCTCCGGGATCTTTTCCTGATTATCCATTATCGAAACCTCGTGTTCGTCGTCATTTCTGCGCGTTCAGAGAGGCGAGACGCGCCTTTTCCGTCTTGATCGCGGCCTTGGCCACCCGGATGTGCTGCACGATCTCCACCCCGCCGGGGCAGTTGTAGGAGCACGATCCGCATTCCACGCAGTTCATTGCGCCGTAGTCCTCTGCCCGCTTGAAGTCCCCGATCTTTGAGAACTGGGCGATGTACATCGGCATGAGGTGCATCGGGCAGTGGTTGACGCAGCGCCCGCAGTGGATACAGGTCGGGACCTTCACGTTCTTCTTTCCGAACCGCTCGGAGAAGAGGAGCACCGCGCTTGTGGACTTCGTGACGGACATTTCGGGATCCCACTGTGCCATGCCCATCATCGGGCCGCCGCTCACCAGCTTATACGGTTCCTTTGAGAGGCCGCCGCAGAATTCGACGAGATCGCTGACCGGCGTGCCGACGGGAACGAGCAGGTTTTTCGGATTCCGCACGCAGTCGCCGTCCACCGTCACGACGCGGGAGATCGACGGGGTGCCGTTCGCGAAGGCCTTGTAGACCGCCGCGCAGGTCTCGGCGTTGAAGATGACGCAGCCGACATCCGCGGGGAGCTTGCCCGTCGGAATCTCCTGACCGGTGAGCGCGTAGACGAGCTGTCGTTCGTCGCCCTGCGGGTATTTGGTCTTCATGACCTTGACCGTGATCATCCGGCTGTCCTCGGTCAGTTCCTCGAGCTTCTCAACCGCGTCCTGCTTGTTGTCCTCGACGGCGATCCACGCGGTGTGGACGCCGAGGGCTTTTAAGAGGATCTTGATGCCGTTGATGACGGAGGCGGGATGCTCGAGCAGGAGGCGGTGGTTCGCCGTGATGAAGGGCTCGCACTCCGCGCAGTTGATGATGATGCGGTCGACCTTGCCGAGGGCGGAATTGATTTTCGCGTACGTCGGGAACGCCGCGCCGCCCATGCCGACGATCCCGGCCTCGCGGATGATCGAGACGATCTCCTCGGTCGACACGTCGGTGAGTTTCTTTTCGATCGGCTTGATGTCGGGACACGGCGTGTCCTTCATGTCGTTCTCGATGACGACGTGGTCGACGGTCGCGCCGGTGGGCAGGGTCTTCTTGATGATCTCCTTCACCTTGCCGGAAACGCTTGCGTGCACGGGACAGCCGAGCATCTCCTCCGCGACGTTGCCGATCTTCTGACCGAGGGTCACTTCCTCGCCCGGGATGACCGTGGCGACTGCGGGCGCGCCGATGTGCTGGGACAGGGGGATCGTCACCGTCCTGGGCGGCGGGAGGGTCTCGATGCGGCACTTGCGGGTGTTCTTGTACTCCTCGACGTGGATGCCGCCGCTGAAGGTATATGCCAAAAGGGATCACCTCTTCTGTATCTCTGAAATCATGCCTTGGGGGCACGGAGCCGGCCGGGATGCCGGATTTGGGTGCGATTATCACAATTATAGCCGAGATTCACGCGGAAAACAAGGTTTTTTTGTAAATATCCACGCAAAACCTGACATAATCTCGGCGCAGATTTCATCTATTCGCGAAAATGCTGCCGGAAATCGAAATCCGGGAAGAGAGCGAGGAACCGGATGCCCGCGGGATCGACCGTGAACACGCGCCCGTTCAGGCGGGAGAGCGGGTCTTCGGGCGGAAAAGCGAACGACACGGCGCAGGAATAGAGAGCCTGCGCGTCGTAGCCGAGCTTCCGGTCCGCGGCGTTCTTCGCATACTTCCCCTCTCCGAGGAGCGGATGCCCGACGGCGGCGAGATGCGCGCGGATCTGATGCGTCCGGCCCGTCACGAGCGTCACCTCGCAGAGCGTGAGGTCGTGCTCACGGTTATACGCGAGCGGTTTCACCTTCGTGACGATCTCCTTCGAGCCGGGGAGCGGATCTTGTGTCACCTCGACGGTGTTGGTGCGATGGTTCTTGCGGTGCCAGGCGCGAAGGGTCGCCGCCTCCCCGAGACGCCCGTGCGCGGCGCAGAGATAGCGCTTTGTCACGCGGTCCTCGCGGATGGCTTCGTTCACGGCGCGCAGGGTCTTTGCGTTCTTCGCGAAGATCACGATACCGCCGGTGTTGCGGTCGATGCGGTTGCAGAGCGCCGGCGCAAACGAGTTCTCCGCAGCGGGATCGTATTCACCGCGGTTGGCGAGGAGTGCCGTCAGGGCATAGAGGAGCGTCTCCCGCTCGGCGGCCTCGGCGCGGTTCGGATCCCCTTCGTCCCCGAGGTGCACAAGGATGCCGGGCCGCTTGTCGCAGAGCAGGATGTCTGCGTCCTCGTAGACGATCGCCGGAACGATTTTCGTGCGGGAATAATCCGCCACTCCCTTCCCTGCGCCGAAGAACTCGTCCGGGATATACATCTCGACAACGTCCCCGGGCGAGAGGATGTCCCCCTCGTGCGCGCGGCCGCGGTTGACCTTGATCCGCTTCTGCCGGATGCACTTGTAGAGAAGGGACTTCGGCATCCCGACCGTGACCTTCGAGATAAACTTGTCGAGCCGCTGGCCCGCGTCGTTTTCGTTGATATCGAAGCGTTTCATGCGTTTTCCTGTCAATCAAAAAGCGGGAAACCGAGATTCCCCGCCTGATTTGGGTGTGTATGTTATTTGGTGCCGAAGAGACGGTCGCCCGCGTCGCCGAGACCGGGAACGATGTAGGCGTTTTCGTTCAGCCGCTCGTCGAGGGCCGCCGTGAAGATCTCCACGTCCGGATGGTCCGCCTGGAGACGCTCGACGCCTTCGGGAGCGGAGACGAGGCAGAGGAGCTTGATCTGCTTGACGCCGCGCTGCTTCAGCATGTCGATCGCGCCGGAAGCGGAACCGCCGGTCGCGAGCATCGGATCGCAGACGATGACGTAGCGTTCTTCGATATCCGCCGGGAGCTTGCAGTAGTATTCCACCGGGTTGTGCGTCTCGGGATCGCGGTAGAGGCCGATGTGGCCGACTTTCGCGACGGGGACGAGGTTGAGGATGCCGTCGACCATGCCGAGGCCCGCGCGCAGGATCGGAACAACGGCCAGTTTCTTGCCTTCTATGCGCTGCGCCGTCGTCTTTGCCACGGGCGTTTCGATCTCCACGTCCACGACGGGAAGGTCCCGCGTCAGTTCATAGCACATGAGCATGGCGATCTCCGAAAGCATCTGGCGGAAGTCCTTGGAACCGGTCTCCTTTTCTCTCATAATGGTGAGTTTGTGTTTGATAAGCGGATGATCCACCACGTGGAACTTCTCGAAGTTGATCATGGTCCATATTCCTTTCGGTTGTTTAATTCAAATCATTATACCCTATCCGGCGCTGCTTTTCAACCCTTCCGGACAGATTTTTTTCTTTTTCCCGGAATTTTTCACGCGAAACGGTTTACATTGTTCCGCGCCGATGATAAAATAGAGTCGGTCCCCCATATTCCGAACCGCTGAATCCGAGGAGTACCCCGATGAATGCTACCGTTTCCGTCCTGACGCTCGGCTGCCGCGTAAACCAATACGAATCCGATTCGATGTGCGCGCGGCTGCGCTCCCTCGGCGTCCGGATCGTCCCCTTCGGCGATCCCGCGGACGTCGCCGTCGTCAACACCTGCACCGTGACCGCCGAGAGCGACCGCAAATCCCGCCAGATGATCCGGCGCGCCGCCCAGAATGCAGCCCGCGTCGTCGTGACCGGATGCTTTGCGCAGGTGGATCCGGATGCCGCCGCGGAGATGGACGGTGTGGTGTACGTCTGCGGAAACGAGGGCAAGGCCTCTCTCGCGGATACGGTCTATGCGCTCCTCGGAGGAACGCTTCCGGAGACGCCCGCGCACGTGGATCCGCCCGTCGGACGGCACGGCGTGGAAATGACGCTGACCGCCCCCATGCGGACGCGTTCCTACATCAAGATCGAGGACGGCTGCAACAACCGGTGCTCCTACTGCCTCATCCGCACGGCGCGCGGCCCGGTCCGCTCGAAGGATCCCGCCCTCGTCCTCGAAGAAGCGGCGAGCCTCGCCCGCGCCGGAGCAAAGGAGGTCATCCTCACGAGCATCGAGGCGGCGTCCTACGGGATGGATTTTTCTGACCGCAAGCCCTACGGACACGCGCTCGCGGACCTGATCCGGGGCGTGCAGGGGATCGACGGGATCGAGCGCATCGGGCTCGGCTCGCTCGAACCGACCGTGATGAACGAGGTGTTCTGCGAAGCCGCGCACGACTGTCCGAAGCTCCTGCCGCACTTTCATCTCTCCGTGCAGAGCGGGTGCGACCCGATCCTCGCGGCGATGCGGCGGCGGTACAGGGCCGAAACCGTTCTCGGCGCGATCCGCCGGATGAAGGAGGCCCGCCCGGACGTCACGTTCTCTGCGGACATCATCGTCGGATTCCCGGGGGAGACCGAAGAGCAGTACGCCGAGACCGAAGCCTTCTGCCGCGAGGCGCGCTTTCTGCATCTGCACATCTTCCCGTTCTCGAAGCGGGACGGGACCGAGGCAGCCGCGATGGAGGATCAGGTCCCGGAGAAAAGCAAGCACGAACGCGCGGCACGGCTCGAAGCGGTCGGAGCGGAAATCCGAGGCGCTCTGCTCGCGGAATATGCCGAGGCGCATCGGGAGACACCGGTGAAGCTCCTCGTCGAGAAATGCGCCGGGGGGATGTGCTCCGGTCACAGCGAGCATTTCGTCGAGCTCAAAAAGATCCCCGGAAAAGCCGGGATCGGGGAGATCGTGCCGGTTATGCTCGACGGCACCGACGGCGCGGTGTGCACGGGACACTTCGCCGAATAAACGAAAATCCGTCCTCATGAAGGGGGCGGATTTCTTTTGCTTATTTGAGATTGGTGATCCAGTGATCGGCGTAGGGGAGAGCGGCGATCCAGTCGCAGTAAGTATGCCATTCGGGAAGCTTGTGATTCCGGCGCGCGTAATAGATGTTGATGAGCGTCTCGTAGTTGAGCGTGGTCGTGCGCATCTGATTGTACGACGTCGGCAGAAGCTGGATCATGTCGTGCCAGTACGCCGTGTCCTTCGTCTCGATGAATTTCTGCCGCCGCTCCTCGAGCACTTCGATGGTGTGAACGAGGCAGGCGAGGGCGACCGGCGACATGCGGTCACAGCTGAAATCCTCGCGGCCGAAGGGCTTGGCGTGGATCTTGTGCATCGTGGAGGTGGAGTTGGCGACGGTCCCGACCTTGTAGGTATCGTACTCCTTCCACCAGTAAAGCGGGGCGGTAACGTCGACCGAGACGAAGATCATCCGCAGGTACTTCCGGTGATCCGATCCGGACTTCGCCAGACGCTCGGCGAGGTCGAGATCCGCCTCCCCGACGACGTAGTTGCCCGCCTCGTCCTCATAGCTGTCCGATTTTGCCCAGCTGTTCATGGGATTGCGCATCCCTCGGAGCGCGTTTTCGAGGTTCATGACGGCGGTGCGTTCCAGTTTGATCATTGTCCCTCTCCTTTTCCTTCCCCGTCCGACGGGTCGGCGGGTTCTTTTTCTTTCTCTTCTTTCGCTTCTTTTTCTTCTTTCGCTTTTGCCCTCGCCTGACGCAGCTCTTCCAGTTCAAAGACGTAGGTCCTGCCGCAGAACTGGCAGCGCGTCTCGACGGGTTCGCCCGTGTCGTAGAGCTCCTGCATATCTTTTTCGTTCAGCGAGACCAGCGCGCGCAGGTAGCGGCTCCGCTCGCACGGGCAGAGATAGGCGATGTCAAACTCGTCGAACATCTCGTATTCGATGCCGTCGAAGAGCATCGCGATGATCTCGTCCCCGTCGAGCCCGTCCGCGATCTGCTTCGACACGGAACCTGCCATCTTCACGTTGGTTTCGAGCTTCTCCACGTCCCCCTCGTCGTAGCCCGGCATCAGCTGCACGAGATAGCCGCCCGCCGCGAAGCACATGTTGTCCCGGTCGACCCGGACGCCGAGCGCGCAGACCGTGGGCGTCTGTTCGCTCGATGCAAAATACTCCGTGACGTCCTCCGCGATCTCACCCGAGACGATGGGGGAGACGCCGACATAGGGCTCGCTCATGCCGAGGTCCTTGATGACGTACATGCTTCCCCGCCCGATCGCACCGCCGACGTCCAGCTTTCCCTGCGCGTTCGGCGGGAGCTCGACGTCCATGTTGTCGGCGTATCCGCGGACATTGCCCTTGTAGTCCCCGACGCAGACGACCGAGCCAGCCGGGCCGTCGCCGCGGAACTGGAGGGTGAGGGTGTTGTCCTTATCTTTGAGGAGCGAGGCCATGAGCGAGGTCGCGGTGAGAACGCGTCCGAGGGCCGCGGTCATGGTTTTCGAGGTATGATGGATTTCGCACGAGCGGCGCACGACGGCCGTGCTGTCGCAGAAGATCACGCGGATCCCGCCGTCGCGCGAGATCGCACGTTTGATGATACTCGTTTCTCTTGGCATGTCAGTTGTCCTTTCGGTTGTCCATATCGACGGCCTTTTCTCCGGCGGACGCACGGCAGAGCGCGATGAAATCCTTTGCCGCGCGGGTGAATTTCTTGTCCCGGTGCCAGACGATCTTGTAGGTGCGCGTGAAGGTCAGCCCGTCGACAAAGAATTCCGCGACGCTGCCGTCCGTGATCCGTTCCTCGGCCATCCTGCGCGGCACCACCGCAACGCCGAGTCCCGCTTCCGC
>Ga0129306_1003728_pt1 | contig 10911 bp, 10 predicted proteins | sample P827metagenome_FD_94438 | JGI IMG/M metagenome (GOLD analysis project Ga0129306, IMG submission 94438) | Capybara group fecal microbial communities from Wisconsin, USA - P827 metagenome | ecosystem: Host-associated > Mammals > Digestive system > Large intestine > Fecal | place: USA: Wisconsin...
CCGCAGATTAGGTGATATGTCCATGGGTGTTATGACTCTCTCAACGTAGATCCCGCAGATCTTTGGCTAGTCAACTCCGGACTCGTTTTCACAAGCCCGCGACTTCAGTCGTGGGTAATTGACACTGGCTGTTTCTGTTATCCGCAGTACTGCTGCCAGTTCCACAACAGATAGAGCGGCAACGTGAGCGCCTTACAGCCTTCGCAGTCGAACTGACCGATATTTTTAAGGGATGTCTTGATGCCCAGCGAGGGCTGGTAGCGCCGGCAGAATTCCTTGAAGCTTTTTGCCCGAGTATTGTCCGCGGACTTGATCTCTACGGGGATGATATGGCCCTTTGCTTCCAGCAGAAGATCAATCTCTGCCGTGTTGCCGGATCTCCAGAAGGAGCAGGTCAGACCCTGCCCAATCATTTCATTCAGGGCGTAGTTTTCGGCGATGGCACCCTTGAAGCGAATAAACAATGGATCGCCTGAGAGAATCGTTTCAGGAGAAAGGCCTGCACGGCATCTCAGCAGCCCAATATCTGAAAGATACACCTTAAAGTAGGTCATATCCATCTCACCGCTCAGCGGGATCTGCGGCTTTTCTACCAAATATAATGGCGTAATCAGACCGGCGTCCCGAAGCCACAGCAGTGCATCCTCCAATTCGGCGGAGCGTTTCCCTTCATGTACATGGGAGAAAATAAACTTGTTGTTTTCCTTGGCAAGCTGAACAGGTACAGAATCCCAGATCCAGCGGATTTTCTCAATCTCGCTCAGCGGTGCGTGCTTCGCAAAGTCATCCCGGTAGTCCCGGAGAATATCCTGCTGAACAGCTTCCACTTCCTGATAATCATGGGTATCCACCCACATTGATACCGCTTCCGGCATGCCGCCTACGATATAAAACTCCTTCAGCGCCCTTTCAAGCGGAATCGTATGAAGCTCGGGAATCGGCCGATCCAGAGGCCAATTTTTGAGCGCTGTGATCCGAGACTCCTCGCCTACGGCCATGAGAAATTCCTCAAAGGTGAGCGGATACATCTGCATCCGGTTGACCTTGCCGACCGGAAAAGAAATCTGGCTGTTGCGAAGGGCTACGCCCAAAAGTGATCCTGCGCCGATGACGTGCAGATCAGCTTTGTTTTCACAGAAATACTTGAGCGATGTAATGGCCCGGGGGCATTCCTGAATCTCGTCCAGGATAAGCAGCGTACTGCCAGGCTGAATGCTCACCTTCAGCTCCAGGCAAAGCTCCCGAAGGATGCGCTCAACATCATAGTCATAGTCAAAGATCGACGAGAGCTTTTCGCTTTCCTCAAAGTTCACATAGACCGTGTTCTCAAAATAATCATGACCGAAGGCCTTCAGGGAATAGGTTTTACCGCATTGGCGTACACCGGTCAGCAGAAGAGGTTTCCTTCGTTTGCTGTCCTTCCAGCTTATCAGCTTGTCCGTGATCATTCGCTTCATGCGCAGCACCTCCAGGTCTTGGAAATCATTGGTCAAAAAGCTGTTCACAGGTATTATAGCACGTCTTTTGCGTTTTTCGTGTGAACTTTTGCATTGTAGTTGCATTTTTCATATGAAAAAATGTGTCGTCCGATGTTTTCTGACCTGACACCGTCTCGTTTTCTGTTCTGTTCTCACTCCCCGCGATGCATGGGCGGGAGTGCATGGATATCATATGTGTCGTAATAGATTTTCAATGCAGTTTCCATATCCCCGGAAAGTTCAATCAGCGCACCGGCCTGGAACATGCAGGCAGGCGATCCACGATGGCGTTGCTGACGATTTTCATGCCGCTGTCCCGCACAATGGCCTTTGCACCAACAAAGAGGCTGATTTTTTGACGGAATCAGGAAACAGTGGAAAAAACACATGTCGAACGTTTCTCGCCTTCTGTTTTCCGACAATGCATCATATTTCAATTTCGCATTAATTTCGCGAAATTCTTGTACTATTTCGCGAAAAGTTGTACAGTGATTTCGCGAAATTCTTTATGGAGTGAGGCAGATGAACTATTTGACCATAGCGGAAGCCGCCGCCCGCTGGGGAATCTCCGGCAGGCGAATTCAGCAGTTATGCAAAAACGGAACCATTGAAGGAGCAAGGAAGGAAGGCCGCTCCTGGCTGGTTCCTGCAGCCGCAAAGATACCGTTTCATCCAAGGACGGAAAAGCGGCCACAGCTTCTCCCGCTTCCCGTGGGCATCTCCGGCTATGTGGAAGCGGTTACCCGGTATTATTATATCGACAAAACACTGCTGATCCGCGATTTCATTGATGCACTGCCCAAAGTGTCGCTGTTTACCCGGCCCCGGCGCTTCGGCAAAACCCTGAATATGGATATGCTGCGGGTTTTCTTTGAACGCACTGCTGCAGATACATCCATATATTTCAGGGACAAAGCCATCTGGTCCTGCGGCGAATACTACCGCAGTTTTCAGGGCAGATATCCTGTCATCTATCTCTCCTTCAAGGATGTAAAATATGCATCCTGGGAAAACGCGCTGAAGGACATTGCCGCCAATATCCGTGATGAATATGCCCGCCATGAAGAACTGGCAGACAGCAGCGCATGCAATGCGGTGGAAAAACAGCTCTACAGCGCCATCATCTCCGGCACTGCAGACGAGGTCACCCTTTCCCGTTCCCTGGCTGTACTGGCTTCCATGCTCCACAGGCATTACGGCATGGAAACTGTGATTATCATTGATGAATACGATACGCCCATTCAGCAGGGTTATGCCAACGGGTATTACGACCAGGTCGTCAGCTTCATCCACAATTTGTTTTCCTGCGCATTCAAGGACAATCCTGACCTTGCCTATGGCTTCCTGACCGGCATTCTTTGTATAGCCAAGGAGAGCATTTTCAGCGGCATGAACAATCTCAGGGTCAATACCATCCTGGATGACCGGTACAGCAGCTATTTCGGTTTCTCCAGGGACGAAGTGGAACAGATGCTTGATTATTACGGGCAGAAGGACAAACTGGCCGAGGTGTGCGACTGGTACGACGGCTATCAGTTCGGCCGGATGGAGATTTTCAATCCCTGGTCGGTCATGAACTATGTGGATGAAAAATGTGTGCCGAAGGCATTCTGGCTTTCCACCGGCAGCAATGACATTATCGGGGAGATCATTGCTGCCGCAACACCGGAAATCACCGAAAACCTGCGCCGTCTGATGCAGGGTGAAACGCTTTCCACCTACGTGGACAGCGGTGTAATCTATCCGGAAGTCAAAAAGAACCCATCCAGTATTTACAGCTTTTTGCTCGTGGCCGGATATCTGCGCTCCACAAAGATTCTCCCCCAGAATGATGGCAGCTACATATGCCAGGTTTCCATTCCCAACAAAGAAATTGCCTTCGTATATGCAAAGGAAATCATTTCCCGGCTGCATCCTGCCAGCGGAGAATCCACCGCCGCAAGCATTCAGCAGGCCATTTTTGAACGAAATCCAGCCTCCCTGCAAAAGAGCATTGAAAGTTATCTGCTTGAAACCATCAGCATGTATAATTCCGGCTCCGAAGCTTTTTACCAGGGACTGATGATCGGACTGTGCGCTATCCTCAACGACCGCTATGCCATACGTTCAAATCGTGAGTCCGGGCTGGGACGCTTTGATATCCAGCTGCAGCCGATGGATCATCAGCTGCCGGGCTTTCTCTTTGAGCTCAAGGCGTCCCGTGATCGGAAGGAGGACCTGAAGCTGCTGGCCCGGTCCGGGCTGGATCAGATTCAGGAAAAACAGTATGAAAGAGAAATGCGCAGTGCAGGTGTAAACACTGTGCTGTGCATGGGAATTGCGTTCAGAGGAAAAGAGGTTGCTGTTCACTCCTCCGCCCTGCAAAAGGACAAGACTTTCTAACGGAATCACAACCCGATCCATTGCGCCTCAGAGCACGCTTTACAGACATTTTCAACAGAAAACGAGACGGTGTACGATCTGATCTGACACCGTCTCGTTTTCTGTTCTCACTCCGCGCGATGCAGGGGCGGAAGTGCATGGATATCATATGTGTCGCAATAGATTTGAAATGCAGTTTCCATGTCCCCGGAAAGCTCAATCAGCGCACCTGCCTGGAACATGGGGGAAAGCGAGCCGCTGGGGGCATGCCATGCGGCATTGCTGACGACCTTCATGCCGCTGTCCCGCAGAATGCCTTCTGCGCCAAAGAGCAGCACACCGGTGGCAATATGATAGTCACTGGAAATGATCACAAGATTCCTGACCTGAGGATGCTGTTTCTCCAGCAGGCTCATCGTAAAAACCGCATTCTGCGCAGTCGTCAGTGACCGATCCTCCACAATCAGCCGCGAAGCTTCCACGCCATGTGCTTCCAGCCACTGCGCCATGCGGCCCGCTTCGGCTGCAGCGGGATCATCTGCAGCCGTTCCGCCGCCTGTGCAGACAATGAATGCCTTTGGGTACTGCTTCGATGCTTCCAGCGTCACCTTCAGCCGCTGGATCAGTTCCTCGCGCATGCTGCCGTCCGGATTGAGCTGGAATCCGAGCACAACCAGGCAAAGCGTATCATCCTCCGACAGATCATCCGGCAGCCGGTCATTCACGGTCACCAGGACTTCCCAGAGGTCCATGATCCGATTCCATTTTCTCCGAGCACCGGGTCAAGCGATGCCAGGCCTGACAGGGCCTGCCCGTCGCGCCTGCCGGAAACCGCATACGAAACCACCGCCCGCTCAATCTGAGCCTGGGCTTCCTTATTCAGATTCTCTTCCGCCGCAGCCGAAAATCGACGTTTCATATGGATTCCTCCTCCGTATTCTGATGCGATTATGCGCATCTGTCCCGTTTTTCATTTTCCCTCTTCATCCGTCCCCTATCATACACGAAAGCGTGCGCTTCCGACAATCTTAAATTTGTCCCAGTTCGAACTAAACTCCGTCCATGGCTGTTTTGTCTGAAAAGTGTACACTTTCAGACAGGAACAGGAGGCGGAACCATGCAAAACGCATCTCAGCGTGCGGCCGCCCGCACTCAATCAAAAGGGCTGGCCGATAATTTCAGAAAATACTGGCCGTACTATGTCATGGCCATGCCGGGCGTCATCTATCTGATCATCTTCCGGTTCATCCCCATGCTCGGCAGTGTGATCGCGTTTGAGGATTATCAGGTCTATACGGGCATCTTTTCCAGCCAGTGGGTCGGCATGAAGAACTTTGTCAACATGTTCACCTATTCGGATTTTTCCCGCATTCTCACCAACACTCTGATTCTCGGCGCCCTGCGCATTCTTTTCTGCTTCCCGGTGCCGGTCATCATGGCGCTGATGATGAATGAGATCGGTGCGCCGCGCCTCAAAAAGACCATTCAGACAGCCGTCTATATTCCCTACTTTCTCTCCTGGATCATTGTCTCCGAACTGATCTTCGACCTCCTCGGCGTCAGCGGCCTGTTCAACCGCGCCCGCGCCCTCTTCGGACTGCGCCCGCTGCTGGTCATGCAGCAGTCGAAATACTTCCGCACGGTCTATGTCTTTTCCACCATCTGGAAGGAAGCCGGCTGGGGCACGGTGGTCTATATGGCTGCCATCGCCGGGATTGACCAGTCGCTGTATGAAGCCGCATCCATTGACGGGGCCACCCGTTTCCAGAAAATGCGCTTCATCACCTTCCCCATGCTGCTGCCCACGGTCATCACCATGCTGCTCCTGCAGATCGGCAGCTTCATGGAACTGGGATTTGAGCACGTCTTCAGCCTGCTCACACCCATGACGTATTCCACGGGCGACATCTTTGACACCTACGTCTACCGCGTCGGCATTCTGCAGGCCCAGTACTCGATTACCACCGCAGTCGGACTGTTCCAGTCCGTCATCGGCCTGGTCATGGTCGTCTTCTTCAATCAGCTGTCCAAAAAGATTTCAGATGATGGGGGGCTGTGGTAATGCGCAAACGTTCCTGGAACGACCAGATGTTCAGCGGCGTCATGACTGTCATCCTGATCCTCTGTGCCGTCATTGCGGTCATCCCGCTCCTCTCCGTGCTCGCACTGTCCTTCTCTTCCAAGATTGCCGTCAACACAAACGCCGTCACGCTCTTTCCGGTCGGCTTTACGCTGGACTCCTGGAAGGCCATTGTGACACGGCCTGACATGTGGCGCGCCACGGCCGTCACCATCGGCACCACGCTTGTGGGCACCTTCCTCGCCCTGATCATCACCTCCCTCCTCGCCTACCCCCTTTCCAAAAAGGAGTTCGGCCTGCAGAAGGGCATCATGATCATGGTTGTCATCACCATGATCTTCAAGGCGCCGACGGTCCCCTACTTTCTGACTCTCCGCTCAATCGGCCTATACAACAGTGTCTGGGCCATGATTCTCCCGCATATCCTGACGGCCTACAACATGATCGTCATGCGGACCTTCTTCCTGGGCTTCCCCAGGGAAGTGGAGGAATCCGCCACCATCGACGGCTGCGGTCCATTCCGCATCCTGGCCCAGATCGTGCTTCCCTCCTCCAAGGCGGTCATTGCCGTCATCGGGCTGTTCTATGCCGTCACCATCTGGAACCAGTACCAGCACCCGCTCTACTTCATCTCCGACATGAATATGTTCCCCCTGCAGATGAAGGTGCGCCAGTTTGTCACCGAGTCCTCCGAACTGCAGACCATCGCGGCCAAGCGCGCGGTCAATTATACGGAGCGCTCCCTGAAGGCGGTTGTGGTTGTCTTCGCCATTGTCCCCATCATGCTCGTCTATCCCAAGCTCCAGAAGTACTTTGAGAAAGGCGCCATGCTGGGTTCGGTCAAAGGCTGAACATCGTATCCTGCCGGGATAACCCGGTCAATATAGAAAGGAAAGGTCATTATGAAAAAGGTACTCTCAGTGCTCTTCGCGATCCTGATGCTCCTGAGCATGGTCAGCGTCTCCTCCGCAGAGGAAACCGTCGTTGATCTGAGCGTGTGGGGAACCAACAACGGTTTCCTGCCCGTCGAAAAAGGCTCTCCCCTGTATGAGAAATACCTGGAGATCACCGGCGTGGGCGTCACCCAGCCCTATGTCGAGTGGAACGGCGGCACCACCTACAACGAGCAGCTGAACCTGAAGATCGCTGCCGGTGAAATGCCCGACATGTTCAACCCCAACGGCATGGAAACCACGCTCATCAAGTCCGGCGCCCTGCTCGACCTGACCCCCTATCTGGAGAAATATGCACCCAACCTCTACAACCTCATCGGCGAGGAAGTCTGGGGCAGCGTCCGTGCCAACGACCCCACCGGCGAAGGCAAAATCTGGTACATCCCGAGCGTCATCTACGGCCGCAACGCGCCCATGATCCGCAAGGACTGGCTCGACAAGCTCGGTCTGGCCATGCCCAAAACCCAGGCTGAACTCGTGGACGTCCTCAAGGCCTTCTATGAGAAGGATCCCAACGGCAACGGCATCGCAGACGAGCTGCCTTCCGGCGGCCGCGCGGAAGCCCGCTGGATGGGCCAGTTCTTCGCCATGTTCGGCGTGGCCATGTGGGAAGGTTATCCCCAGTGGGATCTGTATGACGGCGAGCTGACCTATTCCGCTGTCACCCAGAACATGAAGGATGCCCTGCAGTTCATCGCCCAGCTCTACCAGGACGGCCTGCTCGATCCCGAAACCCTGCTCAACAACAAGTCCCAGTGGGACGGCAAGATCAACGCCGGCAACGTCGGCATCTGGGAACACATTCCCCAGGAATGCTACAACTACGCAGAAGCCATCTATGAATCCACCGGCGTCCAGCCCGACGTCGCCTTGCTGCCCGTCATTGATGCAGACGGCTATGAGGGCAAGGGCTTCTATACCGGACGCAAGCTGAGCGGCATCGAGTTTGTCGTGGCCAAGACCGACGATGAAAAGAAGATCATGGCTGTCATGCAGCTGCTCAATGCCTACGGCGACACCAGCAAGTGGATGGACTTCTACAACGGCGTCGAAGGCATGCACTCTGTCACCAAGGACGGCGTCACCTCCCGTCTGCCCGACGACAAGACCACCCAGCAGAACCTGATCCTCACACCCTACAACACCATCTCCACCCCTGAGTTCCAGGTGGAACTGCTCACCTCCCAGCTGGGCACCGACCGCGAATGGGCCATCTCCCAGGCCATCCGCAACGTGAAGGAACTGGCTCAGTACACCCACCTGCCGGCCGGCGACGGCATCCCGAACTCCATCTACGGCGAATATGCCGACATCCAGAACCGCACCCTGTATGTCGAGTATGCCACCAAGATCATCACCGGCGAATACTCCATCGACAAGTTTGACGAGTTCGTCGACAAGTGGTACGCCAACGGCGGTCAGGCCGTCACCGACAATGCACGCGCCTGGTACGCTGCCAAGCAGTAATCTTCATAAGGAATTTCCCCGGGCCGGCCTTCGGGCCGGCCCGCTCGCTTGAAAAAGCTGCTTTGGTTGTGCTATCATCAAACCGGTATAACAGAAGAACACAGTTCCGTCAGGAGGGTGCAGCAGATGCAGAAGAAGGCAAGAGACCTGAGGACCAGGCTGCTGGCCGGTTATCTCATCGTCTGTCTGGTACCCATGTTCCTGACGGTTTTTCTCATTTCCTTCAACTCCGCCGAGCGCATCCGGGAGGATACCCGCCAGAAGGCTGCGCTCTACAGCGCGCAGATTGTCCGCGGCCTGGATGCGTTCTCGGAAACCTATTCAAACCTTACCCGCCTCCTGACCATTGATTACGATGTAATCTCCGACCTCGGCCGGGAGACGGAAAGCATTTATGAGCAGATGAACCGGAATACCGCGGTGAGAAAGCTCCTCATGCGCGTGGGCATGATGCGTCCGGATATCCGGAACGTGATGCTCGTGACCGTCAGCGGACGGGTCTATCAGTACAGCGGCGAAGGCATCTCCGTGAGCGCGGAGGCCCTGCTCCGGGCTCCGTGGTTTGAAAAAATCCGCGCGTCCTCCCGGGACCTGATGATCACCCCGACCCACTATACCGACTGCTATGAGGGGGACCGGGAAGGCATTACGGTATCGGTCGCCCGCCGCATCTACGGGAGCGACTGTCTGGAAAAATGCCTCCTGATCGTGGACATTGACCCCTATGCCCTTGTGGACCTGTCGGCCGCGCAGAAACTGGAGGGCATGGAGGAGGCCCTGCGCATCCTCATCCGGACCGAGAACGGCGGCCTGGTCTATGACTCCCGGCTCTCGAGCGGCTCGGTCACCTGGGACCGGATCCTGCAGGAGGACGCATCCGCGGAAGCGGAAACCTCCGGCTTTGTCTACCGGGACACGACGGGCGGCGGGCTTCTGCGTGTCACGGTCATGATCCCCGCGCGCAGCATGACCCGCGGCATTGTGGACTTCAGTCTCTATGTCACCGTCATCATGGCCGTCTCCGTGATCCTGATCCTTCTGGTCTCCTCGCGCGTCACCCGGCACATCACAAAGCCCGTCTCCGATCTGCAGAAGAAAATGGACGAGGCCGAGCAGGGGCATTACAGCCTGCTCCCGATCCCCGAAAAGCCGGATGAGATCGGAGTGCTCATTGCACACTACAACGCCATGATCCGCACCATCCATACCCTGATCGATGAGGTCTATCTGCGGGAGATCAAGCAGAAGGACGCCATGCTCCTTGCCCTGCGTGCACAGATCAATCCGCATGTACTCTTCAACACCCTCGAGTCCATCCGCATGAAGGCGGTCGTCAACCGGGACATGGAGACGGCGCAGATGATCAAGCTGCTCTCCAGAATGTTCCGCGCAGCGCTCGACGCCGACCCGAAGACCAGCACGATCCGCTCGGAGCACGAGTATGCCTCCTGCTATGTGGATATCCAGAATATCCGTTTCCGGGACCGCTTCCGGTTTGTCAGCCGCATCCCTGAGGACCTCATGGATGTCCATGTCCCGCCCATGATCTTCCAGCCCATCCTTGAGAACAGCATTGAGCACGGCGGCCGGGCCAGCCATGAGGAAATGGAACTGACGCTCGACGCGCGCACAGAGGGCGGCGCCCTCGTCTTCGTGTTCCGGGACACCGGCGCCGGCATGACAGAGGAACAGATGGAGGCCCTCAACCAGGACCTTCTGGAGATTTCCCGCGGACACATCGATACCTTTACCGGGCATGAGCGGATCGCCCTGCGCAATATTGCCGAGCGCATCTGTCTGCGCTACGGCGAGGGCTGGGGCCTGCGCGTGGAGGAAAGCTCCCCCGCGGGCACCACGGTCACGCTCCGCATCCCGCTCACCCCCGCATCCCCTGACGACCCTGCCGAGGAGGCTGACGCATGAAACGACCCTGCCGGATTCTTCTGGCCGACGATGAGCGCGGCATTGCAGAAGGCCTGTCCATCCTGCTCATGCAGATGGGCCAGCCCTGGGAAATCGTCGGCATTGCCGAGGACGGCGAGGAGGCCATCCGCATGGTGCACCACCTCGATCCCGACCTGGTCATCACCGACGTGCGCATGCCCGTCATGGATGGTCTCGAGATGATCCGGAGACTGACAGAGGAAGGTGCGCGCTGCCGATTCATTATCCTCAGCGGATATGCCGACTTTGCCTATGCCCAGCAGGCCATGAAGCTCGGCGTGCGCGCCTATGTCACCAAGCCCGTCGACGAGGATGAGCTCGCGCAGGCCATCCTGTCCCTGCTCGCCGAAAAGGACGGGGACGCGCAGACAGACCCGGCACCGGCACCGGGCCCGAAACAGGATACGTTTGACCGCCTGCTGGAGTATGTGCGGGAGCACTTCAATGAGGACATCACCCAGCAGGAACTCTCCGAGCGCTTCTTCCTCAATCCCGTGTATATCAGCCCAAAAGTCGGATAATCAGTACTCAATAATCAGCTAACCTGCATTCTAAGCTTTGTAAGAAACATCCGGTCTCTCTCCGTCAATTCCGTCGTCCAGCGCTTCGTACGCAGCTTGGAAGAAAC
>Ga0129306_1003730_pt1 | contig 10906 bp, 17 predicted proteins | sample P827metagenome_FD_94438 | JGI IMG/M metagenome (GOLD analysis project Ga0129306, IMG submission 94438) | Capybara group fecal microbial communities from Wisconsin, USA - P827 metagenome | ecosystem: Host-associated > Mammals > Digestive system > Large intestine > Fecal | place: USA: Wisconsin...
AAATCTTCCCGATATCTGCCTTATCTGTTTCAATGCATGAAAATCCTGTGCTTGCCGAGAGCCAATCTGCATACTTCTTGGTTGCCCCATACTTTGATTTGTATAAGATAATGCCGTTCATTCGAAATGTCCCTTTCTTCAATTGCCTTTCCAATCATGAATTTGTTTAGCCGACAACCTCGAATTCCTCGCATACCAGCTCTATTCTTTCATTAAATTGCCGGTTTATTGTCTCTAATTCATCAGCAAAGAATTTTTTGTGTACCTTTCTCCAATATTCCAAGGAACGGTTGCCTTCACCCTCCTTAAAAGCATGCTCTTCCGAGACAGCATCAAACGTTGTCACGTACACTTTCGTAGTTCTGGTAATACAGACAGCGTTTTCCTCGGAATCCAATATGATATTATATCCACCCACTTGCGGCAATTCTTCGTTTTCAAGCTCGTAAAAAACAAGGGCAGAACAAGTCGCTGTTTTTATCCCATCTTTAACTAATTGAGCAAGCTTGTCTGCATCTCCTCCAAACGCCCATGCTTCGTATTCGCCCTCAAGTCCCGACATCCACCACATCTTTTCAGCTGTCACGATAATACTCCCCCATAAATCCTGTTTTTGTGCTCTTATCCATAGCTTTTATCTGATATTTCTCCATACAGTTCCGGACGGCGGTTTTTGAATCCCCATACTTCACAACGGCGATAATTCCGCAGCATGTCTACATCCAGCTCTGCCGTGTACACGCCTTCTCCCTCATCTGCCTCAAACACACATGTATCCCTCGAGCCGGAAAGCTCCGGAAGATAAACAACACCATCGAATAGGGTAGAATGGCCGTTGCAATCCGGATGAGGAGCCGGATAATTGCAAGTGGCGATCGCCAGCATATTTTCATAGGCTCTGCCGCGAAGCTGAGCGAGACGGTTCAGTTCCATCGGACAGGCGTTTGGAACCAAAAGGAGCTCCGCTCCTTTCAACATCAGGATTCGGGCGCTTTCCGGAAACTCCCGGTCATAGCAGATCATTGAGCCAACCTTTATGATTCCATTTTTTGTGTCCAGGTCCGCAACAAAAAAGGCATCACCGGCATCCAGGACTCCTTCGTCATCTGCTTCTTCAAAATCGCAGATATGGACTTTGGAATATCGATACTGCAATTTGCCATACCTGTCGAAAAGACAAACCGTATTTCTCGGTTTCGGCTCGTGCTGTTCCAACAGGGTGATGGCTATGGCCATATCCAATTCTTTCGCCAGCCCTGAAAACTGTTTCATAAAAAAGCTGTCACAGGAGATGGCACATTCCCGTAAGCTTGTTTCATCATGTGGAAAAGCATATCCGCAGCTCCACATTTCAGGAAAAATCGCAATGTCTGCGCCCTTTTCTTTCGCCTGGCGGCAGGCGTTGATTCCTTTTTCCATGTTTCCATTCAAACATTCTGTTGGAAGAAGCTGTAAGAATGCGATTGTAAGTTTCATCTGGTTCTCCATAGCACGATATTTTCAAAGGTACAACAGATACCCAATCGTGCTTTCATAGTCAGCATTAATTCAAACGGCCTGCTCACCGGCTTGTCTGAAGCCATTCATGGTGTTTTCGTTGGTTTCCATATGCCGGATGCGAGAAGTCCGTCATGCGGCTGTCTCCTCATGTTGATCAGCTTTCTGCTATTTGACTTCTCACAAACCCGATATACCGAGTTCCCTGAAAGGTCAGTTCGCCGCGGTCGCCTTCGACGAGTTGGCCATACTCGCTGCCGTTGACAGAGAACTCCAGCCGGTCGCCGCCCCTGACCTCAAACGTAACATAGTAGGTTGTGCTGGACGTACTGTGAAAGCCGTGCGCGCCGGTAGCGTCGCCGGCAACCGGCATACTGCTGTGGGACACGTCCTCGCGCTTCGTGACGACCTCCGCGTCCACGACAATGCGTGGGGAATTGTTGTTCTTATGCCACTCGCCGACACTGCGGATCACGGTGGCAGCAATGACGCCCAGCATCAGCAGAAACACCACAATGAACAGAATCGGAAATGCGCTGCTAAAAAAACCAAAACCATATTCCATAGACATATTTTCCTCCGCTTAGTCGATCTCCCACGGGTCTCTTTTCCGGTCTGCCGCCCTTTTTTCTCGCGTTTGTATTCTTCTCGGCAGGAGTGGAGCTCATCCTTTGTTCATGTCTGTCCTCTACAAATTCACAATTTGTGCTCTTATACTTTACTATGTCTCCCTTTTATGCAACACTTTGTCAGACTTATGAACAATAACAAATTTATCGTACAAAGGACATGTCACTGATTCGTTTTATGACTCTTTTTCCGTCATTCCTCACTATCATCTGAGACACTCCGCCGGCAAAACCAAACATTTCACATATGTTCAGTGACTCGACTTCAAGACCAAGAAACATGGAATTAAAAACACTCAAAAGATCACCGTGAGAAACGATGATGATGTTTTCGGCATCTTCTGCCATCACCTGGTCAAATCCTTCCTGAATGGCGGCGAATGTAGCCACCGTACAGACGAGCGGCGCACTGTATTTCAACTCTACGACTGGCAGCGTCAGCGGCAGAAGAAACAGCAGCGCACCCGTGGCCTTGTTCATCACCGTATGTAATGCGGCAAACATCTTCTGAAGGATAAAACCAGAAAGACAGTTGACCACCTTGATCAGAGCAATGCCCCCGATCCAGAGCCAGAGCCAAAGAGGAACAAAGAGCTTCGGCAGCAGCTTTATCAAACAGACCGCCACAAGCAGAAAATCAGCTGCGGTATCCAGCTTTGCGCCGAACGTGCTGACTGTTCCAGTCTTTCGAGCTACCGCACCGTCGACCATATCTGTAAGTCCGGCCATAAGATACAAAACATAAAACGGCGCGGAAAAAGCCGGGCAGAACAGCAGGGCGGCACTGCACAGAATGCGCGTTCCGGTGATGAGATTAGCCAACCCTGCCTTGGCATTCATGCTTTATTGCTCCTTCTTCAGGCAGGCCGTCACGAAATCGACCGGGATATCCATTCGAACCGCTGTTTCCTCTGGCGACAAACCCTGCTCCACGAAGCGGAGGATGACCGCGTCAATCTTTTCCCCGACCTCGATGATATGCCTGTCCGGGTCATAGAACCGAACGACGCGCTGGCCCCAGCGGTGTTCAAACAGAGGATGTACGTAGCAGATATCAAACTGTTTCAGATGCTCGCAGAAGGCGTTCAAATCCTCTTCTTCAAAATAGAGTTCTCCCGCGTTGTTCGGAAGAACAACTTTGTCCGTTCGGATAAATGACTTCCATGTGTCCAGGGTTTGCATCACAAGTCCGCCGTCCAGGGTAACGTTCGCGCCAAAGTCGGCAACAACATTCATCCCCAGTACATCATGATAGAATTGTTTGCTTTTCTCCATATCCGATACTGCGATCAGGGTGCTTGTATATTTCATATCCGGCTTAGACCTCTTTTAAAGGCACCCAGATGCCGCTCTCATAATCCGGCGACTGTGGATCGCCCGTGGAGTACACCTCCAGCGTCGCCATATCGTTCGCCTGACGCTTTTTCCCCTCCGTCGGGAACCATTCCTGCCAGACCCAGGTGTTCAGCGTCTGCAGAGATTCCGGTATGGGGCCTTTCGTGGTAAACACCGCCCACTCGCTTGCCGGAAGAGAATACAGATTCAGCCCCTCCGGCACCTCACCGCCCCGGTACAGTCCCGCGATCCAGTAGGTAAAGCCGTTTCCGTTACACGAGCAGATGGCGAACATCCCGATCCCGTTGGCGAGGATCGCTTCCTCGATCGGTGTTTCGGGCTTCATCGTCTGCCAGAGCCGGGTGTACTTCCCGTTGTATTCCCTGTCCCAGAATTCAGGACATTTCTGATACCCCTCATCGGGACGGATCTCCGTGTGAAACCCGATAAAGGTCATGGCGCTTTACTTTTCATATGTTACGTTCATTGAGATACCTCCTCGTTCCTTCTTCGTACTATTGATCTGTTTTCAACAGGGCATACCAGCATGCATCACAGATGCCCTGATTGTTTCTATCGGAACTGCGCATGGTGCCTTCATATTTCATCCCGCATTTTTTCATAACCATACCGGAATGCGGATTTCTCGGGTCATGGCGGCTTTCGATGCGATTGGCACCAACCACGTCAAAGAAGAACGCGATAACAGCGTTCAGCGCCTCCGTCATGATGCCCTGATGCCACCAGGCCTGTCCGAGGCAATAGCCGATGTGTACCTTGGCAACCTTGTCGTCCACTTCAACCGCGGAAATACTGCCGATGGGATCGTCGCCGTGCTCTTTCAGGACGATAGCCCACTGATAATAGTCATTCTGCGAATACGATGAAATCCAATCCTTCAAGACTGCTCTGCTGACCTCGACGCTGGTATGTGCCGGCCAGGTTAAAAACTCTGTCACCTTGGGATCGGAAGCCCAGTTTCTATACATGGCTTCAGCATCATCTATGGAGAATCTCCTTAAAACCAGCCTTTCGGTTTCAATCCTTTGCGTTCCACAGTGTATCATGTCTTTCCCTCCACGGATCCGTATTCATCGCTCATTCATCTTTCTTCTTTATCCCTGAGCCGACGAGCAGACCAAGCACCATGCCCGCCATCAGGCCAAGACCGGTATTGATATGCAGCGCAGTTGACAAGGCAACGCCAAAGCACATACCGAGAGCCATGCCCTCGGAACCGCGGTCTTCTTTTTTCTCATCTTTCTTTTTCATATGAGCAGCTCTGACAAAAAAGATAGCCAGCAAAAGCCCCATGGCGACCCACGGCAGTGAGGCGCTCATAAAATCAAAGATGTTTTCCATTGTGCTTCACCTCATTTTCCAACATTCTTCTGCTCACATGCCGTCCTGAAAAAACGTGGTCCTTCTTCCCCAAAAGTGCCAGAGGGCAGAAATCCGCACTTTTCAAGAACCCGTTGGGAGGCACGGTTGTCCGGCTCTGTTTCCGCCTCCACGCGGGTCACATTGGACTGTTTCAACGCCCAAACTACAGTTGCGTCAATTGCCTCAGTTGCGTAGCCGTGACCTTGGTATTCCTCGAGAATCCCGTAACCGATCTCAACTACACCGTTTGCGCCAAGGCCTTTGAAACACAGATCCCCGATGTGTGTTCCATCCCGCAGCTCAATCATCCACATGGCGTACCAATGCCATTGATCGGGATGCCGCAGACAGCCCTCCAGCATCTCTGTGTACGCCTTTTTGAGCTCCGCGTCCGTTTCCGCGGCAATGTATGCCTCCATCTGCTCTTGCGAAGCGGGGTAAACGATCAGTCGTTTTGTCTCGATCATCTTTTCAATCCTCTCCCCGGAGCGAATCGCCCTCGCCATACGTCCAGACAAGCTCGATTTCCTTGAAGGTCATGACCAGCTTTTCAGACTCCGGCTGATGCAGCGTGATACGGTATGCCACCCCGTCCAGTTCGCCGGTCACATCGGCGGTCAGGGTATTGCCTTCCATGACATAGGTCCCCATGGCTCCGTCCGCGCCGATATACCAGGAGATCCTGCCGTCGGAACGGATCTCCATGCCGCTGCCGAACTCCGCCGCGCCGGGAAAGACCTCGCTCAGTGTCTCCAGGTCGGTATCATCTACAAGGTGCCAGGGCCCGACAAGAGAATCCACGGACAATTCCGTTTGCGCCGTCAGAGCAGAGGGGAGGATTTCAACGACCTCCTCCGCTGTGGACAGCGTCAGCGCAGTCGCCTTCTCTCCATTCAGCACCAGCGTATAGACGCCCCCGGGCTGCGGACTATTGATCACAGCGCTTCCGCAGTCCGAAAAACCCTCACCGGCTTTTTCCGCAGCGAACACATCGAGCCTGAAAGAATCAATGGAAGTTGTCGGAAGCTCATCCGGGACAAAATCGAATTCATATACTACTTGCCCGGTATTTTTATTGATCTGTTCGCAGACTTTACTCCCGAGCGTTATGTCGTTCACACAACATCTCGCCGCGATACCATACAGGTTTACCGCGCTTTGATTTATGATGCGGACGATCAATACGGTTCCTTCCTCGCTTTCCACAACCGTTGACGCTTGCTTTCCGACCTTGCTGCAGCCGGTCAGCACGGAGAGGATGACGGCTACCGCCAGAATAATTGATATTTTATGTTTCATTGTGCTCCTATCTTCTCATGCTTTCTTAAGTGTTTTTCAAACTCCGGTGTCCGGGACCAGTATTTGACGCCCCAGTTGTCGAAGCTCCACTCGTCCATATAGCTGTTGCATTCGTAATCCACATACCAGATCAGGCCGTCCCGCACGACAAAGTTGGTAGGGAAATAATCGATGTTTAGCCCGTGGGCTTTGGCCTGTTCCGCCATCTCCCGCACCTGCGGCAGATACGGCTCCACGGAAACGCCTTCCCTCACTAGGTCAAATACGGTGTCACCCTCAATGTACTCTTTCACGATCCGCTCCGAGCCCATGTCCACAGCGAGCATAGCGGGGATTCGGATACCCGCGTCTTTCAATCGCTGATAATCGCGGCACTCCGCGTCGATCTTGTTCCCAAACGTGTAATAGTCACAGGGCTCGTGGTGGATCTGCTTGAGCACGACCTGTCGCCCGTCACATTCCGCGAGATAGGAATACCCACCCTTGCCGTGACCCAAGAGCCGGATGATGTGATATGTTGTTCCACAGACGGCCAGGTAATCTTTCATATTGTCCTATCTTCCTTTGTGTTTTTTCTTTTTCTTCTGCTGTTTCAGCGCGAATTGCCGCTCGACCTCCGCCTGTTTTTGCTTCCGGCTTTTCAATTTTCGTTCCTGCTTGTTTTGCTCCAACTGCATCTGCAGGGCCTGCTGTGACTTTGTCCCGACCCCGGTACGTTCCAGTTGCTTTCTTGCGTTCCGCTGGCGGCGCTTTGGATTGCCCGCCGTGCGCCTGCTGCCGGTTTCAACGGCGGGACTGAATTCCAATTTGTAGTAGTGCTTGAGAACGAACTCCCAAACATCATAGTCCTTTGGCTCCGCGCCGAAGGTGATCCTGCAGACAGAGAGCTTCCCATCCTCGATGCGCTCAAACACTCCTACCCAGAAGGGATCATCGAAGTAGACCGTCAGCTTTGCTTCCATGGGTGAAACCGTATAGTCTGCGTCTTCATCGAGATCTTGCCGACCTGATACCCGTATGTCTCCAGTTCCTTTTTACAATTCAGGAAAGAGTGGTCGATGGGAAAACCGCAGATCTGATGCACCTCGTCAAAGCTCAGCTCTGCCGGAGCATTGTCGGCATTGTTTTTGATATACTCCCAGAGCGGGTCATATTTGCTCATGATGATCAGCCCTCTTCAGTTTCTATGTTCAGTATATTCAGCGGTGTGCATTGATAAATCATGATCATTGCATCATACAAGTATTCAGGTTCGCAGTATATTCTGACGGTATCCTGGAGAATGGTATTCAGAATGCTGTATCCTTCCCCCAGACTGCCTGTATAGATAGGCTCGTGTATGTACTTGTATGCTTCAGAATCTTCACTGACTTTGGAAAAATCCAGATAATACGTTCCCTGCTCCTTTGCCTGAAATGCAAGAATATCTCCTGAAACAAACCTGTGATTGGCTCTTCTGCCGTTGCCGGATGGCATATTGCAGTTTGTAATGAAATAATCTGTTCCGATGGCATAATACGAATCACCCAGCTCATCCCGGATGAACGACCCCATCGTTCTCGTATAGTTTCCTGCATATCCGATGTGCCCGTTATGCCCTGCAATCATCATTCTTGACCTATCCAGTCCTTCAGAGATTTCGATGACCTTCTTAGCCATCATCTGGTCCCGGTACTGTCCTCCTTCAACCATACCGTTGTCTCCATCATATCTGGAAGCCAGTTCCCTGGCTCTCATCACATTCTCAATGCAGTCCAAAATACGGTCGTAATTGTACAGGCCCTGATATGCGTCCCGGTTGGTTTCCAGTTGACTCTTCAGACGGTTCAGCGCTTCAAAGCCATCGCTCAGGCCTGCATCTCTGATATTTGCGCTGCCATTCAGATAAGAATCAAAAGCAGCACCCAGACAAGCACCTTCCTCAATAGAATTCTCTTCCACAAAATCCAGAATCAGATTCAGATCTACATCCGGATTCTGCATATCAAATCCATAGAATGAAAGAATTTCACTATGAGAACGATTATATTCTTTCATCCATTCAATCAAGCTTCTGATTTCCTCTGTTCTGTAGATCGGAAAACTGATATGGTTCATCACCTCATTGACTGACATTTCTGAATGACCATTGATGTAATCATTGATGATGACACCCTCGCCGTAATCCATTTCCATGGCAAAGCAGTCAACCCCATACTGATCAACCAGCACTTTCAGTACTTCGAGTTTAAGCTCCTGGAATTCAGCATTTCCGTGCGTTGCCTCGCCCAGTCCGATGATTTTTGCGCTCTCACGTACTGTAAGTTCCTGGATTCCGCAGGCTGCTTCATCAATTCCATCGATTTTTCTTTTTGCCTGTATTTCCGGATTTTTTATCAGATAGAGATCCAGCGCTGCCAGCCCAAGTATCAACACCAGAAACAGCACTGCCGTGGCTTTGCCAATCTTCTTCAGAACTCTCATCTTCTTTACCTCGTACTCTTTTATATACTGCACTCCATTTGAATATCAAAAGGTTCCTCTTCTACACAGGAAGGTATCGGATGTTCACTCGGTCTGAAGCCCATTGCCTTGTAAAAATCAATGGTTTCCTCAGCGCTGCAGCAGGATGCGTACAGGGCAGAAGCCCCACGGCCTCTTGCATAATCAGCGGCAGTTTCAACCAGCCGTCGTCCGATCCCGCGCCGTCTGAACGCGCGAGAAACATGAAAACTGTCAATGATAAGGCGATTCTCGTTCAGCTCCGGTATCAGCATGATTTCACCAACGACCGCATCTCCCTTAAATGCGCAGAAGGCAATATATTTGCCTGACAGTATCTCTCCCGCCTTTTTGCGTCTCTGTTCGAGCGACCAGGTTTCGGTAAAGGGTTGGAAATGCAAAACGAATCTGCCGTTTTCTATGCGCCAGACATTTTGAACCTCTTGAAATCTGTCAAATGAATCCATTGACGTTTCACAGAAATTGTTTCTGTCCGCCTGTTTGATTTCAATCATGTTTTCAGTCATGATGATCGGAAGCCTCACTTGTGTTCCATCGGGGTAAAGCGGATGCCATTGACCGTTTGCTCACTGTCTGTTGCCGTAAAACCGAGCGCTTTGTAGAAGGGCAGCCCGTAGGGAGAAGAATTGAGTGTGATCGACTTGCTGGGAAAGTCCTCCTGCATCCGTTTGAACAGCTTGGTTCCGATACCGCGCCGGTGATATTCGCCGTCTACGAAAAAGAAGCAGATATGGCGCTGCCGCACCCGGATCGCCAGCAAGCCGATCAGCCTTTCCCCGTCAAATGCGCCGTAGTACCTGAGGCCGGCCAGATAGGCCCCGTTTTCCAGAGTTTTCCGGAATTCTTCGGTACCTTCCGGTGCGTAATCCGGAGATTCATATTCGGTGAAAACCTTCCACGCAAGAGCGAGCGCTGTGTCTGTTTCGTCTTCCGCCAGGATCCGGATCAAGTATTCTTTTTTCGCGAGTTGTTCCACACGCAGAAAAGCTGATTGACACCAGGCAAACAGAACAGAGAAAGCCTGATCGAAATCAAATCCATCCGGCAGTTCTGCCAGCTCCAGTACCCGTCGGTCTTCCGCTGAAACAGCTTCTTTGAGGTCCTTTTTTGTAAGGATAAAGCGACCGCTCTCCAGATAGTGCAGGTTCTGCATCAGGAAAAACACGCCTTTGCAGGTGCCGCGAAACTTCACAACGTTTTTGTCTCTGTCCGCATGGATATAGCGATGGCAAAGCTCGTGATACAGGTTCCCCAGGCTCAGCTTGACATAGTTGACTTCGTCCTCCCATGTCGCAGACGGAAGAAAATCTGTCAATACACCGAGCAGGTCTTTTGTCGTATGGCGCAGCTGGCAGACTTCCAGGGGATTCCAGCGAAGCAGCTCGTCTCTGCCGCAGATAAACCCGCAGGATCGCTCATAGAAACCGATCTTTTTCAGGATCTCCCGATACCGATCCATGTCCTGAACAGAAAACCGATCCAGGATCAACATGACGTCAATATCGCTGTTTTCGCATGCTTCTCCACGCAGGCAGCTGCCCTGAAGACCAACGTAAAGCAGCCGCTCTCCGAAGGCTGCCCGGCAGTTCGAAACCAGGTCATTCAAATAACTGTCCAAATCAACCATCGTTTCGATACTCCTCTAATGTTCTGACCTCACAGCCCTTGTCCGCATAATATGTGAGCATTTCCGGCAGCTTCTTCAGATCGTAACTGGTGACGCAGTCAGAAATGACATGGACGGCGTACCCGGCTTTCGCCATATTAAAGCAGGTGGATTTCACGCAGGCTGTCGCGTCCGCGCCGGTGATGAAAAACTCATCGATCCCGTTTTCCCGGATATACGCGGAAAACTCCTCGCTCGTCAGCGCGTTGGCCTTCGTCTTGACAAAGACCTTATTCGACACGATCTTCAATTCCGGCACAAGCTCCGCGCCTTTTGAGTCAGGCTTGAAGGTTCGGGTGCCGGGGGAGAGATTATTGTGCTTGATGTAAACGACGTCCATCTCCCATTCCACAGCCCAGTCAATGGCGGCGTTGAGATTGTCGATGATGTCCCGATAGTGCTTTGTGATGTCGTTTTGTATGTCGATCACGACAAGCGCTTTATGACTCATTCGATCCGGGTTCCTCCTCGCTTTGTCGGTTCTCCTCCGCGTCTTTCTTTCGGTAATTGGCGGCGGCAGACAGGAAACAGGCCGCGGCGGCGAAGAGAAGCGCGCCGACAATGAAATGCTCGCCCACGATCTGAAGCGTCGCGG
>Ga0129306_1003733_pt1 | contig 10901 bp, 7 predicted proteins | sample P827metagenome_FD_94438 | JGI IMG/M metagenome (GOLD analysis project Ga0129306, IMG submission 94438) | Capybara group fecal microbial communities from Wisconsin, USA - P827 metagenome | ecosystem: Host-associated > Mammals > Digestive system > Large intestine > Fecal | place: USA: Wisconsin...
AGGTCGCGGGACGCCCCGTGCGCTTCGACTTCAGGTTCGTCGGCGACGGATACTACGACGAGCGATGGGAGCGCGCGATCCTCGAAGGTGGCGTCGTCACGGACGGCGTGAGGCGTCCGTCTCCAGAAGACGCCTTCTACGCACTCGTCTACCACGCGCTTTTCCAGAAGCGCGAGATTGCGTGCGACTACGGTGCGAAGGCGCTTGCGCTAGCCCGCGCGGCCGGGATCGGCGGCGACACGTTCGACGACTGGATCGTCCCGCTCTGCGCGTTTTTGCGCTCGCACGGATACCGCATCACGCGTCCGGTTGACACGAGCGTATATCTCGACGACCTCCTGCCGCGCTGGGAGGAGATCGCGGCGGAGATAGAAGACCTTTCGCCGCTCAGGGAAGTGCGTCCCTTCGGCCTTGCCTCGCGCAGGGTGAGTCCGTACCTTCCGACGCTGCTCTTCTCCGCCGACCTCGGCGGAAGCCGATGCTTCGTGAAGTACTCGCCCGTCGCGCCGAAGGCGGTCGCGGCGGAGTGGGAGTTTCCGCGGCGGATGTGCCGCGCCGCGGAGAGGCTGTGTCCGAAGCCGCTCTTCTGGCACGAGACGTCGGGCGGCGGCGCATTCGCCGCGACGGAGCTCGTGGAGGGCGAGACGCTGGAGGCGCGGCTTGCCGGCGGACGCGCGATCGGCGCGGAGGAGGCGGCGAGGCTTTCGGCGGACATGGCGTCCATTGTCCGCGCGCTCAAGGCCGCGGGAATCGTTCATCGCGACATACGGCCCGCGAATCTGATGGTGACGCCGGAGGGGCGCATCAAGCTGATCGACTTCCAGTTCGCCGTCGACCGTTCGCGCACCGGGGAGTACGGCTATTTCGCCGAGCGCGCGAACGAGCTCTTGTATCCGCTCGGCGCGGACTTCGCCGTTGCGCCTGGGGTGTGGAACGACAACCATGCGATGGCGAAGTGCCTGAGGCTGCTGCCGCAGTGCGCGGCTCGCGACGAGGCGATCGCGGAGCTCGAGGAGGGGATGTCGGAGGCGACGCTCCGAGCGAAGCTCACGCGCTCGCAGAGGCGCAGGCTCAAGAAGGAGCACAGGAAGATGGCGCTGCGCAGACTGCGCCACAGGCTCCTCGGAAAGAAGGAGAAGCCGCACGACGAGGAGCGCTTCCAGCGCGTCTCGCACATGCTCCGAGAGTGGGACTGACGTCGCCTTCGTGCGCTACTCGAACTTGAACGAGTGGGCCTTCGGGAGTATTTTCGCGGGGGCGAACTCGGTGAAGATCGCGTTCCATGCGAGAGGATCGCCCAGCTCCTCCCATGCGACCTTCGCGGGAGGGTTGAACGACTTGACGGACCTGTATGCGCGCCGTTCGCCGGCGGGCATGCGCGAGAGGTCCGCGTTTCTGCACACGACGAGCAGCGTGACGTTCTTCGCGCCGAGATCGGCGAGGGCGGACTCGAGCGCGCCGAGCCTCGCCGGCAGGTCCTGCGACTCGGCGTCTGCGTCTGCGAGCCTGTGGACGACGAGAGTCGACTCGTCGTCGGAGAGGACGCGGCGAAGCTTGTCCACGAGGTGGGCGAGGCGTCCGCGGAGATCTGCGAGGTCGTCGTCGAGAGCCTTTCCGATTGGAGGAGGTGCACCGGTCTTCCAGCGGAGGCGTCCGTGGAACTGTATTCCGCTCGCCTTGTGGAGCCACATGTGGGAGTGCTCGATGAGCCCGAAGTCCCCGGTCGGCAGCGAGTCGAGATTGAGCAGCGCCGCTGTGACCGTCGCGAGGTCGCGCGACTGCGCCCAGGCGAGGAGGGACGAGTCCACGAACTTCCAGCGGCAGAAGAAGCGGAACGCCACCTCGCAGTTGATTCCGAGCGGGACGATGTGCTGGAAGCGGCGGCTGCGGAGGCGCGCCGCGAGTGCCTTCGGTCCGACGACGTAGGCGGCCTTCCTGAAGACGCGCCTTACGCGGAAGTACCAGTACTGAGCGGCGTTCTCGGCTCCTATGGCGGCGATCTTCTTCGCGAACTTCTGGCGGCGCTTGTCTCCCTTTCTCGCCTTGTAGGCGGCCTTTTCGGCGTCCGTGCGGTAGTCCCGCACGGCGTATTCTCCGCCGAGGAAGCCGGCGAGCATGTCGATCTCGACGCCGCATGCGGGCGTGCCGGGGTCGTGGCGCGCGTAGTCGAAGGCGATGCGCCTCACGCCGGGGAAGGGGCTTTCGTCTACGCGGTCGGCGAACTTCCGTCCGTTCTCGAGGTTGAGCAGCAGGTATTCGACTGTCTTGTCGGGATAGGCGGCGTTCATCACGTCCAGAGCCTCGCGGCATTGCTTTGCGCTTGTCGGGACTGGCGTGACGGGTGCGTCTATGGTGACGAGGAGGATGCTCTTCGCGGCGGCGATGCACTTGGCGAGGCGCGTTATGCGTCGCTCGTACTTTGCGGCGATGGCGGGATGCTGCTCGGCGAGCGGGATGCCAGAGACGAAGTCGTGGAGGATGAGGAGGTCGTTGCGGGTGTTGCGCACCTCCTCGTGTCCGTAAGTGTCGTTCATCCCGACCCACTGCAGGTCCTCGAGGTTCATGAAGTCCGGAAAGCCGTCGCGCATGATCTCGCACTTCTCGGCGGGCGTGTGGATGCCGACCCAGTCCCATGGGAACGAGGCGAGCTGGAGTCCGGCTCGGCGGAGCGTCTGGGACGAGCTGCACGCGTAGCCCAGCGGGATGATGAGGTCGTAAGTCTTAGCCATGCTGACATTATACCATAAACGCGCCGCGCGGGCGGATATTCCCAACGGCGGCGCGCGAATTTGATATAATATATCCGAAAGAGAAACATGCGCATGAAAACGCACATCACAAGGAGTTGACGCAGCATGACGCAGGAGCAGAAAGACATTCTTCTGAAGGCCGGTATCGGCGACGCGACGGATGTGAGCCGCTACGGCAGCGGACACATCAACGAGACGTACAAGGTCGAGACGGCGTCCGGAACGCGCTACATACTTCAGCGCGTGAACACGTCCATTTTCGACGAACGTCTTCTCAAGGCCAACGTCATGCGCGTGACGGAGTTCCTGAAGGCGAAGGGCGTGAAGTCGCTGGAGGTCGTCGCATACGAGAGTCCGTGGCGCGTTTACAAGTTTCTCGAGGGCTACGCGTCTCATGACGTCGTGGAGGAGCCGCACCAGGCGTACGACGTCGGGCGCGCCTTCGCGAAGTTCCAGAACGACCTCGCGGACATTCCGCCTCCGCGCCTCGACGACATCATCCCGAAGTTCCACGACACGCCCGACCGCCTCAGGCAGCTCGACGAGGCGATTGCGCGAGACGTGAAGGGCAGGCTCGCCGGGGTGGGTCCGGAGCTTGCGTTCGTCGACACGTGGCGCGAGCGCGCGGGTAGGATCGTCGGGCTCATGGCGAGCGGGGACATCCCCGAGCGCGTCACGCACAACGACACGAAGATCAACAACGTGATGATCGACGCGCGCGGCGAGGCGGTGGTGATAGACCTCGACACGACGATGCCCGGCTCCGCACTCTTCGACTTCGGCGACATGGTGCGCACCGCGACCGCGGCCGCGGCGGAGGACGAGCCGGACCTCTCGAAGGTCTTCTCGAAGCGCGAGTATTTCGAGGCGCTGGCGCGCGGATACCTCGAGGGCGCGAAGTTCCTCAACGCGGCCGAGCGCGAGAACCTCGTGTTCTCCGGAATGCTCGCGACGTTCGAGGTGGGGGTGCGCTTCCTCACCGACTACCTCGCGGGCGACACGTACTTCCACACCGCGTATGCGGACCACAACCTCGTCCGTGCTCGCAACCAGTTCCAGATGGTGAAGTCGCTCGAGTCGCAGAAATCCGAATACGAGTCGATCGTGAAGTCCTTCTCGTGAACCCTTAAACTCTCAACTTTCAACTTTGAACTTGCTGCTTTGAACTTCCAGATTCTTCCATCTCTTCTCGCGGCCGACCTTGGCCGCCTTGCCGACGAGCTGAAGCGCGCCGAGGCGTCCGGTGCGGACGCGATACACATCGACATAATGGATCCGCACTTCGTGCCGAACATGAGCTTCGGTCCGTCCATCGTCGACTTCTGCCGAAGGACATGTCCCGGCTTCTACCGCCACGTGCACCTCATGATGTCGCGCCCGGACCTCTATCTCGAGAAGTTCGCGGCGGCTGGCGCGCAGACGATACAGGTGCACATCGAGGCGGACTGCGATCTGCACGTCGAGCTCCGGCGCATCCGCGCGCTCGGCGCGAAGCCGGCGCTCGTGATCAATCCGGAGACGCCGGTGGAGATTCTCGCGCCGTATCTCGGCGAGGCCGAGGAGGTGCTGGTGATGACGGTGCATCCCGGCTACGGAGGGCAGAAGTTCATCGCCGAGTGCCTCCCGAAGATAACGTGGCTCAGGGAGCGCTGCCCTGGTCTCGACATCATGATCGACGGGGGCGGAAACGCCGAGACGATTCCGCTCTGCGCCAAGGCCGGCGCCAACCAGTTCGTCGCCGGCTCGTACCTCTTCGGACAGTCCGACATGCGCGCCGCGGTCGCGGACCTTCGCGCGAAGCTTCGTTGTTGCAAAGCCTGACCATAATTGGTATCATCGAGGCATGAAAACCTCGAGACGCCAGTTCCTCGCCTCCGCCGCGAACGCACGCCTCGCCAAGCCGCGCGTCGAGGCGTGATTCGGGGTGTTTCGCGAAGGTCTCCCGAACCGCAGGGGATTGTCATCGTGGTGCCAACCTGAAAAATCGCAATTTACCCCATTGACGGAGCGAACAGATGAAGCGTATAATATGCGCCGTTTTATCTGATCAAGAAAATCATGAAGGGGAGTTTCAAAATAGTCAGGGTACGACTAATATCCCAGACCGCTCGGGCTATAAGTCGTTCAGCGGATTTTCGAATCTGAAGTGTGTAAAGATGCTTGCCGTGGTGAAGACGATTGGTAATAATGCATTCTATGGTTGCTCTAAGCTTCAGGAGGTGGATCTTCTAGGAAGCATCGAGAGCATCGGCCAATACGCATTCTACAACTGCCCTGCGCTGACCAGCGTCAATGTGCCAGGCAGTTGCCAGGTGGCGAGCAACGCGTTCCAGCCCCGAAACAACGGCGACTGGGACGGGGATGGGCTGAAGGACTCGGACGGCGATGGCGTAGACGACGGAACGGAGACCAGGGTGTGGTCGTATTTGAGGCGGGACAGGGCGGGGGCCTTCAGAAATACGCCAAACCTGGACCAATTTGGGGAGACAATCACCGACATAGCGGAATCGGCGGACGTAGCTTCGCTTACAAGTGGAACATTTATCCCCGAAATGTTCGATCGCGCGATGTTGAATGACACCAACAGCAGGGGCGTGTTCCTAGTGGAGGGCTGCGCGGATGGCGTGGGTCTGACAATAGAGGGGGTGGACAGATACGATAACGACAGGGTGGTGGTCTCTTCGACTGCGAGAATAACAGTCAAGTCGGTGGAGGAGATGTACAGGTATGCCGATCTCCGTCCTGTTGTCAACGGGGCGGCGTATACGGTTTCTGGAACGCCCCCGAACGAATGGGATGCCATGAAATGTGACCGTGATGTGTTTTTCACGCATGGCTTCCGTGTATCGGCTGCCGATGCCCACGCATGGGGTTCCGAGGTGTACAAGCGCCTCTGGCAATCAGGTTCTAACGCGAGGTTCGTCATGTTCACATGGGCTGGCGACTACGGCTGGCCGGACAGCGCGTTGTACTTTCCGCATAACGTCTATCAGGCGCTGAAGACCGGAGGTGCGCTCAAGTCGCTAGTCGAGAGTGTGCAGTCAGACTCGTCGAAGCGCATCCTGATGACGCAGTCGCTTGGCAATATGGTCGCCTGCGAGGCGTTGAAGCAGGGGCTTCGTGTCAACAAGTACTTCATGTTTGATGCAGCCGTAGCGACAGAGTGTCTTGATGGAACTCTGCAAGCCTCTGCGTCGGCAGTCGAGAAATATGTGCCGTCCAATTGGAGAAAGTATGATTCCATGTCGTGGGCGGCGAATTGGTATAGGTGGTTCTTGCCAATTTCAAATGACTCGCGCTCGCAACTTGGCTGGGTCGGAAGGTATTCCGATGCGTTGAGAAACGCCACTGTGATCTGCAATTACTATTCCTCGGGCGATGAGGTGTTCCGCGAAGCGAAGAACCCTCCTTGGTTATTAGAAGGCATGCTTGATTCGCCTGCTAACTATGCTTGGCAGAAGCAAGAAACGCAGAAAGGCGGTAAGTTCATAGGAGGAACTGCCTATGGCGGCTGGGGTTTCCATACTTGGCGCATAGCGGGGTTTGACTATCAATACCAGAGCGCGGAAGCAGCGCGCATGGTGGCGAATGGTTCTGTGACCAACAATCCTGTCTTCAACCGTGGATATGCACCGATGTTCGACTCCAGCGCAACACAGGATGAGATAATGTATGCGCTTGCGAAATGCGTTCCCGCTATATCAAGCCCGGTTGGTGGTACGAGCATTTATTGCGATATGGTTGATGAAAACCACGATTTGAATCAAGACTACTATCGTAGTGGTGTGGGTAGCCCAGCGAGCCCTTGGAAACATTCGGACATGAAAGATGTCGCGTATTTCTACGTGAATCCTCTCTATAAGGAACTTGTAACAAAAGGAGGTCTCAAATGAAACACTTCATGACTTTTGCTTTTCTCTCTGGTTTGGTTTTGTGTTGCCACGGCGAAGAGGCCGCAATACCGGACGATGTCTTTCGAAAAATGTCGAAGGACAAGACTCGCTGGATTGCGAATGCGCGTGGTGCCAAGGCGCTGGAACGTTTCCGCGTCGTAGATGACCTGGGGGCTCCTGTTCCCCGCGCCCGAATAGAGGGTGTGTGGGGAACGCCAAGCTCGAACGCGGCGACTTTCGAAGGCGAAACAGATACCAATGGCGTGTTTTCGGTTACGGGCGTGTCGAGAGACATGGTGAGGTTTACAGTAAATAAGAAAGGATTCTACTCCTCGCATGGCGAGGTCCGTTATATCGATACCTGGACAGTGCCAGCTGTAAAGAACGGAATCTGGCAGCCGAGCGATGCCACTAGGCGAGTTGTTCTGAAGCGCATTGTTAACCCGGTTGAGATGGAGTCCTCGCCATGTCTTGATTATTACCGCTATCCGCCGCAAGGTGAGTGGACGGGTTTCGATTTGCAGAAAAGAGACTGGGTTAGTCCTGCTGGCAGTGGCGAGCGTCCAGACATGCTAGTTAGGTTTATTCGACAGGAACGACCGAATGGATACTACAAGACGATGGAAGTGTCGTTTACCAATAATCCTTACGCAGGGGTATATCAGATGACAGTGGATGAACAGTCAGACCTGAAATCCGTCTATTGCGCTGACACGAATGCAACTTATTCTGCATCTCTGATGTTTGACGTTGAGCGAAATGAAACTGGACTACGCAGAAATGACTTCAAAGAAGGCCAATACTTTGTTTTCAGGACCAGGACCAGTGTTGATGACGACGGGAAATTGAAATCGGCGCACTATGGAAAGATATACGGAGACTGGCGTTTTTGCGAGCGAGGTGGCATGGCAATTCAGAGGATTGACTTCAATCCTCGGCCAAACGACACGAACCTTGAAGATGCCGAGACGGCGAGGCTGTCCGAGCTTAATCGCCGCAATGACTGTCGTTAGATACGATTGCCTGATCATGCGGCGGCGTGGCGGAGGGAGGTCGGCTTGGCGATGAGTGGTAAGGTATGGGGACAGTCCCCGGTAGGTTCTTCTATGTTTATAAGCTCTATAACGAACTCGTAAAGAAAGGAAATATCAAATGAAGCGACTGATTGTTCTGACATTTCTCTCCACACTATTTATTTGCTGCCACGGCGAGGAGGTGGAGATGCCAGAAGACGTCTATCGCAAAGTGTCGAAAGACAAGACGCGATGGGTCGCGAACGCACGAGGCGCCAAGGCGACGGAGCGTTTTTGTGTTGTTGATGATCTGGGCGTTCCAGTTCCTGACGCCAGCGTCATGGGGGTGTGGGGAACGCCAAGTTCTAATGCGGCGACATTTGAAGGATTGACAGATTCGAAAGGCGTGTTCACGGCAGATGGGGTGACAAGGGACATGGTGCGGTACATTGTGAAGAAAGATGGCTTCTACACTTCGGAAGGCGAGGTTCGCTACATTGACACATGGACGGTGCCGGCCGTGAAAGACGGAAGATGGCAGTCGAGCAACGCCACTAGGCGAATCGTCTTGAAACGCATGCGAAACATAGGCAAGTTGGCCGTTCCAAACTGCAGAGGCACCATTGAGTTTGATGCTCCTGTTCAGGACGAATGGCTACCGTTTGACCTGGAAGTTTTCGACTGGAATGCCCCATATGGCGCTGGCAAGTACCCTGACGTGCTGCTGCGCTTCCACGGACGGAAGGCGGCGTGGAATGATTTCACATCTACAATGGAAGTTTGCTTCACGAACAACCCGCACGCGGGCGTTTACGAGCTGAAGAAGGATTTGTTTTCGTGCTTTAAGACAGTTTACAAGGCTGATTCCAACGCCGTTTACCGTAGCAGTCTCGATTATAAGTGCGAGCGAACTGCATCAGGACAGGAAACGGAGAGAATGCTCGACCGGAACTCTTATCTGGTGTTCCGAACGCGCACGAAGATCGACGACAAGGGGAACTTGAAGTCTGCGCACTATGGCGTGATACAGGGAGCGTGGGCATTCGATGGAAAATCCATGCGCTTCTCGGACGCTTGCTTTAATTCGCGCGAAAACGACGTTGATGTTGAAGATGGATTAATCTTGCGGAGGCAGCAAGATTATGAGACTTGGTGAAGGCCCAAAAGAGTTCAAGAGTAACGCTACTATGCATTTCAGCAACGCCAATATGTCAGCCGTCCTGCAATGCCTGATTGCCATTCTAGTCCTAGCAGGCTTTGCCACGCGCTGCGGGGCCGAGGAGATGCCGGAGGAGGTATTTCGCAAAGTGTCAAAGACAAGACGCGATGGGTCGCGAACGCCAAAGGAGCAAAGGCCAAAGAGTGCTTTCTGGTGTTTGACGACGAAGGTGCCGTTGTTACGAATGCGACGGTACTGGGTGCGTTCGGGCGTTACAACGATGGCGAAAAGTGTTTCAGGGGGACTACGGATACAAATGGCTGCTATTCTATCGCTGGTGTGTCCCGTGACAGAATGTGGTATCGAATCTCGAAAGAAGGCTACTATTCTTCATCGGGGGTGAAGTCGTATATTGATACAGAAGAGGTCCCTGCCGTGAGGAATGGCTGCTGGCAACCGTATGGAGAGCGTCACTCTGTTGTCTTGAAGAAGATTAGAAACCCGACAGCGCTGATAAGATCTCCTGCGCAAAAGTATTTTTCATATCCTCCTTCAGGTAGCTGGGTGGGCTTTGACTTGGAAGTATTGGATTGGGTTAGTCCAATGGGAAAAGGAACTCATTCAGATGTTCTGATCCGTTTTACGGATGAAAAATCCTCGTCTGCCTTTGCAAGAACCATGGAAGTATCGTTTACCAACAACCTATATGCTGGGGCATATGAGATGAAATGTGATTCACATTCGGAATTGAAGACCATCTACTCGGCAAGTCCGGATGAGAAGTACTTGGAATCATTCACGTACCGCTATAAGCGTGATTCAACGGGGTATCATGGAGAAGAGCTTGATGATGGAAAGTATCTTGTCGTCCGGACGAGGACGAAGATTGATGACAATGGAAACTTGTTGTCTGCCCATTACGGCATTATCTTTGGGAATTGGCGGTTTGTTGAGAAAGGTGGCATGTTTGTCGAACGCTTAATATTCAATCCTCAACCGAATGACACTAATCTGGAAGACGCGGGGACCTACTACCTCAACCCCTGCAATCTCGACCGCAACCTTGAATGGAACAACCAGAACCTGTGCGAGGACCCGCTCTATCCACGTCCCGAAAAACGCCGCAGGATGGAGTACGAGTCGTTCAACAGGGACCAGAAACCCTGACGAGCGGGTTGATGTGCGGTGATTTTACGGGGACTGTCCCCGATAGATTCTTCGTGATCCCTCTTTATGATAAGTTAGTAAACGACGGAGGTCTGAAATGAAAATATCATTGATGTTTTGCCTGCTTGCCGCAGGAACTACGCTTTGCGCGGAGGAATGTTCCCAGCTGGACATTCTGAAGGCGCAGCGCAATGGCGCGTCGTTCGACGTGACGCTTCGGGTCGTCGATGACAGGGGCGTTCCTGTCGAAGGCGCTCGGTGCGAGGGGTGGAAGTGGATCGACGCCCACAAGGACAACGGAAGTTCGTACGAGACGATTACGGACAGCAACGGCCTGGCGAGAGTAACAGGCAAGTGCGGCAAGTGGGTCAGCGTTGCGGTTTCCAAGGAGGGGTATTATTCCTCCCAAGATGAAATCAGATTCAGTGGATTGAAGAAGAAGGGCGTGCTCGGTTCTTACGAGTGGCAGCCGTATGGAAGCGATGTGCGGGTTGTTTTGAAAAGAATCCTCAAACCATGTCGCCTAATTCATGATGACGGAAGTCCTAAGAGTATTCCGAAGCTTGGCGAGTGGATAGGCTATGATCTGGAAGTTAATCAATGGGTTAAACCTTACGGTGACGGCAGGTGTTCCGATATGCTTGTGCGGGTGTGCATTGACGGGCTAAATGATATAAATGATTTTAAGACATCGATGGAGGTGTCTTTCACAAATCGCCCGTATGCAGGAGCATACAAACAAAGTATGGATTCGCATTCGGATATGCGTTCGACATATAGCGCAGATACAAATGCATTATATCAATCGTCATTCTTCTTTGCGCATGAACGGCATACTGTTGCTGGCGTAAATGGCATAGCTGGCACAGATACTAGGCTTGATGACAAGTCGTACCTTGTGTTTCGCACAAGAACGGAG
>Ga0129306_1003739_pt1 | contig 10887 bp, 8 predicted proteins | sample P827metagenome_FD_94438 | JGI IMG/M metagenome (GOLD analysis project Ga0129306, IMG submission 94438) | Capybara group fecal microbial communities from Wisconsin, USA - P827 metagenome | ecosystem: Host-associated > Mammals > Digestive system > Large intestine > Fecal | place: USA: Wisconsin...
AATCGAAGGTGTTAAAGAGTCCTGGCAGACTTATATTGACGAAGCCAACAACATTCGTTAAGATATTTTCGTAAATAGGATCCTATATTTCAAAGAGGCGGTTTTTCCGGGACCGCCTCTTTTTAAGGGGAAAGAAAGAAATGATTCATCGTAAGTTTTTTAAACCGGTGGCCGCGCTTTTGTTTGCGGCAACGGTTATATCGGTTCTTCCCGCCTGCTCGAAACAGAAAGAGGACGAACTGATCGCGGTCGATGCGGCCGACAATACCATCAATTACGAACTCGTACCCACACAGCGGGGCGATGTGGTTAAGACAAAGAAACTTTCCTGCGTATACAAGAAAAATGAGGAGCAGGAAGTTTATTTTCCCGTGAGCGGGAAGTTGGTGGACAGGGTATATGTAAGAGAAGGGGACAGCGTAAAAAAGGGGGACTTACTTGCTGAACTTTCTTCGGGAAATCTTTCCCGGGAAATTGAACGTCTCGAATACCAGATCAAGAAAAATACTCTTCTTTCGGGCTATGCGGATGAAGAGCAGAATATAGATTTGCAGGTTGCCTGGCTCGATTATCTTTACGGAACGGGTCAGTCTTCTGCCGACAAAGAACGTCTCGACAAGAGACTTGAAAATCTCAACAAATCCACTCAGAGCAAAAAAGAAAGCTATGCGGATACTCTTGAATTTGACAGGAAAAAACTGGCACAGTTAAAGAAAGAGTATTCGGAAAGCAGAATCTATGCGGCCTTTGACGGAACTGTGAAGTTCATCGAAGACCATCTTGAGGGCTCAACCTCCAATATCGAAACCCGCGTTATGACAATCATAGACAATGAGGAAGGTTATTTTGAAACGAGTGAAGTCTACAATCCGGATCTTTTCCCGGAGGGAGTTCCCGTGAACATGACCATAAGCGTCGGAACCGCAAAGGGTGATTATGCCCTGCTTCCGCTTGATCGGGATAACTGGGACAAGACCATGAAATTCTCGGTATATATCGGTGATGCGGACAACATTACGGCAGATACCAGAGGCGAGATCAAAATTTCCGAAGCCTCCAGCGAAAATGTGCTTTATGTTCCGAAACGCTGCGTATATCAGGCAGAAGATAAGTACTATGTTTATATAGTCAACGAAGACGGTTTCAGAGAGGTTCTTTACGTTGAAACGGGTCTTTTCGGTGATGACCGTGTTGAGATCACGGGGGGCTTAAACGAAGGGGATATGGTAATCAAAAGGTGATGAAAAGAAAGACTATTGCTAAAAAGGCCCTGTCCGTGCTTCTTGCCGCAAGCCTTCTTATGACGGTGTCAGGCTGCGGGAACAGGCTTGAGACGGGACTTGATGAAACAATCGAGCTTATAGAGCCCGTGGGAGTCGCAAAGAGCTATGTGAATCCCGAATACAGGAATATCTACGTTTACGAGACCTATAATGCCACCGTTTGCCCTGCGGTAAGCGAAAAATCCTACGAGGTCGGAGTAAACTTTTCTTCTTATGTCCATTTGCCGGGAGAGAGCGTTAAAAAAGGCGATGCCCTGGTAAACGGCGATACTGCGAGCGTAGACGAGGAGATCAAGAAACTTCGCGAGACCATGGCAGACGCCGCGGAAAATTACGAGGAACAGGTTAAGAAACTGACGGAGCAGATCGAGAAGGACAAAAACGATTACGAGTATAAACTCGGAATCTTTGAGAAACTTTCGGACAATCCCGTGGCGGAGCCTTCCTTCCCGGATGACAATTCCGCGCCCTGGCAGGCTTACAAGGCCTGGAGTTCCCAGTACAGGTCCTTTGATGCTTCTCACAGGTATGCGGAACTTACCTACGAAAAGGATACGCTTCGGTTAAAAGAAACAAAAGAGCTGTACAGTCTTGATTATAACTATAATTCTTCGAGACTTAAGGATTTAAGGAAACAACGCGCAGAGAAGGTGCTTTATTCCGATACGGACGGCACCGTGCTTTCCATGAATTATTACGAAGAAGGAAACTGGATCAACAAGAATTCGCCGGTTATCACGGTGGGCGATCTTTCCGTAAAGGAACTTAAGTGCAAGTTTGTAAGCAAGAGCGTGATAAACCTTGCAACGGATGTGTATGCCCTGGTGAACGGTGAACGCTTCGAGGTTGATTATCAGGCCATTTCTTCCGATGAGTACAAGAGACTCAGTGAACGAGACGGTACCGTTTATTCCACCTTCCTGGTGGAGGACCCGGAAAACAAGGTCGATTTCGGAGATTTCGCCGTTATAGTCGTCATTTCCGAGAAACGAGAAGGCGTTCTTTGTGTTCCGAAGGCTTCGGTGGCAAAGGACGATAACGGTCAGTTTGTCTATGTGTACGACGGGGACAAGTACGTGGAGACCTATGTGCAGACAGGTTTAAGCGACGGCATGTACACGGAAATCTTATCGGGCGTTACGGCAAAGGATGCCGTCAAAGCGGACTTAAGATTAAATGCGGGCTCCAACACGGGGACCGTTAACCGCACCACGGTAAGGGGGTCCTTTTCAAGCAATGCCTATGTATTTTACTCCGCAACGGTTCAGGTCAAGAACCCCATCGTATACGGCACCACCTACGTGGATGAGGTTTGCGTCAGAAGAAACGATAACGTCAAAAAGGGCGATGTGCTCTTAAAGATCCACGTTATCGCGGACACCATAGAGATCGAGCGTCAGGAAAGATATCTTTCCAGGGAAAATGCCCGTCTGCAGGAGCTTATAAATGCAGGCGAAGAGGATAACAAGGACGCCATCAAGGCAAAGAAAGAGACCATTGCAGATCTTAAGAAGCTGATCTCGGACATGAAGAAAGACGCCGCGACGGTTGAAATAAAGGCTGAGGAAGCGGGCATCATCACGGAGATCACATCCTTAAAGGCCGGAGACATTCTGACTTACAAGGCTTCGGTGGCAAGGATTGCCGACGAAACCTCATGCTTTATGGTGGCGGAAGACAATGACGGTATTTTGAGTTACGGAAATACCGTGACCATCAGCTATTCGGATATCAACGGAAATACCTTTGCCGCAGGCGGAGACGTGGTTACGGTTTCGCCCATGGCAGTAAGCGGTGCGCTCAGAAACGGCTACGCACTCATAAAAATAGCCCCCGAAGACATGTCGAAGTTTGCAAGTCTTACGGCTTCCGCCGCAAACCGCTGGGGCAGGATTCGCTTTAACCTGCAGGCAACGGTCAGAAAGGCGGAGAACGTACTGAAGGTACCGAAGGCTGCGGTTACGGTGGTTTCGGGTAATTACTATGTCACGGTAAAGGATTCGGACGGAAATTACAAATATGTCTCCTTTATCGTCGGAGGCCAGGATGTTGAAGGCTACTGGGTAGCCGAAGGATTGACTGAGGGAATGACAATATGTTGGGAATAATGCTTGAAAAAATGTGGCATAAGCGCTGGATGAATATAAGCCTGCTCCTTGGCTGTATTTTGCTTGTTGCCACCGCGGTAAGCTTTCCTTTGTACGAAGAAGCGGCTTACACGCGCATGTTAAAAGATGAATTCAATGCTTATGTTTCGCAGACCGGTAAATGGCCGGCGGTGTTCAACATGAGCATGTCTGCGAGGCGCGCTCCGGGAGGCGGCTCCCTTGTTACCATGGAGAACTTTTCAAAGAACATCTATGGGGAAGTGGGTGTCAAAGAAAAAGAAACCTCTGTTTTCTACTATTTTTCCAGAAACGACGTTCACTCCGAGATGGTGCGCTCCGACAGGACCGCCACGGCGGCCAGATTCGGCGCGAAAACCGGAATGGAAGACCATGTGACCATAGTCAGCGGTGAAATGTATTCACCGGGGGGTCTTACCGAAGACGGTGCCATAGAGGCAGTGATCAGTCAGAACTGTATGGTGGATTCCGGATTTCTGGTGGGAGAGACCATTGTCGCCGACAATTTAAAGGACGTTAAAGGAAATCCTTTGAGATTTTACATAAAGGGTATATTTGTCCGCAGCGATGATAACGATTATTACTGGCAGGACGATTTCGGGTATGTCAGCGACATGCTTATGATGAACTACGATCTTTTCAAGACCATGTTCACCGGGGAGAATGCCGAGAAATACACGATCCTCTGCCGTTATACCTCCATGTTTGAGTATGCGGACATAACCGCGGACAGGATCGATTCGATTTCGGAAAGGACCGACTATTTCTTAAACCGAAGCTCCTACACCAACGTGATCGCGGAGCCTCCCTTCCTGTCGGTTATCAAGACCTACAATAACAAGCATCTTCGTATAGCCGCTACATTAAGGATCCTTCAGATCCCGGTACTCATTATGCTTGCCGCGTTCCTTCTGATGATCTCGGGGCAGATGTACGAAATGGAAAAGAGCGAGATCTCGGTCATCAAGAGCCGCGGAAGCTCCAGAGCCCAGATCTTCAGACTCTACTTGTATCAGTCGCTGGTACTTACATTCGCCGGGGCTTTTATCGGAATCCCCCTGGGAATGCTTTTAAGCAGGTTACTCGGTGCCGCCAGGACCTTCCTAACCTTTGACTTTTCGGACAAACTTGATGTGCGCGTAACACCCTACTCCGGAGCTTATGCCCTGGGAGCGGTGCTTGTTGCCCTTCTTTGTCTTACGATCCCCGCAATAAAGCACAGCAAGGTCTCCATCGTTAATCTTAAGCAGCAGAATGCCCTTAAAAAGAAGCCTCTCTGGGAGAAGCTCTTTATCGACGTGATCTTCACGGGTGTTGCTTTTTACGGCTACTATAACTTTAAAAGAAACTCGGGCAACATGGCGGAAAGCGTATTGAACAACAAGTCCCTGGATCCGCTGCTTTACCTAAGTTCTTCGCTTATGATCATCGGCCTCGGACTGTTTTTCTTAAGGATCAAGTCCAAGGTCATCAAACTGATATATATCATCGGGAAAAAGCACTGGAAACCCGCAAGCTTCGTTTCCTTTATGGAAAACATCAAGAACAGCGGAAAGCAGCAGCTTATCATGCTTTTTCTGATCATGACCGTGTCCCTTGGCATGTATCACTCCACCGTGGCGGGAACCATCGTTGAAAATGCCGTAAAGAACACGGATTACATCGACGGCGTGGATCTGGTATTGAAGGAATCCTGGCCGGCGACAGTGGACAGTAACGGCGTTCCCACGGGTAAATTCAGGGAACCCGACAGCAGCAAATACGTGTCCGCCTCCTTCGTAAAGGACTATACCAAGGTTATCTTCGATCCCCTTGCCAAGGCTACCGGCGGTTCAAAGGGCACCTATACCGTCACCCTTATGGGCATCAACACCAAAGAATTCGGCGGTATAACCTATGTGGACAAGTACTTGAACAACAAGCATTATTTCACCCTTTTGAACGAGCTTGCCGAGGTTTCCAACGGCGCCATAGTTTCTTCGAACTTCAGGGACAAACTGGGATACAACATAGGCGACCGTGTTAACTTAAAGCATGAAAACGGTAAAACCGGCAACAGCGTGGTGGTGCTGGATTTCTTTGATTACTGGCCCGGGTATGCGGCAGAAACTCTGATCCAGCAGCCGGACGGCAAGGTCTATACCGCCAGCAATTATCTGGTGGTGGCTAATATAGGTTTTGTAAGCGACAAGCTGGACCAGTATCCCTATGAAATGTGGATAAGCACCAGAGACGGCTATAAAAAGTCCGACATCCTTAACTGGATCGACGAAAACAAAGTCCGTCTCAAAAAGTACAGAAACCGGGACGAAGACTTATCGGCCACCAAGAGCGACCCTCTCTTACAGGGTACCAACGGTGTGCTTTCCATGGGATTCGTGGTGACTCTCGTGCTTTGTGCTGTGGGATATCTGATTTACTGGATCATGTCCTTAAAGGAAAGAGAGCTGGTATTCGGCGTCCTTCGCGCCTCCGGTTTCCACATGCGGGAACTTTTCCACATGCTCTTTAACGAGCAGGTATTCTGCGGCATTTTATCCATCGCTGCGGGCTTCGGAATAGGAACTCTGACCTCTGCCCTGTTCGTGCCCATCCTGCAAAAAGCATACGCAACGGAGGGCCAGGTGCTGCCTCTCATTCTTTATTCAAACATGGCGGATCTTGTAAGGCTCATGGCCGTGATCCTCGGTGTAATGGTACTGTGCCTGGTGGTTCTGACAGTCATGCTGCTTCGTATGAACGTCACCAAAGCACTTAAACTCGGAGAAGATTAATGGGAAAGAATGTAATCGAAATCGAAAATGTGTCGCGGAGCTTCCCGGTTCCCGAAGGGGAGTTCTGGGCACTCAAAAAGATAAATGCGGTGATTCCCGAATCGTCCTTTGTGATCTTAAAGGGTCGTTCGGGTTCGGGTAAGACTACCCTTATGAATCTGGTGGGCACTCTTGACAAGCCTACGGAGGGCAGGATACTCATCGACGGCGTGGATGCCGCCAAAATGTCCGATTATGAAAAAGAAAACTTAAGAAGGAAGAACTTCGGATTCGTATTTCAGTCCGTATCCCTGCTTCCTTCTTTGAATGCCTTCCAGAACGTGGAATTTTCCATGCGGATGGCGGGAGTAAAGCCCGGCAAAGAAAGGGACAGACGAGTGGAAGAATGCTTAAGGCTCGTGGGCCTTTCAAACCGTATGACCCACATGCCGGCGGAGATGTCCGGCGGTGAGCAGCAAAGGGTAGCCATCGCAAGAGCTCTGGCCCACAAGCCCCGTCTTATACTGGCGGACGAGCCCACGGCCGAGCTTGACAGTGCAATGGCGGCGCGTGTTGCCGAACTTTTCGGGGAAATGAGCAAAAAAGAAGGGATTACGATCCTGATGACCACCCATGACGTGGGCCTCATGGATGCCGCGGATTTCCTTATCGAGCTTGAAAACGGGGAGCGTATCAATGGCTGAAACAATGATAAAGGCTGACAACCTGGTAAAGATATATAAAACAAAGGAAACGGAAGTACTGGCCCTTCAGGGACTGGACCTTACGGTGGAAGAGGGTGAGCTTACCGCCATCATCGGTAACAGCGGAAGCGGTAAATCCACCTTCCTTAATATGATAGGCGGACTCGACAAACCCAGCGCCGGCTCATTGTTCGTGGCGGGTAAAAACCTTTTTACCATGTCGGAAAAAGAACTGGTGCGCTACAAAAGAGACACCGTAGGTTTCGTGTGGCAGAATAATGCAAGGAACATGTTACCCTTTCTTTCTGCCCTTGAAAACGTAATGATGCCCATGAGTTTATCGAACACCAAAGCGAAAAGAGAAAAGGCGCTGATGCTCCTTGAGACCGTGGGAATGTCCCATAAAAAGGGAAGCCGCATGAATATGCTTTCGGGCGGCGAACAGCAGAGAGTGGCCATCGCCATAGCCCTTGCAAATTCACCCAAGCTCCTTCTTGCGGACGAGCCTACGGGAAGCGTGGACTCGCGGACCGCAAATTACATATTTGATGTGTTTTCGGAACTTAACAAAAACGGACAGACCATTCTTATCGTTACCCATGACACCGCTCTTTCCAAGAAAGTAAAGCGTGTTGTTGCCATCAGAGACGGTAAGATTTCAAGTGAGCGTGTATTAAAAGAAGCGTTCAAGGAGCGCTTAAAAGAGAGCGGAATCGACTGGAGAAATGAGGACAGCCAGGACGAATATGTCGTTCTTGACAGGGCCGGACGCCTGCAACTTCCGGAAGATATGTTAAAGGGATTGTCCCTTGATGACAATAAAGTAAAAGTGTTTGTGAGGGGAGGGGAAATAATAATTTCAAAACCTTAAAAATTTTTTTCTTTTTGCTCTAAAGTTAACTAAAAATTATCCGATACATATAGCAGAGATATAAAAGCATATCTATGCAAAAGGAGGTGCGGTATGCGTATAGAAGCTTATTCACAGGTACAGCAGCTTTACAATTCTTCAAAAGTATCGCGCGATCAGAACGTTCAAAGGAAGGGACAGACTGATCAGGTTCAGATTTCCTCAAAGGGTCTTGACCTGCAGACCGCTACGGCAGCCGTAAAGGGCGCAAGCGATATCAGATATGATGTTGTTGAGCCGCTCAAGAAGGCTATTGCTAACGGTACTTACAATGTAAGCGGCGAATCTTTCGCTGAAAAGCTGTTGCAGAAGTACGCAGAACTTTAAGGGGGTTTCTAAGTGGCCAGTCTTATTGACACTTTGATCGAGACTTTAAAAGACGAAAACAGTGAATATAAGAAGCTGCTTAGACTCTCTGCTTCCAAAACGGAGGCGATCGTCAAGGCGGATTTGGAGTTGCTCTCGCGAATTACGGATGATGAGCAAGAGCGTGTAACTGCAATCACCTCGCTTGAAAACAAGCGAATGAAGACGATGGATGAAATAGCTAAAATACTCAACACGGATGTTGCGTCATTGAAGCTTGGGGAATTAATTTCTTTGTTAAAGAAAACACCCCGTGAGCAAAAAGAATTGGCAAAGATTCATGATGAGCTTAAAACTACGCTCCATGAGATGAAGATCGTAAACGAGCGTAATGAAGAGCTCCTAAACAGTGCCATCGAAATGGTGGACTTCAACATGAATCTCATACAGGCAATGCGAAAGGCGCCGGAGACTGCCAATTATAACAGAGGAGCATATAGCACCGGAAGCTCGATTGGCGTCGGTTCCGGAGGCTTCGATGCAAGGCAATAGATAGTTGGGAGATTTAAGCCATGCCGTTAATGGGAAGCATTTATGTAGGAACTTCAGGATTGCAGACGAGTCAGAATTCCCTTAATACGACTGCGCACAATTTATCCAACATGGGTACCACGGGCTATGTACGCCAGCAGGTGTTACATGGCGACCGTCTTTACAACACCATCAAAAACGGCTCCGCCAAAGTTTCCACCCAACAGGTGGGACTCGGAGTTAACTATTCAAAAGTAAGACAGGTCAGAGACTACTTCCTCGACCAGTCTTATCGTCGTGAAAACGGCAGAAGTTCATTCTATGCTACATCATTCGAAGCTTTGAGAGAAGTCGAAGACCTTCTTGATGAGCTTAACGATGATGCAAGTTTCAATCAGTCACTTACCAACCTTTGGAAATCAATCGAAGAATTATCCAAGACTCCCGATGACACTGTGGTTCAGAGACTTTTGGTCCAGAACGCCAACAGTTTTCTTACCAATGCACAGCAGGTTTATCAGGGGCTTGTTGATTATCAGACCGAAGTCAATGCCCATATCAAAGAAAACGTAGATAAGATCAACGACCTCGGACACAAAATCCTCGATTTAAACAATAAGATCAGAAACATCGAAGTGGGCGGCATCGAATCCGCCAACGACTTCAGAGACGCACGTAACCAGGCGCTGGACGAACTTTCGGGTCTTGTAAGTATTTCTTACAGTGAAGATATTTACGGAAGCGTCCGGGTAAAGGTTGAAGGTGTTGACTTTGTTGTTGCCGATACCGTACATGAGATCGGAATGGTGGCAGACGACAGCACCGGTTACTACACCCCTTACTGGAAGATTAATTCAAAGGTATACAAGAACGAGCACGGCGTTGAGAAACTTGATATTTCAAATGCCAAGGTTTTTGACACATATGCTCTCATCTCCGCAGAAAAGAATACGGACATCGGAAAGCTTCGCGCCATGCTTTATATCAGAGGCGACAAGGTTGCGGACTACACGGACATTCCCATCAAGCCCGTGACTCCCGATGCTACGGATCTTGTCAAGTATCCCTACGGAAACGCCGATCCCCAGTATGAAGCAGATGTTGAACAGTACAATAAAGATATGGACGAGTACGAGAAGAAAGTGGATTATTACAATCACACAATCGCTCAGTCCGTATGTATGAACATTCAGGCGGAATTCGACCAGCTGATCCACAACGTGGCAGTAGCCGTCAACGGTATTTTATATGACGCCTACAAAGAAAGCGGCGGCACATACATGTGTGAGGACAACGGTTCACCCTTGGAACTTTTCCAGAGAGTCGAATGCGACGGATACAGATATAACGGAACATCCTGGGAACCTGTAGCGGAGATCACCGACGACGATTACTACAACGATACTCTTTACAGCATTCCCAATTTACAGATCAATCCCCTTCTCATAAGAGAAGCCGGCAGACTTAAATTCAGACACGAGGACGGAACGGTGGATTATGAAACGGCTTCCAAATTCGTAGAAGCCTTCGATGCGGATATCTATTCCCTCAATCCCAACGTAACCACCACCTGTTCCATTAACACATATTACACGAACCTTGTTTCCCAGGTTGCAAACTCCGGAGCGGTCTACAAGAACATCTCCTTAAGCCAGCAGACCACAGTAGACAGTATCAGCCATTCGAGAGAACAGGTTCTGGGAGTTTCTTCGGACGAAGAACTTACCGGCATGATCAAATTCCAGAATGCTTTCAACGCAGCAAGCAGATACATCAACGTGGTTGACGAAATGCTTGAGCATATCATCACTCAACTCGGTTAGTAATCGCGGAATATTATCCGCAGAAGGGAGCAAAGATGCCTTCACAATTTTTCGGACTTAACATTTCATATACAGGTCTTACGGCTGCCAACGCAGGCCTTAACACCACTGCCAACAACATTTCAAACGCAGAGACCGACGGATACAGCAGACAGACCGCCATCCAGGAAGCAAACAGGGCTCTTCGTACCTTTACCACCTACGGATGCGCAGGCGCCGGCGTAGATACCATCGCCATCGAGAGAATCCGTGACGAGTTCTATGACGACAAGTTCTGGGACAATAACGAGAAACTTGGCGAAGTGGACGCCAAGGCTTACTACATGAAGTCCATCGAAAACTATTTTACCGATACCGATACGGTTTCGGGTTTCAATACATCCTTTAACCTGATGTTCAACGCCCTTGAAGAGCTTCACAAAAACTCCGGCGATGCTGCGGTTAAATCCCA